>JAEEGK010006397.1_pt1 | contig 28366 bp, 21 predicted proteins | sample 8958771 | NCBI WGS metagenome assembly JAEEGK01 (sample SAMN16246547, study PRJNA631951) | gut metagenome | biome: gut microbiome; feature: rumen; material: SC-attached | host: Bos | place: Iran: Karaj | collected 2018-10 | reverse complement strand
CAACGAGCCCACCGCCTGAGCGATGAAGTCGAGAGCGTCGACGGTGCCGCCGTATCCGACTAAAGCGTCGATGCTGATATTAGGATAGAAAGCCTGTCTTGCCTGCTGAGTGCTATAGTAGGCGATCTCCATGTTACGTTCAGCCATGCGGACATCCGGACGGGCGTCGAGCAGTCGTGCCGGCAAGCCTACATGAATCTGTTCAGGCATCTGGAACTCTCCAAACTTGGCGCGATCGATATGATGCGGAGGCTCGGCAAGTAACAGACAGAGTGACGCTTCGGTGGTTAAGATGCTGTTACGCAGGACAACGATTTCGGTGCGCACTTCTTCCAACGAGGCCGCCATCTGATACACAGCAGGACTCTGGTAGATACCCGCCTGATACAAGGCTTCAGTTGAGCTGTATGACTTTTCATAAAGCCCTTCGAAATACTCTGCGAGTTCAAGCTCATGGTCGAGCATCACCAACGAATAATAGATGTTGGCGACGTTGGCTGCCAAGCTCACCTGTACTGCCTGACGGTAATCCTGATAGTATGCCACTTGCGACTTGGCCTGTCTGATTTTGCTTCTGTTCTGACCGAAGATGTTCAGCTGCCAGCTTGCTGTGACAGGTATCAAGACACTGTTGCTGTTGTTACCACCTTGGTAGGTGAACGTAGCCTGAGGAGCGAACGCGAACGTAGGCGCATAGCCCCATTTAGCGGCTTTCAATGTGTTTTGTGCCTGCTCGATGGTGAGCTGCATGGTGCGCATGTCGGTGTTGTTTGCCAACGCCGTGTCGATGAGCTGCTGAAGCAACGGATCGGTGAAGATGTCGCGCCAGTTGATGTCGCCTATCGAGGTGCTGTCTTGCGGGTCAACGATGTCGCCCATCGCATTTTCATCAGCGGTATAGTCCGCATCATATTTCTTATAGAGGGAGCAGCTTGGCAACAGCAGCATCCCGACTAATAAAACAATTATATACCTTTTCATAGATACACCTTTCTTATTTAAATTAGTCTTCATCATCATCATTATTATCTGGGGTAACTCGTTCATGAACCTTCTGGAACACCATGTACAATGCAGGTGTGACGAACAGAATCGCGATGATACCGACAGTCATACCGCCTACAACGGCGATTGACAACGACTTGTTACCCACAGCACCTGCGCCGCCTTCGATGATAAGCGGGATCATACCGATGATCATGGTCAAAACGGTCATCAAGATAGGACGCAGACGGTCTCTACAAGCACCGACAGCGGCCTCGTAGATAGACAAGCCTTCCTTACGTTTCTGAACGGCGAACTCTGTGATGAGGATGGCGGTCTTCGCCACCAGACCCATCAACATGATGATACCCGTTTGCACATACACGTTGACGCCGACGCCCATCAGTAACTCAAGCGGACGGACAGCAAGATATGCGCCGAAGATACCGAACGGGATTGACAGCAACACCGCGAATGGGATGAATATTGAGTTATACAAACATGCGAGGATGAGGTAAACAATCAACACTGCGATAGCATAGATGATGACAGTGTCGTTCGACCCGGCTGTTGCAGCTTCCTCACGAGCCATACCACCATACTCATAGCCATATCCGTCGGGGAAAACCTCTGCCATCAATTCATCGACAGCAGTACGAACGTGAGCCGATGTATATCCAGAGGCAGGCATGACATTCACATTATAACATGAGTAAAGGTTAAACCTGCGTTCCTGTGCGGAACCCAAAGTAGGAGTCAGAGTCACAAACTCCGAAACAGGCGTCATCTTACCGTCAATCTGTACGAATATGTTGTTGAGAGTGCTCTCCTCCATACGATATTGGTCACCAGCCTCCACAAGTATCTGATAGACCTTACCATACTGGATGTAGTTGCCGATATATGTACCTGCAAGGTTGGTGCCGATGGTCTCGACAACAGTCTTAGGTGAGATACCTCTGCGTTTGCAAGCCGCCACATCGACTGTGAGATTGTATTTAGGATAGTCGGCTGAATATGAAGCTATAGCTGCTTCAACTTCAGGACGGTCACTTAACTTCTGGGTAAACTCTGCCGCCAAAGCATAGAATGTGGAGTCGTCGCTTGTTCCTGAGCGGTCCTGGAGGTTAAGCTCCATCAGGGAACCCGTACCGTAGCCAGGAATCTGAGGCATCTGGAAAGGTGTGACATCAGCTTCCGGCATGTTCACCATGGCCCAAACGTAGATATCCTGCTGCACTTTGGCAACGCTGTAAAAATCACGCTCATCCCAGTTTTTCAGACGCACCAATATTGTAGAGTAGTTGGTTCCGGCGCCACCGTTCATCATTGAGTAACCTGTCATGGCACCAACCAACTCGACATCGTCAAGCTTGCTGATGAAACCCTCAAGTTTTTCAGCAGCATCCTGTGTCTCGTTAAGATAAGTACCTGATGCCATTGTAAGGTCAACTATGATGAAGCCCTGGTCTTCCTGCGGAACGAGGTCTTGCTGGGCTGTCTTCATGAGCCATACCATACCACAGCTGAAAGCAATCAAAAGAATCCAAGAGAAAATAGGACGTTTGATGAATTTGCTGACACCTTTGATATACTTGTCCAACAAAGCGCCGTAAGCGGCGTTGTAACCCTTTCTTACGTAATAGCTGAGGCCTTTTCTCTCTTTGCCGTCTTCATTCTTAGGTTTAAACAAAATAGCGCAGAGGGCAGGGCAGATGGTCAAAGCTGAAAGGCAGGAAATACCCACCGAACCGGCCATAATGGTACCAAACTGCTTGAAGAATGTGCCTGAAGTTCCCGACATGAAAGTCACAGGGATAAACACTGCCATAAACACACACGTTGTTGAGATAACAGCTGCCGTCACTTCGTTGAGAGCCACTGTTGTGGCAGTTGCTGCCGACTTGTATTTTCCTGTTTCCAACTTTGCCATAACCTCTTCAACAACCACGATGGCGTCGTCCACGACAGTACCGATGGCAAGCACCAAGGCGAATAGCGTCAGCAAGTTAAGCGAGAACCCCATCGCCTTCACTATCGCGAATGTACCAATCAAAGAAACGATGATTGAGACTGACGGGACTAATGTCGCCTTGAAATCCTGCAAGAACAGATAAACGATAAAGATGACAAGGATGATAGCGATTATAAGTGTCTCCACGACGCTGTGCATTGAAGCGAAGAGGAAGTCGTCGGATGTCTCCATAAGCTTGAATTCCAGACCTGCAGGCAACGTCTTTGAAATTTCAGCGATAACCTTGTTGATCTCAGCGTTGACTGCTGTGGCGTTGGCGCCAGGCGACTGGTTGACGATAAACATGGCTCCAGGATGACCTTCGGTGTTAGAACGGAAGTCGTAAGCTTTTGTACCAAGCTCAATGTCAGCAATGTCTTTCAAACGCACTATGTTACCGTCACTGGTGCCGCGTACGATGATGTCCTCAAACTGGCTCATATCGTCGAGCAGTCCGTGGTATTCGATATCGATTTTGTTGATTGTACTTTCGATTCTACCGACTGGTGCCACGAGGTTTTGTTCGTTGATGGCGCTGATGATTTCAGCCGGTGTTATGCCATACATTCCCAAAACATCAGGTTTTATCCAGATACGCACACCGTATTTGTCACCGATAAGCTGTGTACGTCCCACGCCAGTGACACGGCTAACTTGTGGTATCACATTGATATCCAAGAAGTTGATGATGAACTTCTCATCAAACTTATCATCGGTGCTCTCCAAACTTAAAATCTGAAGGATGGAGTTAACACTCTTGGTAACGGTGACACCCTGCGTGGTCACGTCTGCCGGCAACAGACCCAGAGCCTGGTTCACACGGTTCTGCGTGTTCACAGTCGCCATGTCTGGGTCGGTGCCTTGTTTGAAATAGACGTCGATTTCAGCAGTACCGTTTGAACTTGCTGTTGAAGAGATATACATCATGTCTTCCACGCCGTTCACCTGCTCCTCAATAGGCATGATGACTGATTTCATGACAGATTTGGCGTCAGCACCGCTGTAATAGGCCTGGATGATGACCTCAGGAGGCGCGATATCAGGATATTGCTCGATTGGCAGTGTGAAGATACTCACCGTACCGACAAGACAGATAAGCACGGCGACGGCGAGAGCTGCCACCCAGTGCTTGACAAAATATTTCTGTTTTATAGCCATTTTTATCTTACTTTAGTACCGTTAGACAATTTGCGAACACCGTTGGTGACGATTTCATCGCCAGGTTTCAGACCTTCTATGATGTAATATTCTTTTCCGTCGTTTGATGGTACAACTTTGCATATTATGCCTTCAACTGTTCCGTCTGTTTTTATGCGATAGAACATCATCTGGTCCTGCAGACGCACTGCTGCTGTCTGAGGTGCGCACAAAATACTGTCTACCGTAATCGGGATGATGATGTTAGCCGACATGCCTGAGCGAAGAACGCCGTTAGGGTTCTCAAACTCAGCCGTGCAAAGCACCGTTCCTGTTGTAGGATTTACAATGGCTTCAATCTTTGTCACCACACCCTCTCCTTTATACATCTCGCCGTCTTTGAGTTTCAGTTGCAAACGAGGCATGACGTCACCTATAAACTTGCCGTTAGGTCCTTCCATACCTTTAGAGCCGATGCGTAAATCATAACTTTTTATCATATCCAGCAACTGTGCCTCTGTTAACGAGAAGTCGGCATCAACGAGGCTGTTGTCGCTGACAGTGCAGAGGTAATTTGAACGCATTGCCATGTCGCCCTCGTCAAAGCCGTTAGCGTCGACATAGCCTGTGACAGGAGCTGTAACGTTGCAATAGCCGAGATTGGTCCTCGCTATGTTAAGCTGGGCTTCAGCCTGAAGCACTGACGCCTTGGCTGAATTGTAATCGTTCAAACTGGTCTTCAGCACATAGTCGCTGATGATTCTCTTGTTATAAAGCTCCTGATTCGACTCATACTGGAGTTTTGTGGTCTCCATACGGGCTAAAGCCACACTCAGGTTGGCTTCAGCGGCTTTAACGCTGAGCTGGTATTCGGTCGGATCGATAATGTACACAGTCTGGTCTTTCTCAACCTTGGTACCTGTGGTGAAATTTTTCTCCGTGATAATGCCTTCCACCTGCGGATAGACCTTAATCTCGGTAGTTCCGGAAGTTGTTGCCGGGAACGACATGTTGTAAACAATGGTCTCAGGCTGGAGCACCTTGGTCTCGTATTTCACCTGAGGAGCCTGTTCCGGTTGCTGTTTTCCTGTGCAGGATACTAATATGCAGCATGCCATGAGCAACGCTGGACATATCAGAAAGTAGTGCTTTTTCATATTATGACTATTTTGTTTATGATTTCCAAATTATAAAAAGTATCAAAACGCAAAAATATAAAATAATATAAAATTATGATGGAAAATTTTAATTTTCCGTCAAAAAATGTTTGTTTTCCGTCAAAAAATCGTTATTTTCTCACTATCACACTGCCGCTGCCCTGGTAAGTGGCGAGAATCAGCACCTCGGCAATCTGCACATGTTCGGGGGCGTTGGCCGCATATACTGCCACGTCGGCGATGTCGTCGCCTGTCAGCGGGTCGATGCCTTTATAAACCTTGGCGGCGCGCTCGGTGTCACCATGGAATCGCACGTTGCTGAAGTTGGTCTCTACCAGTCCCGGCTTGAGGTTCGTCACACGAATGTTGCTGTCGGCCACGTCGAGACGCAGACCGTCGCTGAGTGTCTTCACCGCTGATTTTGTGGCGCAATAGACGTTGCCGTTGGCGTATGCTGCGTCGCCTGCCACCGAGCCCACGTTGATGATATGACCGCGGTTGCGCTCCATCATGCCCGGGACAACCAATCTCGTCATGGTCAGCAAACCCTTGATGTTGGTGTCGATCATAGTCTCCCAGTCCTCAAAATCACCTTGATATTCAGGCTCAAGACCGAGGGCGAGACCGGCATTGTTAACCAAAACATCGATGTCTTTCCACTCATTCGGCAGATTTTCGATGCATTCTGTGGCTTTTTCGCGGTCACGCACGTCGAAAACCAACGTCAACACCTTTGTGCCCTTGGTTTCCAGCTCTTTTTTTATCTCTTCCAAACGCTGACCGTTACGGCCTGTCAGAATCAGCTTGTCGCCGTTGGCGGCGAATTTGCGCGCGCATGCGAGGCCGATACCGCTCGTTGCACCAGTTATCAAAACTATCTTGTTCATAATCAAAAAGTTAAATTAAACTAATTTAAAACTGCAAAATTACAAAAAAGTTCGTTTTATTAAAAAAAATACTTATACCAACTTGTATTTTTTCAAAATTCTGTAGAAAATCGCCGTCATCACGATGATGCCTCCTGCTATAGCTATTGCTGCCTTGACAGCGTTAAACCCTGTGTCGGCTGCTAACAGCAATTGGTTTGTCACGATGAAATAGGATGTCCAGAAGATGCCGCCTCCAGGCACCAGCGGGATAATGCCGCAAATCATGAACACCGTGACCGGACAATGACGAAAGCCGGCGAAGGCATGAGCTATCAGTGCCACACTCATCGCAGCAAGAAACACCGAGCTGGTGAAGATGTAGACAGCCCACCCGACCATGCCGACGAAGCCGCATTCGAGGTAGTATTTCCGCGGCGTGCCGAAGATTATCGAGAAACTGGCTGTGCCTACAAACGCCGCTGCAAGCTGTATGTACCACGCCGAGGTCACACCGTCGACGACAGGCCATTCCTGTTTCAACAGATCGCCAAATACCAGATTGTCAAGCTGTAAAGCCAGCACCACGCCTATCGCGATGCACAAAAATGTTATCAAAGCGTCGATAAGTCGGGTGGAGCCTGCGATGTAATCCTCGTTGGCGAGGTCGCGCATTCCGTTGGTGAACGGCACTCCCGGCACGAGCGCGATGATTGTGCCGATAATCATATTCGCAAGATGCACTGGCGTGTCAATAAGAGCTGTGGCGATATGATACGCTCCCACACAGAGCAATCCGCCTACGATGCCGCACGTCAGACTGTTAAAGATCCGCGACATGTTTTTCCCAAAATACGCCATATAGGTGCCGAGTAACAAGCCGACCATCAAGGTGACAAACGAATCCATGAAACTGCCTCCGAAGTTGATGCAGAATGCCGACACACCCAGGGTCACGCCGAAGATACGCTCCCACGCCGGCTTCGCCTTGCTGTTTCGGATGTTGTGCAGACGTCTCTCGAGCTCGTCGAGGGTACAGCGGCCGCTCACCACGTCGCGACTCAGCTGGTTGACATCCGCCACACGGCTCAGCTGCGTCCCCTTGATGGGGATAAACTCAGCCCAAGCATAGTCTCTTGCAGTGGCTATTATGCCGTTGCTCAGCACAAAGAAGCTCTTCTCGTCAACGCCGAACGTCGTAGCTATGCGCCGCATGGTGTCTTCCACACGCGATATCTCAGCGCCGTTCTCCAACAAAATATGCCCCGCCTCGGTGGCGAGCTTCATCGCCCTTTCGTGATTGTTTTCCATAGTGTCAAAATTTCAGCAAAAATAGGAAAAAATCATTATCTTTGCAATCAAAATCATTTTTAAAATGAGAAAAATGGAAACACTGTATATCACCCCCGATGGCTTCGACAACCTGCTTCTCCAAAGCGATGGCGAATTTCTCACAGGCTTGCATTTTGTAAAGACGTTTCCTGAAACGTCTCAAAATTCCCCATTAACCCCAATACTCCCGCAATGCATATTGGAAACCATTCACTGGCTCGATACCTATTTCTCAGGCCATCAACCGGATTTCACTCCAGTTTATAAAATCGAAAATATCACTCCATTCCGCAAAGAAGTCATAGAGATTTTGAATAAAATCCCTTTCAGGAAAACCGTCACTTATGGTGAGATTGCCTCCGAAATCGCCCAAAACCGCAACATCCCGAAGATGTCAGCACAGGCTGTCGGCAACGCTGTCGGCTGGAATCCTATATGCATCATAATCCCATGCCACCGTGTCATCGGCTCCAATGGCGATCTCGTCGGCTATGGCGGCGGCATTCAAAACAAAGAGGCGCTTTTAAGGCTTGAAGGAAGTTTATAATTACATCCTTTTCCCTTTATATCCTAGACTTTCAATTGCTTTAATCACCTCTTCATCGCTTACATTTCCTTCAACGACAGCGATGCCTGAAGCGAGATCAACTTCAACATGTTCAACGCCTTGCAAGTTTTTGATGCTCTTTTCGACATTATTGCGGCAATGGTTGCACATCATGCCATCGACTTTAAACTTTTTCTTTTCCATAACTTTATGATTTTCAATATTTTCAATAGAATGATTGTGCTCATGGGAATGATGTTCTGCGTCGCATTTGCAATGGTCATCATCATCACAGCAGCCACAGTGGTCATCGCCGCATGAACATGGGTGTTTATGCCTTAATATCAATGCCACGATAAGCAAAATTCCTAAAACAACACTGCAAATCACATTGAAAATCGCCGGCGATTCGGCACAACAGTCTTTTGTGGCCTGAATGCTCGAGGTGAACCATTCTGTCGGCAAGACGAGGTCTATCAAAAGTCCGAATGTAATGGCACCAAGGATTATTGAAAACAGATACACCCACATCGTCTTCTTCTCCAAAACCTTGCCAATCACCATGATTGACGCCATGTTACATGCCGGTCCGGCCATCAGAAGCACCAATGCCGCGCCTGGTGATAACCCTTTGAGCATCAACGCTGCCGCAATAGGTATGGAACCCGTGGCGCACACATACATCGGCACCGACACCGCAAGCACCATCAGCATGGTCAATAGAGGCTTGTCGTTGAAATACAAGAAGAAATCGTCAGGCACAAACACCGTTATCAAACCAGCGACAACCAAGCCAATCATCAGCCACTTCCCGATGTCCTGCATCATCTCGAAATAGCCGTATTTGAGGGCTTCCTTGATTTTATTCCAAAAGCCTTTCGGCCTTTCTTCCGAGGCCTTTCTGATTGTTTCTGAGTTCGCTGAAGTCTCGTTCTTAGTAGCCCAATTCACAAGCTGTCCTCCAAATAATGCCGTCACCAAAGCCGCAATAGGTCTGATGATGGCAAAAGGTATCCCTAACAACGAGGCTGTCGCCAAAATCGAGTCGATGCCAGTCTGCGGTGTGGCAATCAAAAACGATGTGGTGGCACCTTTCGAGGCTCCTTCTTTCCTCAGCGACATCGCCGTCGGTATGACACCGCATGAGCACAACGGCAACGGCACTCCAATCATCGCCGCCCATAACACTGAGCGGAAATCGTTTTTTGAAAGGTATCTGTGGTACACCTGCGCAGGCACAAAAGCGTGCAGCAAACCCGCAAAGCCGAATCCCAGCAACAGATACGGCGACATTTCATTTATCAAATTCCAAATTTCATGCATAACATAACAATTTTAATCCTGTTTTGTCATTCCGAACGCAGTGAGGAATCTCATTCGAGATGACGTTTTCACATTGCAAAATTACATCATTTTAAGATATCGGTTTATCATCATTAATGATTATTTTTCATAGGATTAATCATTACTTTTAACGATTATTATGGCGGCGGCATTAAGGCCCTTAACGCCCTTAATGGCATTAACGCCCTTAATGCAGCCGCCAAAAGTAGTTAAAGCAAAGAAAAATTTTCTGCTATTTCTGCGATATCTGTGAGAGAAAATTTTATCTTTGCAAAAAATTAAAAATCATTATCATGTCAAAAACAAAAACGGTATTTTTTTGCAAGGAATGCGGCAACGAGTCACCAAAATGGATAGGCCATTGCCCTGGTTGCGGCGCATGGAACAGCTATGTGGAAGAGACGGTGGTGACAGGAAAGGACAGTAAGACCGTTTCAAAAGACATTGATATTCAAAGCTTTAAAAGCAAACCAACTCCAATTCGTGAGGTCACGAGCGCGCAGGAGGAGCGTCTCGACCTTGGCTACGACGAACTCAACCGTGTCCTCGGCGGCGGACTCGTGCCAGGCTCCCTGATACTTCTCGGCGGCGAACCCGGCATCGGCAAGTCGACGCTGCTCCTCCAGATGGCACTGCATATTAATAAGAAGGTGCTCTACGTCTCGGGTGAGGAGAGCCAACAACAAATAAAGATGCGTGCCGACCGTATCGGCATAAAAAACGACAACTGCCTGATACTCAATGAGACCGACACTCAAAACATCTTAAAACACGTCAAGGATACCCAGCCTGACATCGTGATTATCGACTCGATTCAGACGCTGGAGTCGCCAGCTGTGGAGGCTACTGCCGGAAGCATCAGTCAGATACGTGAGACGGCAGCTGAGATGAACAAGATTGCAAAGTCGTTCCACGTGCCGGTGTTCCTCATCGGTCATATCACCAAAGACGGCACCATAGCAGGACCTAAGATTCTTGAGCATATAGTCGACACGGTGCTGCAGTTCGAGGGCGACCGCCACTATGGTTTCCGCATTTTAAGAACCGTGAAAAACCGCTTCGGCTCGTCGTCGGAACTCGGCATCTTTGAGATGAACGCCGAAGGTCTGCGTGAGGTGAAAAACCCCAGTGAGATATTACTCTCGCAAAGAGAGACATCAGTCAGCGGCATCGCCATCGCCGCCATGGTGGAGGGACTGCGCCCGATGCTTGTGGAGACACAGGCCCTCGTCAGCTCGGCGGCCTACGGCACACCACAACGCTCCAGCACAGGCTTCGATATACGTCGCCTTAACATGCTCCTGGCTGTGCTCGAAAAACGTGCAGGCTTCCGCCTCGGCGCAAAAGACGTGTTCCTCAACATCGCAGGAGGCCTCCGTGTCGACGACCCCGCCATGGACCTCGCCGTGGTTGCCGCAGTGCTGTCATCAAGCGAAGACGTGGCAATAGACGGCCGCTGCGCCTTCGCAGCAGAAGTCGGCCTCTCAGGCGAAGTAAGAGCCGTCAATAGGGTGGAGGCCCGCATCGCAGAAGCCGACAAACTCGGTTTCGACCGCATTTTCATCTCGAAATACAGCGCCAAAGGCCTCGACACCAACAAATATAAGATAAAAGTGGTGCCGATAACCACCATAGGACAGCTCTTTAAAGAACTTTTTTAATATGATGTTATGAACGATTGGCTGGCTTGTTTTGAAGATAATAAACTGATAGTCAAAGAGTTCGGCGAGTGCCGTTTCGAACACGACCACCTTATGGCCGACACCGGTGCCATGACTGTTGTCATCGACGGACTTATCCTCAACCAGAAAGAGCTTTTTGTGCATTATCACACAGATAGTTTCCTACAACTGGTGCTCAAGATGCAGCAAGAAGCTCCCGATACGTTTTTCAAAGCTTTCAGAGGACCGTTTACTGGCTTGTTTTTTGATAAAAATACCCGAAAAGCTGTCGTTTTCACCAATCAGACCGGTGATTCTGCCGTTTTTTACCATATCGCAGATGAAATTCAAATATTTTCATCGAATTTTTCAATATTATTGAATTATCTGAAAGAAAATCAAATACCTGTCTCACTCGACGAAAAGGCATCGCACTGGATGCTGACCTTCGGCTATCTCATCGACGAGGCCACTTTTGCCAACGAAATCAAACGTTTGATGGCAGGAAAGGCTCTTTATCTCGATAAAGGCGTTTGGAAAGAGAAACGTTATCATCAGTTTTTATCAAAAAACATGCAAATCACTGAGGATGAGGCGATTACAAAGATTGACGCCCTGTTCCGCCAGGCTGTGAAACGTTGTTTCGACAAGGATTTGGAGTATGGTTACAAGCGCCATCTTGCCGACATGAGTGCGGGCATGGACTCGAGGATGGTCAACTGCGTGGCAAAATCGCTGGGTTACGGACCAATCACCAATATCAGCTACAGCCAGACTGGCAGCGAGGAGGAGGTCTTGTCAAAGAAAGCATCGAAGTTATTTGGTAACGACATGATTTTCAATGCATTGGATGCTCATGAGTTTGTTTTCGACATCGACGGGCTGCTCCAAGGCAACTTCGGCACATATCTGTATTCAGGCATCACCGGCGGAGCGCGTCTGCTGTCAGGCCTCGACTTCACTGAATTTGGCGCGGAGCAGACAGGTCAGCTGGGCGACATCGCCATCGGCACCTTCGTGAAGAGCGACAACATAGCAGTAAACCCTGATGCTGTCAGGCTTTCGCATAAGCTGCCGCTAAAATTCGACCCTAACCCGGAGAGGTTCGAAAACCTCGATTTATATAGCCTCTACACCCGAGGCTTCATGGGAGCCATGTCGTCTTGGTTCATCAGAAAACACTATACCTTCGCGCTGTCGCCATTCATCGACGTCGACTTCATGGAGTTCTGCTACGCCTTGCCGATAGCCATGCGAAGAGGTCATAATCTCTATTGGAAATGGGTGAAAAAGTATTATCCTGAGGCCTTGAACGTGCCTACGAGCCGCAGACCAGTGCCCACAATCAGGAAATTATATCGCAAAGGGCTGAAAGCTGGCCGAAAAGTGTTTTTCAAACTCGGTATTGCGAAGTCGCGCGTCAGATCGGATTCCTCAATGAATCCTTACGAGTACTGGTACGACACCGACCCGAAAATGCGTGCCTTTTTCAATGATTATTATCATGAAAACATCAATCTGACAAGTCAGAATAATGATTTGAAAAACGAGGTCGAGACGCTTTTCAACAGCCCGGTCATCTTGGAGAAGATAATGGCTCTCACTGTCATCGGAATGGCAAAAATGGTTTGCTCTAACCCAGAATAATCGCCCTGTTGTCGTCGATATGTCCCGCCGGATAGTCCCAAATCACCGGGTATCCGTATTCTTTCACCTTTTCTGAAATAATCTCTTTGGCGGTCATGCCGAACGGAATGGCGTTGTCGTGCATGTCGCTGAACGCGCCCACGATGAGACCTTTCAGATGTGCCAGTTTCCCAGCCCGTTTAAGTCCCATCATCATGCGGTCGATATGATAAAGGTATTCGTCCAAATCCTCGATAAACAACACCTTACCGTCCGTTTCCGGAAACAGATCCGACCCCAACATCGAATACAAAACGGAAAGGTTCCCGCCAACGACGGGTGTGTCGCCAAAAACCGTTTGTAAGGACGCGGCGTGCCACGTCCGTTCGGTCAATGCCTCATATAATGTTTCTAACGCCTCCTTTGTATTCTTCTCGAAATTTATTGGCATCGTAGCATGAACACTCTGATAACCAAGCTGTTGCATCTTCGCATGAAGCACAGTCACGTCGCTGTAGCCCACAATCCATTTTGGGTGTTTCTCAAACTTCGAAAAATCCAGCTTGTCGACGATTCTTATCGTTCCATATCCTCCTCTCGCACAGAAAATGGCGTCGATGTCGTCTCTGTCGAGATAGTCTTGCAACACGCTGGCACGGAAGTCGTCATCGCCCGCAAGTTGGTGATACTCAACGAATAAGCGGTCGTCGTACACTGGCACGAAGCCCTTTTCTTCAATCCATTTCACGGCAAAGGCAATCTCCTCTCGCGAAATCTTGCGAGCCGGAGCCACAATGGCTATCTTCGAACCTTTTTTTAAAAATGCAGGTGTTATCATGATGTGATTAATTCTCTGCAAATATCGTAAAATTTTTTCAAAATTTGCTTTTGTGTCAAAAAATATGTAATTTTGCATAATTAATTGTTAAAGAATTGAATATGAAGAAATTTATATACGCAGTTTTGTTGGTTTTCCTGTCACTTCCAGCCTTTTCACAACTCGAAGTGAAAGAAAACTCCTTCCACGAAGTGCCTGGCTTCACCAACACCAACCCAGACCCGGATTATCAGAGCGACGACAACTATTTCCCGTTTGCAATTATCAAGATAAAAACCGAAAATATCAACGACAAACAGCGTCGCGAGCTGCTCTTCCAAGGCAACGCCGCAACGTATTTCATGATTGAGTACAAAGACGACGGTATCTGGTTGTATCTTACTGCGCAATATGCCGATTATATCAAGATTTCACATCCCGATTTCAGCACTTGCGAGTTTGAGATACCGGTGAAACTTAAGCCGAACCAGGGTTATGAGCTGACACTCACAAATACCGCCGGCGCCGCAAGTTACGGCAGCCTGACCGTTATAACAAAACCTGAAAAAGACGCTTTCGTGACACTCGACGGCAAAGAATTGGGATGGCAACAAAGGACTCCCTATACCAACGAGATGATTCTCGCAGGAAAACATGAGATAAAAGTCTCGAAAATGCCATACGAGACCGTCACAAAAATCATCGAGATAAAAAAAGGCGAACATCTTGAGTTGGAAATAGAAATGCCATTATCATACGGCACAATACATATCGAGACAACGCCTCCGGGAGCTACCGTGTTTGTTGACAAAACCGAATACGGCACAACACCAATCACACTCGACAGCATCATCATTGGAAAACATTTGGTATTATTGAAGAAAGATGGCTTGAAAATGATGTCGCAAAATATCAATCTTGAACACGACAATCCTATAAACATCAATAAAACCTTCGAAACCTGTCCTGTTGGTGCCATCGACGGAGTCTTTTCAATCAGCGACACCTCTCAAGTGTATTTCTCAAAAGGCAATCTTCAATACATTCCTTCAGCAAAAACTTGGCGTTTCGCTGAAAATCAAGACTATATCATCGGCAAAAACAACAAAAAAGCCAACGAAAACAACAACGGCAGGGTAGACCTCTTTGGTTGGAACACCGCCAACAATCCCATGAACAGGTCGAAAAACATCGAAGATTATCCTAAAAAGTTTGTCGATTGGGGGCATAATCCAATTGCAAACGGCGGCAACAAACCCGATATGTGGCGTACGTTAAACTACAAAGAATGGGAATATCTGTTTGAAAAACGAAAAACAGAATCTGGGATGTATTTCGTTATCGCAAAAGTTAATGCAACACCAGGTGTGATAATATTTCCCGATAATTGGAAAAAGAGTTTATATGATTTGAAAGATGTCAACAATCCTGAGAGTGTTTCACACACATACCAGCCAAGCGGCGATAAAATTAAATTTTTAAGTGATATTCCAGACCAAAACATTATCAGTCTTTCCGATTGGAAAAGGGTTTTTGAAGCCAATGGAGCCGTGTTTCTGCCTGCGGCCGGTTATGATGGAATAAATGTAAAAGTTTCTGCCGATGAGGTTGGCTTATATTGGACAAGTCCCAACAGTGATTTCTATGAATATGTTGACAAGCCCGACAGATTTACTGCACAAAATAAGTTTAGAGTTGATGCCCTGCTGTTGTTCACCAATGAATGCTATGAGATTTATCCAGAAAACAGATTGTCAGTTCGTCTCGTCCATTAAACTATTTGATTATGAAAAGGTTAATTATTGCATTATTCACATTTGTTATTTCAATAAACAGCTTCGCGCAACTTGAAGTCAAGCCTGGCTCGTTCAAGGAAGTGACAGGTTTTGTCAATATCAACGACAAACAATACGACAGCAACGACAACCTCTATGCCGTTTTGAAAATCCGTACTGAAAACATCAACGATAAACAGCGTAACGAATTGATTTTCAATGTGTATGATAATGCGGAGTTTGAAGTTGAGAACCAGGTGGGCGAGGTGTGGCTTTATGTCAGCTATTTTGCCAACCATATCACGATTTCACATCCCGAAATGGGTTCTGCAGAGTTTTATCTTCCTTTCGACATGAAAGGCAAAAAAGGCTATGAACTCACGGTTGTCAACAAAACGGAAGCCGCTACAGGACAAGGTTCTTTGTGGCTTTACACTTTGCCTGAAAACGATGCCACTATCACTATTAACGGCAAGACTTTGAAGGTGAAAACGCCTTATAAAAACGACATGATGGCGGCAGGGCATTATGAGATAACTTTTTCTAAAGAAAGTTTTCAGACAGTGACAATAACCGCTGATGTTTACGATGGACAAAACACACATTTGGACATCGAAATGCCATATATGTTCGGCAAGATGAATATCAACTCCGAACCTTCGGGAGCCACAGTGTTTATTGATGACAACGAACGCGGCACTACGCCTTTGGCTGTTAACGATATAGTTGTTTCGAAAAAACATGAACTTCGAATTGAAAAGAAAGGCTGTAGTGCATTCAAGTCGGAATTCATTTTGGAAGCTGACAAGCCGTTGAATATTTGTGCAAACATCACAAAATGCCCGAAAGGTGCTTTGCCAGGCGTTTTTTCGGTAAGCGATAAGAAAAAAGTGTATTTCGCGAAGACAAATTTGTGGGTTGAGTTTGGTCGCCCTCAAAATTCGTTATTTTTACAAAGCCAACTTATAAATAGTAGGACATTTTATGATGATAAAATGAAATGGATTGAATGGAAAAACACATCAATTTCGAATGCGGGAAATAAACGGTGGGACGCTTTGTCGAAGGAAGAGTGGGAGTATGTTTTATTTACGAGAAACACGAAATCTGGAATAAGATTTGTCTTTGCTAAAGTTGATGGCGCTGACGGAATAATCGTGCTTCCAGACAATTGGGAGGAAGAACTGTATAGTTTCAGTACCGACAAAGGTTTTGAAAGCAATGTCATCAGCTTGTCGGAATGGACCAATGCAATAGAATCATCTGGTGCGGTGTTTTTAAAGGCAGGAACTTATTGGACATCATCTGGCAAACAAGTGGATGATACCACGATGGATATCGCGATTTTGTGTGTCAATAACAAAGAGGTTTTCATAGATACAGTATTGTTTGCCAATATTTTTTCTTTTGCAAATGAATATCTCGCTCGTCTCACTTGTCCCGCGAAATGACAATTGTTTTCTGATTAATTGAATTTCTGCATTTTCTGCGATTTCTGCGTGAGAAAAAAAATAATTCCTTTCCCAAAACAATTTTTTTGTATTTTTGCAGATTAATTAAAAATAATAAGAAAGAATAATTAAAACTGCATATTCTATGTCAAAAAATGAAAAATTTGTCGAAGAAGGCTTGACTTACGACGACGTATTGCTTATTCCGGCTTACAGCGACATCATACCGCGTGACGCCGATTTGAGAACCAACTTCTCACGCCGCATCAGACTTAACATCCCTATCGTGACTGCCGGCATGGACACTGTCACCGAGGCTCCTATGGCTATCGCCATTGCACAGGAAGGCGGCATCGGAGTGCTGCACAAAAACATGACAATCGAGCAGCAGGCAGCTGAAGTCACCAAGGTGAAACGCGCCGAAAACGGCATGATTATCAACCCGGTGACCATCAAAGAAGGCGCTCTCGTCCGCGACGCTCTCAAAATCATGAACGACTACCACATCGGTGGCATCCCGGTGGTCAACGACGATAACGTGCTCGTGGGTATCGTCACCAACCGTGACCTCCGCTTCGAGCGTAAGACCGACCGTCCGATCTCGGAAGTGATGACAAAAGACAACCTCATCACCACCACCGAGTTCACCGATTTCGCTACAGCTGCCGACATCCTTCAGGAGCATAAAATAGAGAAGCTGCCTGTCGTCGACAAGCACAACCATCTTATCGGACTTATCACTTACAAAGATATCATCAAAATCAAGGCACGCCCTAACGCCTCGAAAGACGAGCACGGCCGCCTTAGAGTAGCCGCTGCCGTGGGTATCACCTACAACACCATGGAACGCGCCCAGGCTCTCGTCGACGCTGGCGTCGACGCCATCGTCGTAGACACCGCACACGGCCACTCAAAGAACGTGTTCAACGTCACAAAAGAACTCCGCAAGGCGTTCCCGAACATCGACCTCGTCATCGGCAACATCGCCACAGCCGAGGCTGCCAAAGACCTCGCCAAACTCGATGTCGACGCCATCAAAGTGGGTATCGGACCAGGCTCGATATGCACCACACGTATCATCGCAGGCATAGGCGTCCCGCAGCTTACAGCTGTTTACAACGTCTCTGAGGCCCTCAAAGGCACCGGCATCCCTGTCATCGCTGACGGCGGCATCCGTTACACAGGCGACATCGTGAAAGCCATCGCAGCAGGCGCCTCGACAATCATGGCAGGCTCACTGTTCGCAGGAGTCAACGAGTCACCAGGCGACACCATCATCTTCGAAGGCCGTAAATACAAGACATACCGCGGCATGGGCTCACTCGAGGCTATGCAGCATGGCTCGAAAGACCGTTACTTCCAGGATATGGAAGACGACATCAAGAAACTTGTGCCGGAAGGCATCGTAGGCCGCGTACCTTACAAAGGAAGCCTCTCGGAAGTGGTATATCAGATGGTAGGCGGACTACGCGCAGGCATGGGCTACACAGGCTCGCACACCATAGAGGAACTCCACAACGCCCGCTTCATCAAGATCACAGCATCGGGCATGAACGAGAGCCATCCGCACGACATCACAATAACACAGGAATCACCGAACTACAGCAGAAAAGCATAGTGTACACTCGTCATTTCGTGCGGAACGAAGTGTAGTCGAGCAATCTCCGACATTGAATGTTCCGAATCAGTTGTTTGAGATTTCTCCATTACCCTCTCCACTTCGGTCGAGGTTCAGTCGAAATGACGGATTGGAAAGATAGAAAAATACAAAAAGTAATTATATGAAAAAAGTATTAGTTTTTTTAATAGCATTGACACCAGCACTCCTCTTTGCACAGGGTTGGAAATCAAAGACTTTGATAACTTTGGGCGACAACAACATCTCCGCAGGGGAGTTTATGGGAGTGTATGAGAAAAACAACGTCCAAAGCGACGTCATCGACAAAAAAAGCGTCGACGAATATCTCGACATGTATGTCAACTTTAAGTTGAAAGTCATTGAGGCTGAGAACCTTAAGATGGACACCATGCCGAAATTCGTCAAGGAATATAACAGCTATCGCGAACAGCTCGCCAAGCCTTATTTCTCAAGCGAGGAAGCTAACGAACAGCTTATTGAAGAGGCATACGAACGTATGCATTGGGACATCAACGCGGCGCATATCCTCGTGAAATGCGACGTCAATGCCGTGCCAGCCGACACCCTCAAAGCCTACAACCGCGCAATGGAGATCCGCAAACGTATCATCAACGGGGAGAACTTCGGCGACGTGGCAGAGGATACATCCGACGACATATCAGTGTCCGACACCACCGTCAACGGCCGCTTCTATAAAGGAAACCGCGGAGAACTGGGGTATTTCACAGTGTTTGATATGGTTTATCCGTTCGAGACTGGCGCTTATAACACCAAAGAAGGCCAGATATCATTGCCAGTGCGCTCCGACTTCGGATACCATATCATCAAAGTCAACTCCAAGACACCGGCTTGCGGCACTATCAGAGCGGCCCATATCTTCCTGGCCGTCAACGACAGCGACCCTGAGAAAACCGATTCCGTAGTGAAAGCTAAAGCATACAACGTTTATAACGAAATAAAAAAAGACGGCTCAAACTGGGAAGTCATCGTGAGAAAATATTCCGACGACAAAGGCTCCGCAGCTAACGAAGGTCTGCTGTCACCATTTAAAGTAAACCAGATAGTGTCTGAGTTTATCACCGTGGTCAAAGGGCTTCAGCCAAAGGAGATTTCAGAACCGGTGAAGACAAACTACGGCTATCATATCATCCGACTTATCGCCACTTCAGGCGTCAAAGACATTGAGGATGAACACGAAAACATCAAGAAACGCGTCGAAAAGGACATGCGCGCCAAAGTCAGCGAGGATGTGGTCCTGAACCGTTTCAAGAAAGAAAACAAATTCAAAGAATATGTCAAGGTTAAAGACGCATTCATCGCCACAATCGACAGCACCTTGAAAGAAGGTAACTACGTCATGGCAGAAGGCGTCGATACCAGCAAAGTGCTCTTCAAATTTGGCAAACAGAAATACACTATCGCGGATTTCGTGGAGTTTATCCGGGAAAATCAAGTGAAACAGCCGTTTATGTCGGCGGGCTCATACGCCTACAAGCTTTATGATGAATATCTGAAACGCTCAGCATTTGCTTATGAAGACGCCCATCTGGAAGAAAAATATCCTGACTTCAAGCTGCTCGTCCAGGAATATCACGACGGCATACTTCTCTTCGACCTTATGGACAAGGAAGTGTGGAAAAAAGCCGAACAGGACACCGTGGGACTTGAGAACTACTATAATGCGCATAAGGATGAATACATGTGGGGCGAACGCCTGAAAACCGTCTATGCCACAGTGAACCATCCTGAAAACGTGGCAAGAGTTGAAGAACTCGTAAAGACCGACCTCAGCATGGATTCGATACGCGCCATCCTCAAAGCTGAAGAAATCAGAGGCGTTTCGGTGAAAATCCGCTATTGGCAGCATGGCGACAATGTCGATATCGACGAAACAGAATGGAAAGCCGGAGAATTACGCGTCATCCCTTCAACAGTCGACAAAACGACAAAGATAGTGAGAGTCCTCGAAGTGCGCGACCCTGAGCCGAAGACACTCAACGAAGCAAAAGGCCTGGTAATCTCGGCTTATCAGCAACAACTGGAAGAAGACTGGCTCAACGAGCTTAAGGCAAAATACCCGGTGACAGTCAACGAGAAAACCCTCGAAAAAGTAAAAAAATGTTATTAGTGTAAGGACACACTGCGTGCGTTCATCATAATTATGAAATTATTAAGATTTGTAATCGGATTCGTTATTGTCCTGGCATTATCATCTTGCCAGAACTCAGATGACAGCGACGAAAAACCAGTCGCCGCCATCTACGATAAGGTATTGTATCAATCCGACTTACAAGACGTTGTGTATGAAGGTATCAGCCGTTCCGACAGCATAGTCCGAACAAAAGCCTTCATTGACAACTGGATTCGTCAACAGCTGTTGTTGCATCAGGCGGAAGCCGCCTTCGAGGAATCGGAACTCAACTTCTCAAGACAGGTTGAAAATTATCGTAACTCATTGATAATCTATAAGTACGAGACACAATACGTGGAACAGAACCTCGACACTGTCGTCTCGGAAAGGGAAATATCAAGGTATATCGAACAAAACAACCCGACACATGAACTCGACAGGGATGCGGTGCGTTATATCATCTTGAATGCCAGAAAAAAAGCACTTTTAGATAAGATGAACAACAATCTTTACAACAAAGCCGTTAAAGACAATATATTTGTAATTTATTAGAATTTATCATGAAGCTGAAAAGGATTTTTGCCATAATTGCTATTGTAACAATATGTAATACAATTGGTTACGCACAACAGCAGCAGGTCATCGACAAGGTGGTCGCCGTGGTTGGCAGCAATATCATTCTGCAGTCAGAAATCGAGGAGCAGTATCTGCAATACCGTCTGCAAGGCGGCGTCAAAGGAAGCGCCTCAAGCATCAGATGCGAGATTTTGGAAGACCTGCTTTTCCGTAAGCTGATGCTTAACCAGGCCGAACTCGACAGTATCTCCGTCACCGACGAACAAATCGACTCGGAAGTGGAGCGTTATGTGCGTTATTATGTCAGTCAGCTTGGCTCAATCGAGAAACTTGAGAAATATTATGACAAAAACATCGCCGAGATACGTGACGACCTCCATAAACAACTGAAAGAGAAGCAGTTGATGGAGGAGGTGCAGCGTTCGATAGTGTCGGGCGTGAGTGCCACACCGAGCGATGTGCGTGACTTTTACCGCAGCATCCCGAGAGACTCCATACCTATGGTCAGCGCACAGTATGAGATTGCGGAGCTGGTGAAGAAACCGCCAATCACCCTCGACGAGAAACTGGCAGTGAAAGACGAGCTCTACAACATCCGTGCCCGTATCCTGAAAGGCGAACGCTTCTCCACCTTGGCGCGTATCTACTCCGAAGACCCGGGCTCAGCCACCAAAGGCGGCGAGCTGGGATTCCAAGGACGTGGCGACTACGTGCCGGAGTTTGAGGCGGCGGCATTCGCACTGAAAGAAGGCGAGATATCGGAAGTCATCGAAACAGAATATGGTTTCCATATCATACAGCTCATCGAACGCCGCGGCGACTATATCAACGTGCGTCATATCTTGCGTACCCTGAAAGTGTCGCCAGAGGCACTGCAGCAGGCATACGACGAGCTCGATCATATTGCAGGCCTTATCAGAAACGACAGCATCACCTTCGACGAGGCAGTGAAGACATACAGCGACGAAGCCGACAAGGTGAACGGCGGACTGCTCGTCAACGAAATCGACGGAAGCACACTGTTCAACGCCGAAGACCTCGACCAACAGGTGTCGGTGGTGATAAACCGCCTGCAAGTGGGTGAGGTGAGCGACCCGGTGCCGATGAAGACAAGCGACGGCAAAGACGCCTACAGATTACTGATAATAAAAAAGAAAACCACACCACATAAGGCAAACCTCAAAGACGACTACGCACTCATCCAGCAATGGACGATGCAGAAACAACGCCAAGATGCCATCAACAAATGGATCAAGGCGAAGTCAACAAAAGCATACGTAAAAATCTGCGAGGATTATCAGGACTGTGATTTTCAATTCGACTGGAACATTAAACAATAAACATGTATAACAACGACGTTGACGGCGCAAAAGCCCTCGTAAATAAATACGAATCACTGAAAAAAGAGATTGGAAAAGTCATCATCGGCCAAAACGAGGTGATTCACGATACCATTTTGTCGATATTCTGCCAAGGCCACGTGCTCCTGGTGGGTGTTCCTGGTCTTGCCAAGACATTGTTAATCAATACAATAGGACAGGCACTGGGCTTGACTTTCAACCGTATTCAGTTCACTCCCGACCTGATGCCGTCCGACATCGTCGGTACCGAGATTTTGGATGAGTCGCGACAGTTCAAGTTCGTGAAGGGCCCTGTGTTTGCCAACATCATCCTTGCTGATGAGATCAACCGTACGCCTCCAAAGACCCAGGCAGCCTTGCTTGAGGCGATGCAGGAGAAAAACGTCACAGTATCGGGCAAGACCTACAAGCTGAGCGAGCCTTTCTTCGTGCTTGCCACGCAGAACCCTATCGAGCAGGAAGGCACCTATCCGCTCCCTGAGGCGCAGCTCGACCGTTTCATGTTCAACCTCATGCTCGATTATCCTACTTATGAAGAGGAAATAGCCGTCGTGAAGAGCACCACAGCCGCCAACACCAACAAAGTAGAGGCTGTGATGAATGCTGATGAGATACTTTATTTCCAGCAGCTCGTGCGTCGTGTGCCTGTGCCTGACAACGTTTACGAATACGCTGTCAATCTCGTCTCCAAGACACGTCCTGGCACCGGGCGCGCTCACGAATGGGCCGACAAATATCTCAGCTGGGGTGCCGGTCCGCGTGCCTCTCAATACCTCATCATCGGTGCCAAAGCCAACGCCCTGATGAGCGGCAAGTTCTCGCCCGACATCGAAGACGTGAAAAAAGTAGCGGTGCCAGTACTCCGACACCGCCTCGTCCGTAACTATACCGCCCAAGCTGAAGGAATCAGCATCGAGCAGATTGTTGAAAAGATGTTTTAACCACTAAAGTTGGAAAAAAGCATTAACAAATGATTAACCGTAAGATATACAATTACTTACATGAAAGGGAAATACGTGATAATAAGTTAGTGTTTAAGCCGATGTGATTAACACCCTTAACATTATTCCTTCACGATTCTTTCTGCAAACTCCCTGCCGTCGGCCAGACGCACCTTTATTATATATATGCCCGATTCGAGGTTTGACATGTCCACGGTCTCAAAATTCGAGCTTTGAGAATGCAATAAGCGGCCGTCGATGGCGTAGATCTCGATAAGTTGACAGTTCATATAATCAGCCAAACCTATATTGATTATATTTTCCAATGGATTAGGGTATAATTCTATGTCATAAATCTCGGACTCAGGAATCACATCATAATCCCAATTTGTGTAAAAGCATGTATTGAACTCAGCATTTTGCCAAACCAAGTCCTCATTATCATAAGAACATAGTAAAAAAGATGAATATCCTTCCACAGCTAACGCACCTGGATTCAAGATGCCATATTCACTTCCGATACCCTCCACCCATATCTCTTTCTCATAGTTATGATTTGAATAATTAAAAGTAAATTTTTTACGAGTCACATCTCCAATAACAGTATCGTGAACATCCTCCAGAATCAGATACTCTGATGCCCCATGAATATGGATTGAATCATTGGGTTGCAAAGAGAAGTCATAGAGAAGAGTTTCATCAGAAGACGAAGAGTATCGGCTATAGACCTTCCCTTCAGCATCTTCTCTCAACGCAATTTGATAGTTATAATTACTTAGATTCTCATATAATGTACTATACATGATTTTGTATGTAACTCCATTCCAAGTCACATCACCTTCCAGCTTATAACAATGCGTGGTGAATCTTTGAGGTTGTGGTGGTATCCACACATCTCTAAAAACCACATTCCATCGCTTTCCCTCTTCCAGAAGCAATATGTTGTTTTGCGCTTCAATTATTCCTGAAACAAGCAGCAACGCCATCATGACCAACAATTGGTTCAATACATTTTTTTTCATAGTTTTAACATTTTAGATATTTTTTGCAAAGATAATAATTTTGCCCCCAAACCATAACTTTAGTAAAAAAATCACTTTGATACTATCATAACTTTCCCGTTTTGTATATATTCACCGCATCTGACGATATAGCTGTAAACGCCGTCGGGCATGCTGTGCAAATCAAGTGTTTTGGTGCCAAATATGCGAGAGGCGTTGCGTAACTAAGGTTGGCTGTATATCCCGAACCGGAAGCTGTCTGGAACATGGCGGCAGGTTCCACACTCCAAGTGCAAGATGTTGGAGCTACGTCATAATCAAACGTATATGTTCCTGTGCCATTGAAAACCGATGGACCTTGAATGTCGTTATTAATAACACGACGATAATAGACGTAATTAGCTATGGTGCCCAATCCGGTTTCATTAACAATATAAGAATCATATTTATAATGCTTAAAAAGAGGATTATCTCCCAGTTTTGAAACCATAGTATCCGCATTAACCACTATTGAAGAATGGATAGAATAAGTTCCATTATCATTAGGATTTAAGATTGTCGCAATATCTCCAGCTTGAGCGTCATTTTCAGATATTTCAATATAGCTTGCAATAGTATTTCCAATAGATATACATATACTGTCTTTCCATGTTATATTTAATTTTTCACCACCTTGAAATACACTATATGCATATCCGTGACAATTATATAATTTTGATGCAGAAGCCAATATGGTATAATTAGGATGGTTGGTCGCAAAAGACTCTGTTATGAGAGTCGTCATTTCAGGCGTAAATTCTTCATTGATTAGTCTAACTTTATAATCATTTGCGTCATTATAACACGTTCCGTTCAATGCGCAAAAATAATAATTTGTAGGTTGTGGCGATTGAGCATATGAATTAGTGTTATGATACAATAGTGTAATAACTATAAATGCTATAATATAATGTTCTTTTTTCATCAGTTTGAGTTATTATGTATCGTGTAATAATATGTTATAAAATACGAGTTTTCGTAGGCCATTTTGGTCACATATCCGTCAGTATCAGCTTCAAAACTAACATTATCTCTCAAAACAGGTTGATGCTTCCATATAGGATACAATAACGGCTGACGCACTTCAAAAGCGACTTCATTGGATAAATAGAAAGGCAATGTATAATATGGATGAATGAATCTGGTAAAAGAATTAGTATTCAAAGTACCATAATACGTTCCACACATTGAGTATTTAACTACATCGTCACCTTCCCATTCAAAAAAATCCGATTGGCTTCCCAAGTATTCCCTCTTAATAATTTTATCTTCATCATTATATGAATAATGTTCGATGTCGCTTAAAATGCCATTAGCATAACAACAAATACTGTCAATCTTGTTTTGTCGCATATGAATCATGAGGCTGTCATACCAAAAACACCACATCGGATAACTTTCAGGAGGCATCGAAAGAAGAATCCGGATACTATCCTCGCCATAATATTTGAAATCGTAATCCAAAATGGAACCATATCCAAGTCCATGTTTTACATGAAGCACTTTTGAAAAATCGTCATTCCAGTCAATGGCTAACATGATTCTTTCCGGTTCATCATTTAGCAATTGCTTAACAAGATATTTCTTCACCACAGGTTCAGGTGATGGGTTATTATCATTCACATCGGGCTTGGTTTTCTGGCAGGCTGTGACGGCCAACACCATGCAGCAGAGATATAACAGGTGTTTTTTCATGGTTATACTGTTTTATAAGTTAGCAGCTTTTGTATAAATGTAATCCAAGTCATTTGTATCTGTTAACCTGCCTGTCAGCAGGAAAGTTTGGAGCGTGGCACCTTGGTAGTCGGAAAATGCATTTGTGCGCTGTAAGCAACGTCCTATTGCGAGGGCTATCACCACACGATTGGTGTTCCCATAAACACTGTATTGTGTCTTTTGCTCTTTCTTGCCAACAAGCATGACTGCAATTTGAGCCGCTTGGGTGTCGGTTGCTAAAAGTGCGGCATCAGCAAACATAAACTCCATAATCCGATAGTCGAAAGCATAAAGGCCTTTGTCGTAATCACCATCTAGTTGGTTTATAAATGCGACGTTTCTTGAACCATACAAACTCATCAATTGATGTACAAAATCAGTCCGTTGGTATAATTCGGCATATCCATTGAACTGCTCTTTAATTCTTCCAAAACTGCCGATTTGGTCGTCAAAGGCAAAAATATCAATATTGAACGGATAATACAAGCATGTTTCCAATAATCTTTCCGTTGAAATACTATGCAAAGTGTCTGCCGGCAATTGTAGTGAAGCAATTCTTTGCGTATGGTTGAGGTTTTTCCATGTATCAGTGCCAGGTATAACAGGGAAAGAATATCCTCTATAAGCTATTATTCCACTTTTGTATGGTTGGAAAGGTTGAGTTTTAGCAATGCTGGTAATTGAAAGCAATGCTAATAGGATAAAAGCATATTTAAATACAAACTTCATGATTATTTATTTTTGCAAAACTACAAAAACTTTTCTGTTTTGTCAATCGTTTACAGTTCCAATTTCAGGCCTTTACAATATATTTTTATCTCAATTTTTACAATTTATTGATTGTCAATTGTTTGTATAGTAAAATTTTTCCAGGGAGGGCGAAAATCAGTCTGGAAACTCCGTTTCGAAGGCCTGATTTTCCGCACTCCTCTCCAAAATTTTACGCCACTGTTATGCCAAAACTAAATAAATCATTGATTTTTGATTAATTTTTCCGTAAACTCCTTGCCGTCGGTTAGTTTCACTTTCATGATGTAGACTCCGGCAGTGAGGTTTGAAATGTCAAGGGTTGTATTTTCAGACGTTTCAGGAAACGTCTCTATAAGGCGCCCGTCGAGAGAATGTATCTCCACCGACTGGCATTCCAAATCTTGGGCAAAGCTGATGTTCAGTGTGTTTCCGACGGGGTTGGGATAAATTGTAGCTTCTTTTGTTTCCAGCTCTTCAATTCCGGTTATATCATAGTTCGAATAGAAACAGGTGTGCAGGCTGCCTGTATTCTCCCAAACTATCTCATCGTTTTCGTATGAGCACAACAAAGAGTTTGAGCCGCCCATCAGAGCCAAGTCGCCAGAACTGAAAATGCCGAACTCGCTTCCTATGCCTTCAACCCATATCTCTTTCGAACTATAGTTGGGATAACCTCCTTCGGAATAGTGAAACTCGTATCTCTTTCGCGTTATATCATCTCCGATGATGGTGTCTTTTACAGCATCCAAAACCAGAAACACATAGTTTTCGTCATCATACGGATACGGATTGATTGAGTCGCCGATCTGCATGCTGAAGTCGTACAGCAGAGCCTCTTCGGGGTTGAACGTGCCGTTTCCAAGGTAGTTGCGGTAAAACACTTTGCCGTTGTCCTCCCTCAGAGCCGAGTTGACCGTCCAGCCGGTAAGGTCTTCACGATAAGTTTGGAGCATCAGTTGGTATGTGCAGCCGTCGATTACGGTTGCGCCCTCCAATTTATAGCATGTGGTATAGCAAGTGGCCGGTTGCGGTGGAGTCCATGGAGCAAACCTGTAAATTACGTTCCATTGTTTGCCTTCCGAAACCAGCGGTTCTGTATTTTGCGCATTGGCTATATTTGCTCCGGCAAAAGCCAGTAGCAACAAAAGCGCGAGATGTTTTAATGTAATTTTTTTCATAATTATTAGAATTAAATTGTTAATTAATGCAAAGATATAAAAAATTAAAATCTATTGCTTGTTATTCTTTTGTAATCACCAACTTTCCGGTGTCTGTGTATTCACCGCAATGGACTATATAAGTGTATACTCCGGCAGGTATTTCATGCAAATCGAGTGTTTTTGTGCCTTCTGTGCCATCGAGCTCGGCTTCCAAGACCTTGATTCCCAGACTGTTGACAACTGCCATTGTTGCTTTTGACTTGTCCTCGGGCAACTTGTAGCTGACAGAAACCCATGTCGTTGCGGGGATTGGAGCTATGGAGACGACAATATCTGTATCA
>JAEEGK010006393.1_pt1 | contig 28379 bp, 19 predicted proteins | sample 8958771 | NCBI WGS metagenome assembly JAEEGK01 (sample SAMN16246547, study PRJNA631951) | gut metagenome | biome: gut microbiome; feature: rumen; material: SC-attached | host: Bos | place: Iran: Karaj | collected 2018-10 | reverse complement strand
TCATTACAACCCGCAGACCAGAACCGTCAATCTCAGTCACGATGTCTATTACGGCCGTTCCGTCGCCGCTGCCGCCGTCGCCGCCCACGAGTGCGGGCACGTCGTCCAGCACGCGACCGGCTATGCGCCGCTCAAGATGCGCTCCGCCCTGGTTCCCGTGGTCAGTTTCGCGAACAACTGGGTGATGTGGGTCCTGCTGGCCGGCGTGGTGTTCATCAACGTTTTCCCGAGCCTGATCTGGGTCGGCATCGGCCTGTTCGCCCTGACGACCCTGTTCAGCTTCATCACCCTTCCCGTAGAGATCAACGCCAGCGCCCGGGCCGTCAAGTGGCTGGACAACGCCGGCATCGTAAGCTATGAGACCAAACCGATGGCTGCGGATGCCCTCAAATGGGCGGCCTACACCTATGTGATCGCCGCCATCGGCTCCCTGGCCACCCTGCTCTATTACATTTCCATCGCTAACCGGAGGAACTAAATGCAAGGCGTATACATTTTCCTGGCAGACGGCTTTGAAGACATGGAAGCCATCGCCACCCGCGACGTACTCCTGAGGGGAGGTGTCGATGTCCAGACCGTTTCCATCAACGAAGATCCGTTCGTGACCAGTTCGCACGGCATCACCGTAAGCGTGGACCTTACCCGCGACGACTTTGAAGGAGAAGAACCCGAAGTGATGATTTTCCCCGGGGGTATGCCGGGGTCGAAGAACCTGGCGGCGGACAAGGCCCTGATGGCCCTGATGCGCAAGTGCTACGCGGATGGCGGAGTGATCGCAGCCATCTGCGCCGCTCCCGGGCTGGTGGCTTCCCAACTGGATGATGTCGCCGGCAAACGCTTCACCTGCTTTGAAGGCTTCCAGGATCCGATGATCGCGAAAGGCGCTGTATACACGCCTGAGAGTGCTGTCGTGGACGGCCATCTCGTCACCGGTCGCGGCGCCGGCCATGCCGTGAACTTCGGCCTGGCCATCCTGGAACTGCTGAAGGGAAAGGAAACGACCGACCGCGTCCGGGCCGGCCTGATGCTGTAGGCTACAATTCCAGATACCGGTGCCGCACGACCCCGCCGGGGCCCAGCTGCATCACGTACGGGAGACCGGAAAGGTCGAAGGTGTCCAGCAGGAAGCGGGCCTCATCCGGATAATCCGTAAACAGGGAATCCATATCCACCAACAAGACTCTGGCCTTGTTGTCCGCCAGGGTGCGGGCCGCGGCCAGCGTTTCCTGGCAACGGCCGCAACCTTGCGTGTAAAAGACCACGTAATCCACTTTCCGTAAAGAAAATACGCCCTTCCTGGACGCTTTCCGGAACAGACAGGGACGGCGGAGAAGTTCCCCATGGACCTTCCGGTCCGGAACGGTGCTCCCGACAGGAGTCCGGTCCAGGAGGTCCTTCATCATCCGGGCCATAGAGACAATCCGGGAAGTATCCGCGGAACTCGTCCACACATCCGTGCCCAGAATGTACTTGTCGATGAACAGGCGGGTTCCTTCCTTGACCGCCTCTCCCCGCCGGGACGAAAGGTAGTACAGCAGGTCGCCTTCCATCTGCTTGAAGGATTCGACATCCCCTTCCCCATAGGTCCGTTCGGCCATGTAGGAGGCGATGTCCAGGATATCGGACGGCTTCAGGTCATCGCCGTACCCCGCGAAGAGCCTGTCAAAAAGAGCCGTACTTTCCTGTGCACCATACACGTAATCCTCCTTCCCGGAGAACTTGGAAAGCAACATGGATAAGGCCGGCGTATCCAGCCCCCTGCCCACGATGGTTCCGTCCGGGGCGACCAGGAACATCCGGGGCGTCTGGAGCACGCCGTACTTGCGCTGGTAGTCGGATTCCACTTCAGGATCCCACAGATGGATCATTCCGGGGACATCCAGCGAAGAGGTCCGATAACGCGCCCAAGCAGCGGCGTCATCCCCCGTGTAGACGGCGACAGCCGTCAAAGGAAAATCCGTTCCTGTCAGGAACTGGCGGAGCCGGGGCGTTTCGATCCGGCAGGTGGAACAGGAAGTATCGTAGAAATACAGCAGCGTATAGGAACCGTCCACCGGCATGGACACTTCCGCTCCGGAAGGGTCCTTCATCAGGATGGAAGGCGCCTCCGCCCCCAGGACCGACTGCCGGTTGAACTCCGCGAATACCTTGGCATTCAGGAGGTCCAGGTCCGAATGCATCGCCACCTTGCCAGGGATGAACCAGGCGTTGGCGAGATGGACGGCAACGCCGTCGTCCCCCATGATCCGGGACTGGAGGTAATGGTCGTAGATTTTCAGGGCGACATACTGCCGCACCAGCGAATCCTTGCAGGACTCGATCAGGAAATCACATTCCGCGTTCTGGACGGAAAGGGGCTCCCCCGCCAGGGCCGTGAAATACTCTTCCAGTTTGGCGCCCAAAGCACCATACGGGTCGTCTTGCGCCCGGAGCGTCAACGCGGCGAAGAGAACCGCTGCGGCGACGAGGAGACGTTTCATAAGACGACTCCCTCAGGGATGAAAGCGGAATAGTCGCCGTGATGCTTGAGGATGTCCCGTACGGCGCTGGAGGAGATATGGGCGAACTCCTGCGCGGTAGGGATAATGATGGTCTCGATGTCCGGGGCCAGCCGGCGGTTCGCGTCGGCGATGGAGCGTTCGGTCTCGAAATCGATCATGTTCCGGACACCTCGGACGATGTGATGGATTCCCAGCTCACGGCAGGTGTCGATGGTGAGGTTGTCATACTGGATGACGGAGACGCCGGCCAGCCCTTCCGTAGCCTTCCGGATGATCTCCACCCGCTTTTCCATGTCGAAGAAGCCGCGCTTGTCCTGGTTGATACCGACGGCCACGACGACTTCGTCGAACATCGTCAGGGCGCGTTTGAGAATATTCAGATGGCCGGCCGTAAACGGGTCGAAAGAGCCGGGAAACAGAGCTTTGATTTTCATAACTGCCAATCAATCGGGGTCTTGCCTTCGGAAAGAAGGATCTGGTTGGTCTGGGAGAAGTGGCGGCAGCCGAAGAAGGCTCCGCCCGCCAGCGGCGAAGGATGCGCCGCCATGAGGACATGGTGGCGGGACGTGTCGACCAGGGCGGCCTTTCCCTGGGCAAACCGCCCCCAGAGAAGGAAAACAACCCCGTCGCAGCGCTCGGAAACGGTACGGATCACCGCGTCGGTGAATTCCTGCCAGCCGATCCGGCTGTGTGAGGTGGGAGTACCCGCCTGCACGGTCAGCACCGAATTCAGGAGCAGGACACCTTGGCGGGCCCAGGGCTCCAGGTCAGGGCTGCCGCTCATCGGGATGCCCAGGTCGTCATGGATTTCCTTGAAGATGTTCTTCAGCGAGGGAGGCGCGGGAACGCCCTGCGGTACGGAAAAGCACAAGCCCATCGCCTGGCCGGGACCGTGGTACGGGTCCTGGCCCAGGATGACAACCTTCACCTCGGGAAGGGGCGTGAGTTCAAAAGCCTTGAAAATCTGGCGGCCGGGAGGGTAGATCACCCTTCCGGCTGCCTTTTCGCCGTGTAGGAAGCGGACCAGGGACTCGAAATACGGTTTCTCGAATTCGTCCCGCAGGGCTTCCTTCCAGGTCTGTTCTATCTTGACGTCCATTTAGAAGATGGCTTCGATCACTTCCGTGATACTCTTCACATAGACAAAGGTAAGACCTTTTACGTAAATTTCCTTGATATCCTCGATATCTTTCCGGTTTTCCTCGGAAATGACGATGGTATGGACACCGGCCCGCTTGGCAGCCAGGATCTTCTCCTTGATGCCGCCGACCGGCAGGACACGGCCGCGGAGGGTCATTTCGCCCGTCATCGCGATGCCGCTCTTCAAAGCCTGTCCACGGAGGGCTGAAACCATCGAACTGACCATCGTGATGCCGGCGGAAGGGCCGTCTTTGGGAACCGCACCTTCAGGAACATGCACATGGATGTCCTTTTCCATGAACTGGTCGGTAGTCATTCCGGCCAGCTCCGGATGAGCCTTGATGTATTGCCAGGCGATCTGGGCGGACTCTTTCATCACGTCACCGAGGTTGCCGGTCATCGAGAGGACACCTTTTCCCTTGGAGACGGAACTCTCGACAAAGAGGATCTCCCCACCGAGTTCGGTCCACGCCAGACCGGTCACCACACCCGGGGCCTCATTCCCCTTCTGCATATCGTGGAAGGCCGTCGGAAGGCCCAGATACTCACGCAGATGCTCTTTCTTCACCACCTTGGGATAATCCTCCCCGAGGGCGATCTTCTTCGCCGTCACGCGGGCGATCTTCGCAATCTGCTTTTCCAGGCCGCGGACGCCGGACTCGTGTGTATACTCGTCGATGATGTCGGCCAGGCAGTCCTTGTCGATCCGGAGTTCGTCCTTTTTCAGGCCATGCTCCTCCAACTGCTTGGGAACCAGGTAGGTCTTGGCGATCTCCAGTTTCTCCTCGGCGAGGTAGCCGGTCACGTTGATCATCTCCATGCGGTCCTTCAGGGCGGGCTGGATGGTGGAGATGCCATTGGCCGTCGTGATGAACAGGACATTGGACAGGTCGTAATCAATGTCCAGGTAGTTGTCGTGGAAGGTGCTGTTCTGCTCCGGGTCCAGGGCCTCCAGCAGGGCGCTGGAAGGGTCGCCCTTGAAATCGGAGGACAGCTTGTCGATCTCGTCGAGGACGATGACCGGATTGGAGGTACCCGCCCGGAGGATCCCGTTCAGGATCCGGCCCGGAAGGGCGCCCACATAGGTCTTGCGGTGACCGCGGATCTCGGCCTCGTCGTGCATGCCGCCCAGGGATATCCGGACGTACTTGCGGCCGAGGGCCCGGGCGACGGACTTGCCAAGGCTGGTCTTTCCCACTCCGGGAGGGCCGTACAGGCACAGGATCGGGGATTTCATATTCCCCTTGAGCTTGAGGACGGCCAGATATTCGATGATACGGTCCTTCACCTGGTCCAGGCCATAATGGTCCTCGTCCAGCACCTGCTGGGCGTGCTTGAGGTCCAGGTTGTCGTCGGACAGTTCGCCCCACGGAAGGTCCAGCATGAACTGGATGTAATTGTACTGGATGCTGTAATCCGGCGAAGAGGGATTGTACTTCTCCAGCCGGGCCATCTCCTTGTCGAAGATGGCGCGGACCTCCTTGGACCATTTCTTTTCGTCGGCGCGGGCGCGGAACTTGGCGAAATCCTCGCCCTCATCCATTCCGAGCTCCTCCTGGATGGTCTTCAGCTGGTTGTTCAGGTAATACTCCCGCTGCTGCTGGTCGATATCGCTCTTGACCTTCTGGTTGATTTCCTGCTTGATCTGCAGGAGCTGGACCTGGGTATCCAGGACCTTCAGCAGTTCCATCCCGCGGTCCTTCAGGTCGGACAGGCCGAGCAGGCGGAAGCGGTCGGAGAAATTCTCGACCTCGATGGTCGTCGCGATGAAATTCACCAGGAACTGGAAGTTGTCGATGGACTTGAGGGCGCCCACCGCCTCCTTCGGAGCGAAGGAAGAGGACCGGATGATGTTCGCGGCCCGCTCCTTGAGCGCGTCGGACAGGACGCGGATCTCCTGGTCGTCCGCAGCCGGAAGCTTGTCTTCCAGATAGTCGACACGGGCGACCATGTAAGGCTCGAATCCGAGGAAGGCATCCAAGTGCACCCGCTTGAATCCCTGGACGATCGCCGTCAGGGAGCCGTCGGGCATCTCCAGGGTCTTGACGACCTTGCACACGGTGCCGTATTCGGCGAGGTCTCCCTGGACGGGGTCCTCGACGGTGACATCGGTCTGGGGCACGGCCCCGAGGACGCCGTCCCGCGCTTCGACGTCGCGGATCAGGCGGATGGATTTCTCCCGGCCGATGGTGACGGGGAAAACGGTCCCCGGGAACACGACAGCGTTCCGAAGGGCCAGAACAGGGATGGCGTCGGCGAGATCGGACTCGTCCAGTTTCAGCAGGGACGTGTCACCGACCACCGGCATGATATTCACTTCGACGCCCGGCTGGGCGTTCATATCAAATAGATCTTTCATCAACAGTAAAAGCTAGGGGGCATGACAATTTGTCATACCCAGTACTTGTAATCATTCCGTCCGTAGTATTGTCAATCTCCGTGCCAATGCGAAAAGGGTTATTTCTGGCGGAACTCTTTGATTTTTGAAAAATTAACCCTAATTTTGCAAATCCGAAACTTAAACGGAAGAAAAACAAACCTTTAAACCATTAATATAACTATGACAAAGGCAGAAATTGTCAATGAGGTTGCGAAATCGACCGGCATTGAGAAAGTTCAGGTTCAGAGTGTTATCGAGGAGTTCACCAAAGTGGTCAAGGATTCCATCATTGCCGGGGAGCCGGTTTACCTCCGTGGCTTCGGCAGCTTCATCATCAAGCACCGCGCCGAGAAGGCCGCCCGCAATATCACCAAGAAGCAGACGATGACCATCCCCGCTCACAACATCCCGGCTTTCAAGCCCGCGAAGGTTTTCGTGAACGCCGTGAAGGAGAAATAGTCCATTCACAAAAATAAACAAACAACATTTTTATTATGCCTAGCGGTAAGAAAAGAAAAAGACATAAAATGGCAACGCACAAGCGTAAAAAGCGCTTGCGCAAGAACAGACACAAGAAGAAATAAGTCTTCCCGCGTGTCTGCCATTTTAGCAGTCTGCTGAAAGCAAAGGGCTCGCCGGAGGATCCGGAAGCCCTTTTGTCTTAAGTCCAAAAACTAAATTTCCTGATGGAGTCTGAAAAACCCGACAAGGACCTGATCGTCGACGTAACATCGACGGAAGTACACATCGCCTTGATGGAGAATCACCGGCTGATCGAGTACAACACGGAGTCCAGCACTGGGAAAAAGTATTCGGTGGGAGATGTGCACCTGGGCAAGGTGAAGAAAATCCTCCCGAATCTCAATGCTGCCTTCGTCGATATCGGGGACAAGAAGGAAGCCTTCATCCACTATCTGGATCTGGGACTGTACTTCCACGCATTCGACCAGTTCGTGCGGGAGTCCAACCAGAACACGAACCTGACGGACCTGTACGGCCGGATCGACATCGGCAAGCCCCTCCCCAAGGAGGGCAAGATCGAAGAGATCCTGAAGCCCGGACAGATGATCGTCGCCCAGATCGTGAAAGAGCCGATATCCACGAAGGGTTCACGACTGACTGCGGAAATTTCGTTGGCGGGACGCAACATTGTCCTTCTCCCCTTCGCCGAGAAGGTGTCGATCTCCTCGAAGATCGCATCGAAGGAAGAGAAGCGTAGACTTGAAACACTTGTCAGGAGCATCCTCCCCAAGAACTACGGAGCCATCATCCGTACGGCGGCCGAAGGAAAGAACGCCGCCACCCTCGTGGGAGAGACCAAAGCCCTCATCGAGAAGTGGGAAAGCTCCTGGAAGAAAATCGCCCGGAACAAGAACGTCCAGCTGCTGTTCACCGAATACAGCAAGACGACCACCATCCTCAGGGACCTGCTGAACGAATCGTTCTCCAACATCTGGATCAACGACGAGAAAATCTGCGACGAAGCCCGGAAGTACATCGCGATCATCGCTCCCGAACAGGAGAAGATTGTGCACCTGTACGAAGGCAAGCAGCCCATCTATGACCACTTCGAGGTCACCCGGCAGATCAAGAGTTCCTTCGGAAAGGTGGTGCCGATGCGGCAGGGGGCCTATCTTGTGATCGAGACGACGGAAGCGCTGAATGTGATCGACGTGAACAGCGGCATCCGCACCAAGACCGCCGACCAGGAAGAGAATTCCTTCGAGGTCAACAAGCTCGCCGCGGAAGAGATCGCACGCCAGCTGCGGCTCCGGGACATGGGAGGGATCGTCATCGTGGACTTCATCGACATGGAGTCGAACGACCACAAGAACGCCCTCCACAAGTTCATGCAGGAGCTGATGGAAAATGACAGGGCCAAGCACAACGTGCTGCCGCTGACGAAATTCGGGCTGATGCAGATCACCCGCCAGCGGATCCGCCCGGTGACCGAAATCAATACGATGGAGCAATGCCCGCTGTGCCACGGCACCGGCAAGATCCACTCCACCGTGGTGATCGACGAGGAAATCGAACGCAAGATCGCCTACTACGTCATCGAGAAAGGCCACAAGGTCCTGACCCTGAAAACCAGTCCGATTCTGGGCGCCTACCTGCGGAGGGGTTGGCTCAACTCCTACCTGAGCAAGTGGCGGAAGCACTACAAAGTCAAGTTGGACCTCGAGGAAGTCACCGACTTCACCGTCCTGCAAAACGAATTGTTCAATGAAAAAGGCGAGAAGCTGGATTAGCTTCCCGCCTTTTTCTTTTTATTTTTCAAGCCTTGCGACCCCTTCCATCAGGGAGGCGCCGCTGGTTTGGGCGCCCATCGAGGCGGTCGTTCCCGAGAAGGTGGTTCCCCAGAAGTAGTCGCAGTACATCCGCGGGTATCGCGTCCGGTCCAGGTGCTTGTCCAGCTGCTTGGCGCAGAGCAGCAGCTTTTCCTTGACGGTCTGCGCGGTGTAGCTGTCAGCCTTGTCGTCCAGCACGTAATTCACCGCGTACGGAATCAGGACCGCCTTGAAGAGACTCTGGTCCATGTTCGTTCCCTCGTGCCGGAGGATGCCCGTGGCGGTGTCCGTGCAGCGGTTGCTGGTGAAGGCATACTTCAGGACGGCGCCGGCCTTGGCCATGTAGGCGGTCTCGCCCGTGATGTGGTACAGCCGGCGGCAGGCCTCGCCGAAAGTGCCCTGGGTGTAGGTCAGCGGCGGATCCTCCACGCGTTCCGCATCGGGCATGTTCGCGATGTTGTAGGCGTACAAGGTCTTGGCGATGTCCAGGTAGGAAGTCTCCTTGTAGGCCTCGTACAGCTTCGCGGCGACCAGGCACGACGGGGAATTGGTGCAGGCGTTCAGGTTGTTCTGGTCCTCGGCGTGGTTCGTCCAGGGAAGACCGGTGCCCTTGTCCACCTTGACCCTGCGTGGCCAGATGTACCGGTCGAAGACTTCCCGGGCGGTGTCGCGGTACTTCGCGTTCCCGGAGACCTCCGTGATCCGGATGAGCGTCAGGCAGATCCACGCCATGTCGTCCGTATAGTCGTTGAAGAACCCGCCATACTCCCCTTCCCCGCGATAGGTGCGGTTGTAGTTGTTGGCGTAGTTCCGGTACCACTTGTCGGCATACTCGAGATAGAGGGCGGCGCGGTTGGGGTCGGACTCCTTCACGCGCTCCACGCAGTACAGGAGCACGTCCAGGGCGTGGGCCTGCTGCCAGTAGATGTAGGTCGTCGAATGCTCGATGTCATTCGGCGTGGACCAGAAAGTCCCCGTGGACTTGTCCAGGAAGTTCGTCACCAGCACGTTCGTGCAGGAGTCGGCCAGGGCGGCCCAATGGTCGCCGGCGGGCTGGGGCGTGGGCGTCACCGGAACGGTGCCCCCGCCGCCCCCGCCCGGGACAGGGTCGAAATGCTCGATGGCCGGGTCCCCGCAGGAAAGGGCCACGAGAGCAAGAAGGCTGAAAAGCATCTGTTTCATTCGTTTGGATTCTATTACCGGGACACGGGCGGACGGGATGCGTTCCAGCAGTCGGAAGGCTCGACGCCCATCGTGAGGGTCAGCTTTCCGCCCGAGAGGATGTCCTTCCGGTACAACCAGTTCTCGTCCAGGGGCTTCCCGTTGAAGGTCGCTCCCTGCACATAGTATGCCTCCGGGCCGTTTCCTTTCGTCTCGATGACCAGCTTGCTGCCGATGGCGTTGAGCGGGTTCAGGTGGACGACGACTTTGTCGAAGGCCGGGCTTCCCAGCTGGAAAGTCGGCTCGGCCGGAGCGCCGCCCTGGACGTCGAAGAGCCCCATCGTGGACATCACATACCAGGCGCCGAGCTGGCCCTGGTCCTCGTCCTGGCCATAGCCGTAGCCGTGCTCGCCGTCCGTGCCGTAGAATTCGTCACAGATCAGGCGGACCCATTTCTGGGTGAGGTACGGCTTGCCGGAGAAGTTGAACAGCCAGGGCTCGTGCAGGCACGGCTGGTTGCCGTGGTTGTACGGGCTGTTGATGCCGGAGAAGGCGTAGGTGGTCTTCCCGCCGCCGAAGATGCTCTTGCGGGCCTCGGTGAAGATGCCGTCCAACCGCTCGTTGAACACGTCCTCGCCCAGCCGGGCGATGAGCGAATCCGGATGCTGCGGGACGAAGAAGGTATACTGCACGGCATTGCCCTCCTGGAAACCGCGCCAGGACTCCAGCGGGTCGAAGTGGTCGATGAACGCGCCGCCCGGGACCCGGGGACGGACCAGCTTGAGGCTGTCGTCGAAGACCTTGGCCCAGCCGTCGGACAGGTCCATCAACTGCCGGTAGTCCTCCTCGTGCCCGAGTTGCTTGGCGAGCTGGGCCGTCGCATAGGCGCTGAAGCCGTACTCGAGCGTATGGGACACGGAGAAGGTGGCGCCGCCGCTGTGGGCGACGAAGCCCGGATCGTCCACGTACGGGACATACCCGTTGCGGACGAACTGCTCCACGTCCATCTTGCCGGCGCCTTCGATCCGGCCCTCCCACTCGAGGTTGTCCTTGCGGGCGGCCGCATACATCTTGTCGACGTCGAAGTTCCGGATGCCGCTGTTGTAGGCCCCTGCAAAGGCGATGCTCACCATGTTGGTGCCCACGCCCGAGACGTACTTGCTGCAGGCGATGCCGTCGCCGAGCCAGCCGGCGTCCTGGTACACGAGCAGCTGGCTGGAGACCCAGTCGGCATAATACTCGGGATAGGCCAGGGCCCACAGCTGGGTCAGGTTCCAGTAGCCGCCCCAGATGGCGTCCGTGTTGTAATGGTTGTGCAGCGGCTTGCCGTCGGCGCCGAGGGGAATCTGCCCCACGCCGCCGTCGTTGCGGGGATAGGCGCCGTTCACGTCGCTCGCCAGTCCGCGGCCCAGCAGGGCGTGATACAGGCCCGTATAGAACTTGATGCGGCTCGCCTCGGACCCGCCGGAAACCTCCAGCCGGCCGAGCGCCTCCTTCCACAGGCGGAGCGCCTGCTTCTTGGCGCCGTCGAAGTCCAGCCGGGCGGCTTCCGCCTCGAGATTGGCCCGCGCATTGTCGATGGAAGTGTAGGAAAGGCCGATCTTGACGACGACCTCGTCCCCCTCCTTCGCGTCATAGTCCAGGCTCAGCACGGCGCCGGGGCCCAGGACAGAGACGCCCGGAGTGCGCTCTCCCCCCACGTGGAAGACGGAAGCGCCGTCGGGGACGCGGGAAAGCTCCCCGTAGAAGAACATCTCCACGGTGGCGCCGGCCTGGTACTTCTTGACATACTCCGGCTCCGTGACGATATACCCCTTGATGACGTTGCCGTCCAGTTCGGCGAAAGCGTTGCGGATGGCGCCGCTCTCCCCTTGCCGGGTGCCCACGTTCACCAGGATGTGGCCGTCGCCGGCCTGCGTGAAGGTGAAACGCTGGAAGCCCACGCGGGGCGTGGCCGTCAGCTCCGCCCGGATCCCGTAATCCTTCAGGAGGACGGAATAGTAGCCGGGACGGGCCGTCTCGTCGGCCTTGTCGAAGCTGGAGCGCCAGCCGGCGGCGGGCTCTTCCAGGCGGCCGGGGACGGTCAGCGGCTCGCCGAGGACGGGCATCAGGGCCAGTCCGCCCACCTGGAACTCGTGGAAGCACGGGAATCCGTCGATGGAGGTATGGGTGTCCTCGTAGCCGACGGCCTCCCACCCCTGGTTGTTCCCGTAAGTGCCGTTCGTGGACGCGCCCAGCTTGGCCATGCCGAAGGGAACGGCGGCGGGGGTGTACACAAACCAGCGGCTGTGGACCGTGCCGATGTTGGGGTTCACATACGCGGAATAATCTTCTTTCGTGCCGCAGGATGCCAGGCACAGCAGGGCGGCCAGCGCGGCGGTCAGTCTTTTCCTCATTTCTTTTCTCCTTTATAGAGGGCGATGGTTCCGAGGGATTCCAGGACGGCGTCCTGCATCAGCAGGGACTTGTCCCGGTCGGGATTCTTGTTCTTGCCGCTCCAGTCCTCGCTGAACAGGCCGCGGTCGTTGCGGGCGTCCTTCCAGGCGCGCTCCAGGTCGGCCACGAAGACCTCGATGTAGCGGGAACAGGCCTTGTGGTACGGCTCCAGCTCGATGTAGGAACGCACGAGCTTGATCGTGAACCAGGGATCGTTGAGCGGATAGCAGAGGTTGATGCCGCTCCGGCTGCGGACGAAGTAGTTGTACGCGCCGTCGGCCGTGGCCTGGGCCTCCTTGAGGTAGTGCTCTTCGCCCGTGATCTTGTACAGGCGGACGCCCGCGGCGATCATCGCCCCGGAGTTGTAGGTCCACTTGGTCTTGTTGATCACGCCGTCGGCGCCCTTGGAGTTCCAATAGACGTTGTCCTCGGGGTCGCGGAGGTTCGCATACTCCCACTGGTACAGGCGCTTGGCGAGAGCCAGCACGCCGGCCTTCTCGCCGTCCGGGCAGATCTCGTAGTAGCTGGTCAGGAACCACTGGGCATAGCCGTTGGCGCAGGCGGGTTTGTTGGAATCGTCCACGCCCGGCTTGTTCTTCTGGCCTTCGCACCACCACAGGGCGCCGCCCAGGATGTTGTCCTCGCCGGAAAGCAGGAACTGGACGATGTCGGCGCAGCGCTGCAGGTACACCGGGTCCTTCAGCTGCCGGTAGGCCTCCACCAGGTTCAGGCCCACGATGGAGTTGTCGTCGTAGAAACGGTCTCCCCCGCCGACGGTGCCGTTGGTCTGGGAGCCGTAGCCGCCCACGCCCACCAGGCCGCTGGTGCGCCAGTAGGCCTGGAAGCGGTCCACCTTGGCCTTGTAGTCCACGTCATAGCCCAGCTTGTTCAGGAGGGCGACGCCGGACATCAGGCCGTCGTAGGGCCAGAGATAGGAGGCGGAAAGGTCCCCGCTCCCCTTGGGATAGTTCTCGTTGTAGAACCCGGCCGTGGCGCCGGAGGCCACCCGGTAGGACCGGTCGATGGCGCCGAACGTCTCGTACGCCCGTTCGTGCCAGACCACCTTCTCGGTGGGGGTGGTTCCGCCGGAACCGCCGCCGTCGACGGGTTTGAACTCCTCCTTGGCCCCGTCCGAGCAGGCGCAGGAGACCGCCAGGAGGCTGATGATGGGCACGATGGCCCGTAACAGGGTATGCTTCATCGGATTCATCAGATAAAGATAGGTATTCCGCCCTGCTTGTGCAACAAGGCGGAATACCGCGTTCGAATCTTACAGTTTGGTGATGGTGTGGGTCATCACACCGTCCTTGTTGGTGTAGAGCTTGACTTCGATGTTGCTGCCGTCCATCGCGGTCGCCATCTTCCAGAGGTGGTCCCACTGGCTCCAGCCGAACTCGCCGCAGTCATAGAAGGTCGGGGAGACCTCGCCGTCCGGGCGGTTCTCGGCGTCTTCGCCGTCCAGGCGGCCCCAGCAGATGCTTTCGTTGCCGTCGACGGTCACCACGAAGTAGTAGCGTTCCTCCACCCAGCTCAGCCAGCTGCAGCGCGGATCGCCCGGCTGGACGAATTCGCATTTGCCGCTGCCGCTCCAGACGCCGGCCCCCTCATAGGACATCGTGACGATGTCGCCGAAGCAGCAGCCCCAGATCATCCGGACCTTGTCGACGGACTCGGCCTTGACGGTGAGGTCCTTGAAGTTGACGGTGAGCTTGGTCGCGGCGCCCTCGGCGGAAGCCGTGGAAACGCCCTGGCCGTCGCCCTGGAGGAGGCCCTTCTCCGCATCGAAGAAGTAGTTCTTGCCGTCGCCCTGGAAGGAGATGTTTCCATCCTTCAGGCGGGCGAAGAGGACGAACTCGCCGTCGGCCACCTTGCGGAAGGCCTGGCCCGCGACCTCGGCGCCGGAGCCGCTCAGGGTCAGCGCGGAAGGAGCCACGGTCGGCGGGAACGGATCCTCGCTCTGCTTGGTGAAGCTGTGCTTGAAGTGGCCTTCGGCATTGGTGTCGATGACGGCGGACACATTGCTGTTGTCGAAGATGGAGCCCATCTTCCAGAGGTGGTCCCACTGGCTCCACGCGAATTCACCGATGTCGTAGAAGGTCGGGGAGACCTCGCCGTCGGGACGGTTCTCGGCGTCCTCGCCGTCGAGACGGCCCCAGCACACCTCTTCCCCGTTGACGGTCGCGATGAAGTAGTAGCGCTCCTCGGTCCAGCCCAGCCATCCCGGAGGATTGGTCTCCGGACGGGTCGGATCCACGAACACGACGCGACCCTCGCCGGCGAACTTGCCGCCGCCCTGGTAGCTCAGGGCGATGACGGTCTCGTAGTTGCAGCCCCAGATCATCCGGACGTCGGTGCCGATCTCGTCGAAGGTGACCTTGTTGGTGGAGAAGTCCACCGTCACGCGGGTCACGCCCTCGGAGGCGGCCACGTCATAGGAACGCTTGCCGATGTACAGGTCGCTGTCGTTCTGGATGAAGTACTTGACTCCCTCGCCGTCCACGAAGGACAGGGCGCCGGCGTTCAGTTTCGCATAGGCGACGAACTTGTCGCCGTCCTTGCGGAAGGCCTGTCCGTCGGTCTCGGCGGCGGCGCCGGTGAGGAACAGCTCGGCCGGGGTGGACGTCGGCTGGTCGTACACGATCGGGCCGGCTTCCTCCACCATATGGGTGAACTTGTTGTCCTTGTTGGTCCAGACGGTCACGCGGACGTTCTTGAGGTCGAGGGCGTGGTCCATCTTCCAGAGGGCGTCCCAGTCGGCCTTGTCGAACTCGTAGATGTAGTAGAAGGACTCGGTGCCGTCCGGGGTGAAGGAGTTGCCGCCGAAGCTGGAACCCCAGCGCTTCTGCACACCGTCGATCTCCACGAGGAAGGAATAGCGTTCCTCCACCCAGGAACACCAGCTCGGGGTGCCGTCACGGCCCGGGCCGTAGAAGACGGCCTCGCCCTCGCCGGAGAACACGCCGTTCCCCTCGTACTCGAGGACGGCGAAATCGACGCCGGTCGCCTCCCAGGCTGCGTGCAGCTGGGCCTCGACGGACTCGATCTTCAGGCTCAGGGTGTTGAAGTTCACCGTGATGCGGGCCAGGCCGGTCGCAGGCGCTTCCTGCACCGTGTAGTCGCCTTCGCCCTCGACGAGCTTGCCGGCCGCGCTGGCGTGGAACACCAGGCCGCCGCCCTTCTCGGAGGTGAAGCGGAGGGAACCGGCACCCAGGCGGGTGACGATGGAGTACAGGCCCTCTTCCACCACGCGGAACTCCTGGCCCGCCTCCTTGGCGGCGGAGCCGGCCACGTACAGGCGCTCGGGCATGTTGTCGATGCCCTCGCCGCGGGTGACGTTCAGGGTCTCATAGCCTTCAAAAACCTTGGAGACACCGCCCCGGGAACCGCGGACCGTCCAGATGAAGGAACCGGACTGGTTCGGGGCGACCCCCGCCTTGCGGGCGATGGTGTTCAGGGTGGCGTGGCTCAGGGTCAGGGTCTGGCCGGCGCCGAGGTCGCTCGGCATCACGGTCAGCGGCTCGGAGAAGTTGCCGCCCTGCCGGTCGAAGAGGACTTCGTACAGGACGATGCCGCCGTCGGCCGCGCCGCCGCCGGTCCAGGAAAGCTCGACCGTGGCGGAGGAGGTGACGTCGAGCACCACCGTCCCGGGAGAGGACAGGGAGGTCGGCATATTGAAGGTGGTGTTCAACTCATAATGCTTCTGGCAGGCCGTCGCAACGGCCAGCAGGGCAGTGAATATGGCGATGATCTTTTTCATAATCGATTACCAGTTAGGGTTCTGCTCCAGGTTCTTGTTCAGGTCGCGCTCCTTCTGCGGAATCGGCCAGAGATAGTGCTTCTCGGCGTTGAACTGACGGTTCTCGATGCGGGCGAAGCCGTTGTCGGTGCCCACCGTCTCGCCGGTGTAAAGGCCGTGGCACCAGCCGTTCAGGACCTGGTCGGCGATCCTCCAGCGGATGATGTCGGCGCGGCGGGCGCCTTCGAAGGCCAGCTCGCTGCGACGCTCGCGGCGGACGATGGTCTTGAGGTCGCCGGAGGCCGGGAACTCGAGGGCGCCGGCGTCGGTGAAGCCGGCCCGCTCGCGGAGGGCGCGGATGGTCTTGTTCCAGACGGCGGCGTCCAGGGTGCCCAGCTCCGCGTTGGCCTCGGCGTTCATCAGGAGGATGTCGGCGTAGCGGATCAGGATCGGATTCAGGCCGGACTGGAGGGTCAGGCGGTAGGTGTTGTCCCACCACTTGCGGACGTAGTAGCCGGTCGGCGTGACGTCGGAGGTGGAGTTGTAGGCGTCCTGGCCGTTCCAGGCGGGCTCCTGCGAGCCGCCGCCGGCGAGCGGATAGGAATTGCCGGGATACATCACCGTGGCGGCCAAGCGCGGGTCGCGGCCCGTCCAGGGATTCGCGGGGTCATAGCCGGAGCCGGCCTCGTCGATGGCCTTGCCGTTCAGCATGATGTAGCTGTCCACCAGGGACTTCAGCGGAGCCAGGTTGGAGTAGCCGCCCATCGACGGCGGGATGATGTTGTACATGATGTTCTGCTCGCGGATGACCGGGGTGTACTGGGTGGAGAGGATGATCTCGGAGCAGTACTCGTTGGCGATGTCGAACAGGCCGGCGTAGCTCGGGAAGAGGCTGGCGCCGCTGTTGGCGATGATGTCGTCGGTCACGTTCTTGACCTCCGCGAACTCGCCTTCGAACAGGTACACCTTCGCGAGGAGGGCGCGGGCGGCCCAGCGGGTCACGCGGCCGCGGTCGGCGCCGGAATAGGAAGCCGGAAGCGCGTCGCCGGAGATGACCTCCTTCAATTCGGAGATGATGCTGGAGACCACGAACTCGCGGCTGTCGCGGGCCACGGTGCGGCTGTCCTCGATGGAGATGGGTTCCTTCAGGTACGGCACGCCGCCGAAGCGGGTGTAGAGCTCGTAGTAGTGGAAGGCGCGCAGGGTGCGGGCCTCGGCGATATAGCGGGCCTTCAGGGCCGCGTCCAGACCGGTGACCCGGTCGATGTTCAGCAGCAGCTCGTTGCAGGCGCGGATACCGCTGTAGTGGCGGTTCCATACATCATAGACATAGCCTTCGGAAGTGCCGTAGGTGCCGTTGCCGATGGCTTTGTTCTGACCGCCCTTGACATAGGCGTTGTCCGTCATGCCGTCGCTGTACACCAGCTCGTACATGTCGGTCAGGGTGGTATAGCAAGTATTCAGGGCGCTCAGGGCGGCGTCCGGGTCCTCCTCCCAGTAGTTCAGGTCGGTCTCGCGGTCATACGGGGGCGTGTCCAGCGGAACGCAGGAAATGACGGAACCGAAGGCCACAGCGGCCAGGGCGAGGGTGAAGAGTATCTTTTTCATAACGGTCTCTCCTTTAGAATTTGACATTGACACCGAGAGAGAAGACGCGGGCGACCGGATAGGCGCGGCCGCTGCCGTCGGCATTGTATTCCGGGTCCCAGCCGCCGCGCATGCGGGACAGGGTCAGGGCGTTCTCCACGCTCAGGAAGGTGCGGAGCTCGGTCAGGTGCAGCTTGCGCATCCAGTCACCCTGGAAGCTGTAGCCGGCCTGGACGTTCTTCAGACGCAGGTAGGAGGCGTCCTGGATCCAGAAGTCGGACTTCGTGGCGTTGTTGGTGGACTCGGAGCCCATCGTCAGACGCGGATAGGAAGCGTTCGGGTTGAGCGGGGTCCAGCGGTCCATGTGGAAGTCGTGGACCGGGCCCTCGTTGTTGTTGTGGAAAGCCTCGACGGCCTCGCCGCGCATCCAGCGGCTGCGACGGCCGACGCCCTGCGCGAAGACGGAGAGGAAGAAGCCCTTCCACTGCATGTTGTACGAGAGGCCGAAGGTGTAGCGCGGGAAGTCGTTGCCCACGACGAAGCGGTCGTCGTCGTTGATGACGCCGTTGCCGTCCTTGTCGATGTAGCGGATGTCGCCGGCGCGCGGGACGATGCCCTCGAGATGCGGGCTGGAGGCGGCTTCCTCGTCGCTCTGGAACAGTCCGTTGTTGCGCAGCGCATAGTAGGAATACAGCGGATAGCCTTCCTTGATGATGGACACGACGTCGTAGCCGAAGAAGAGGTCCTCACCCTTGGTGTCGACGACCTTGTTCCAGCTGTCGGAGACGTTGCCGGCGATGTTGTGGTTCACGGCGCCAGTGCGGAAGTGGTAGTTCAGGGAGAACTCCCAGCCGTAGCTGTCCACGGTGGCCGCGTTGGAGGTCGGGGCGCCGTTGCCGAACAGGCCCGGGACCGGCAGACCGACGAGGATGTCGCGCGTGCGGTTCTGGAAGAAGTCGAAGCTGAGGTTCAGGTCGTTCTTGAACAGGCCCACGTCCACGCCGACGTCGGCCATCCGGGTGGTCTCCCACTTGATGGCGGGATCCACGGAGGCGAAGTAGGCGGTCGGAGCGAGCTCGTCGCCGAAGGTGATGCCCTGCGTGACGGTGACCGTCTGCATGTAACGGTAGGCGCCGATGCGGTTGTTTCCCACCAGCCCCCAGGAGCCGCGGAGCTTCAGGGACGGGATGACCGGGCGGATGGACTCCCACCAAGGCTCCTGCGACACGCGCCAGCCCAGGGAGAAGGACGGGAAGATACCGGAACGGTTCCCCTTCGCGAAGTAGGAGGAGTAGTCGTTACGGACGTTGGCCTCGAAGAGGTACTTTTCGTCGTAGTTGTAGGTCAGACGGCCGAAGCCGGAATAGAGGGACCAGTCGGAGGCGCCGCCGTTGTTGGAGACGTCGTCGCCCTTGAGGTTGCCGACGAAGATGTCGTACTTGGAATTGTCGGTCAGGCGCTGGGTGCTGAAATCCTTGGCGCTCTCGCCTTCGTAGGCGTAGCCCAGGAGCAGCGCAAAGTTGTGCTTGTCCGCGAACGTGCGCTCATAGGAGAGGGTCGTGGTGGCCGTGAGCTTGGTCGCCCGGTAGAAGGACTCGGAGATGTGGTTCTCCTTGTCGCCGGAAGCGGCCGCCTTGGAGGCCATCCGGTTCTCGTGGGTGGCGTTGTTCAGGGCGCGGCCGCCCACGGTGGCACCGAGGTGGAGCCCCTCGACGATCTTGAAGTCGGCGTTCAGGGTGCCGCTCAGGTCGTCGTTGACGCTCTGGCGGTAGCCGCCCGCCTCCAGGCGCTCCAGGGAGTTGGAGTTGGAGCCGGAGGGATAAGTGTAGGTCCCGTCGGGATTCTTGATCTCATAGATGGCGGGCATGCGGTTCGCCTGCTCGATGATCCACTCCGTCCAGTACGCGTGGTCCTTGATCTTGTTGCGGGTGAACTGGCCGGTGGCGGTCAGAGTGAGGCGGTCGGAGACCTTGTGGCTCACGTTCAGGCGGCCGTTGTAGCGGTCGAAACCGTAACCGGGGCCCTTGAAGAGGCTGTTCTGGTCCAGATAGCCCACGGAAGCCATGTAGGAGAGGTTCTTGGCGCCGCCCGTCATCGACAGGTTGTGGGACATCATCGGCGCATAGTCCTTGTACAGCTCGCGGATCCACTTGACGTTGGTGCCGCCGTTGCGGAAGTCGGCGATCTGCTCGGCCGTGAACTTGGTGGAACGGCCGGAATTCACCGCGGCCTCGTTATAGAGTTCGGCATAGATCCAGGAATCGACGACCGTCGGAAGGGCCGTCGGCTGCTGCATGCCGTAGGTGAAGTCATAATTGACGGAAACCTGTCCCTCCGAGCCCTTCTTCGTGGTGACGAGGATGACGCCGTTCGAAGCGCGGGATCCGTAGATGGCCGTGGAGGAGGCGTCCTTCAGGACGGAAATCTGGTCGATGTCGTTGGGGTTCAGGTTCGCGAGCGAGCCCTCGATGCCGTCGATGATCACGAGCGGGTTGTTGTCGTTCATGGTGTTGAAACCACGGATGTTCATCGAAGGGGTGCCGCCCGGGGTGGACGAACCCTGCTGGATGACCAGGCCCGGCGTGGTGCCCTGGAGGCCTTCCAGGACGTTGGCGATGGGCTTGCCCTCGAGCTCCTGGGTGGAGACGGAGGCGACGGCGCCGGTCAGGTTGACCTTCTTCTGAACACCGTAACCCACGACGACCGCGTCGTTCAGGAGGAGGTTCTCCTCCGCGAGTTCGATGTTGAGGTTCGAACGGCCTTCGACCGCAATCTCTTTCGTCTCATAGCCGATGGCCGAGATGACGAGGATGTCCTGCGGAGCCGTCTGCAGGGTGAAGAGGCCGTCCACGTCGGTCACCGTGCCGATGGAAGTGCCCCGGATGAGCACGGAGGCGCCGATCACGGATTCGCCGTTGGAGACGACCTGGCCGGAAACCCGGTGCGTCCTGCTCTGGGCGAGCGCCGTCGGCGCCGCGCCCAGGCCGAGGAAGAGCACGGCGACGGCGAGGAACATCTTCCCGAGGGAGATGAACCGCCCGGCGCGGCCGCGCCTTTCACAGATCTGGTTAGGAATCATAATGAAATGGATTGGTTTGGTTGTTTATAGGTTGTTTCTGTCAATTTCGGAAAGGGCGTACGCATAGGCGCCCAGGGCGACGGCCCGGCCGGTCCCGATCCGGGACACGGCGACGCCCGTCTTCTTCTCGCTGCGGTAGCGGACCTCCCGGCCCGTGCCCGGGACGCGTACCAGGGTGGACCGGTCCTCGAGGAAGGCTTGCATCCCTTCCGCGGTGGTCAAGTCCTCCACCTGCATCTGGAGGCAGGGAATCGAGCTGCCGGTCAGCATCAGGCGGTTCTTGCCCATCGCGTCGACCATGGCCGGCACGATGTATTTCGCCGCACCCGACAGGCCGCCGCCGATCACGACGATTCCGTCCACGATGTCCAGGGCGTGAATCACGGCTTCGGCCGCGGCGACGCCCAGGCGTTCGAAGGCGGTCCGGGCCGCATCCGCATTCCCGTCCAGCTTCCCTTCGGCAATGTTGAAAATATCCTTCGGGGAGAGTTCCCGTCCGTCAACGGGGGCCTCTTCGTGGTACATCCGTCTGACTGCCCGGCTGCTGACGCTTTCCTCCGCGATCAGCGCCGGATTGTGGACATTCCGCATCAGCCAGACATCGCCGCCGCAGCCGTTGTCGCCGCGCAGGAGCCGTCCGTCCAGGACGACGCCGCCGCCGAAGCCGGTTCCGAACGTGATGCCCAGGAGGTTCTGGTAACGCTTCGAGCTTCCGGCCGCCTCCAGGGCGGCGTTCAACTCCGGCAGGATGCCCGAGAGGGCCTCGCCATAGGCGAACAGGTTGCCGTCGTTGTTGATGAAAACCGGAAGGCCGAAGACATCTTCCAGGTAGGGACCCATCGCCACGCCGTCCTTGAAACAAGGGAAGTTGGGCAGGTCGCCGATGATGCCGTTCTCGTAATCCGCCGGCCCGGGGAAGGCGAAACTGATGGCGACGGCCGGGGTGTCCAGCAGGGCCTGCACCCGGTCGAAACCTTCCACCAGCACATCCAGGCAGCGCTGCACGTCGTCGGTGACCGCGTCCATCCGGACGGGTTCCACCACTTCCTCGCCGCCGCGGATGGCGGAGAACACGAAGTTCGTTCCGCCGGCGTCGAGCGTCAAAACCGTTCTCTGATCGTTCTCGTACATAAGCTTATGCGTTGAACCGGACGGAAGCCCGGATGGTCATACAAGTTTTTCCTTCGGACAGTCCGCAGGGACGGAGCGTGTATTCCTCCACGCTGGCGGGGATGATGAACGTTTCCGCGTAGTGGACCACGAACGGCTCGAAACGCCCGTCCGGGCTTTCCACGACGGCTTCCTCCCCCTCCACCAGGTTCAGCACGTGCACGCTGTTCTCCGTCCGGATAGTCACCGGCACCGAGAAGGAGGTGCGGCGCGTCTCGATGAACTCGTTCGGATGGAGGCCGGTTTTGATTTCCTTCCAGCCTTCCCCTTCCGCCACGTCGCTGAAATGGTTGGCGAGATGGGCCTTCACATAGTCGGTGTCACGCTCCCACTGGATGACGTGACTGCCACGCTCCACGTTGATCGGGCGCGGCTTCCCGTCCAGGCCCAGCCGACCCCAGTCCCAGAGCTTGAAAGTGAAGATGTTGGGGGTGGAGCTGATTTCGAGGACCATGCTGCCCGCGCCGGAGCAGTGGATGGTGCCGCCGGGGATCAGGTAATGGTCGTGCTTGGTCGCGGGAATCTTGTTCACATATTTCTCGGCGTCGAAGACGAGTTCCCCGCGCTGGGCGGCCCGGAGGTCTTCGATCATCTGCACGCGGTCGACCCCCTTCTTGAGGCCCAGGTAGACGACCGCATCCGGCTGGGCGTCCAGCAGGTAATAGCTTTCGTCCTGCGTGTAGGGCATGCCGAACTGCTCGCGGATGAACTGCGTGGTCGGATGGACCTGCAGGCTCAGGTTGCCGCCGCCCATCGTGTCCAGGAAGTCGAACCGGATGGGGAAATCCTTGCCGAAACGCGCCTCGACGGGCGCTCCGAGGACTTCGCGGGCGCGGAGGAGGATCAAGTCGTTGGAAGGAAGTTCGAACTTGACCCCTTCCACCTCCAGCAGGAGGCTGTTCTCCTCGGGGACGCAGTCGAAGCACCAGCCGAAGTTCGGCACCTCGCGGTCCAGGTCGCACACGTCCTTCATCCACTGGCCTCCCCAGGGAGCGGGGTCGAAGAAGGGCACGACGCGGAAAGGCTTGCGGGCGGTCTTGTCGATGCCGCGGAAGAAGGTCTCGCGGGAGATCATCTTCGGGTCGCCGGCCGCATTGGTGTCGATCCACCAGTCCACGCGCGCGAACAAAGTATCTTTATAATAGTCCAGCACCCGCCAGTCGATGAACAGGCCGCGCTTGTACTGGATGGAGACGGGGTCCTCCCGATTGTCCACGCCCAGGCCGCACACTTCGTGGCGGCGGAAGCGCTGCTGGATTTCCCAGCGGGCCATGTCGGCATAGGCCAGGACGGCGTGCTCCGGAGCGACAAGCGCGGCGCCGGCGCCGAGGATGAGGACATCCTCCCCCGCCGTCTCCAGCTCGGCGCGCACGGCGGCGAGCTTCTCCGCATCGAAGAAATCCGGCATCCGCAGGTTCGTGACATAGCCGAAAAGGACGTCGTCCGTCATGAACGGATCCGTCATCCGCCGGATCTCCGCCTCGGGCTTCATCAGGTCCCGCATCCGGATGATCCGGCTGAAACCGGGCAGCAGGCCTTCGGTGATCTCAGCTTCGTGCACACCGGCGTACCAGTCTACCGCCAAGGGTCCCTTCCGCTCACGGCCCAACGCTTCACGGATGGCATCCCAACCGTGAAAAAGCGCGCCTTCGGTGCGTGTAGCGGGGTATTTGTCGTAATTCGGGGTCCTCATATATGTATGAACATATTATTAGTTTGTGCAAATATATGAAAGATTTTTATAAAACATAGAATTTTTCTACTTTTGTGCAGAAATAACTGAACTATGACCATCGACCACCACAGCACCGTTCCCCTGCACATCCAGGCGCAAAAGCTTCTGCGGGAACTCATCGAGTCGGAAGAATACAAGAACGGGAAGATGCTCCCGAAGGAAATCGAACTCGCGGAACAGCTCCATATCTCCCGCAACACGCTCCGGCAGGCCATCAACCAGCTGGTCTTCGAAGGCCTGCTGGTCCGCAAGAAAGGCGTCGGCACGAAAGTGGCCCGGAAGAGCATCAGCAGCGGGGTCAAGAACTGGCTGAGCTTCTCCCAGGAAATGAAGATGCTGGGCATCGAGGTGCGGAACTTCGAGCTCCACATCAGCTGGAAGCGGGCGAACCCGGAGATCGCCGGCTTCTTCGAGGTGGAGGACGAGGCCCGCTGTGTGGTGATGGAGCGGGTGCGCGGCAATGCGTCCTTCCCGTTCGTCTATTTCATCTCCTATTTCAATCCGAAGCTCCCCATCACGGGGGAAGAGAACTACAACATGCCCCTCTACGAGATGCTGGAGACCAACTACGGCATCGTCGTAAAGACTTCAAAGGAAGCCGTTTCCGCCCGGCTGGCGGGCGACATGGTCGCGGAGAAGCTGGAAATATCCCCCAACGACCCGATCCTCATCCGGAAGCGGTTCGTCTATGACGAAAAGGGAGTTCCCGTGGAATACAACATCGGCTATTACCGCGCCGACAGCTTCACCTACACGATCGAGGCTTCCCGCTGACGGCGGCCGGCCGCGAACGCGCACCACACCAGATACGCAAGGCAGAGGGTGATCACCAGGAGCGATCCGCGCTGGTTGCCCACCCATTCCGTCGCTAGGCCCATCAGCGGCGGGATGACGGCGCCGCCGCACACGCCGGTGATCATGAAGCCGGAGATTTCGTTCGCCTTCTCCGGACGGGCCTTCAGGGCCTGGGAGAACAGGACGGAGAAGACGCTGGAGCAGAAGAAGCCGATGCCGCCGATGCCGGCGAGGATGGCCCAGGCGGGACGGACGAAGAACAGGAACGCCATCGAGGCGACCGCCAGGAACAGATTAATCTTCAGATACTTGATATCGTCCATCCGGGCGAGCAGGAAGGTGCCGAGGAAGGCGCCGATGGTCCTGCAGATGAAATAGACGCTGGCCCCGAGGGACGCCTTGTCCACGTCCATGCCGCAGCGTTCGATCAGGAGCTTCGCGGAGACGGTGTTCGTGCCCACATCCACGCCCACGATGAAGAAAATGCCCAGGAAGAACAGCAGGACGGTCTTGTCGCCCAGCAGGCCGAAGGCCTCCTTCAGGGACGTGGCCTTGCCGCTTTCGGCCTCCTTCGGAATCTCGGTCACCTCCAGCAGGAGGAAAGAGAGCAGTGTGATGGCCGCATAGATCGTGAACAGGTACTTCCAGTTGCCGAAAGCCGCAGTGGCCGCCAGGGCCAGGAACGGAGCACAGAAGGACGAGACCGCCTTCACCACCTGACCGCCGGTGAGGCAGCTGGTGAGCCGCTCCCCTTTCACCACGTTGGTCAGCAGCGGGTTCAGGGACACCTGGAGCAGGGTGTTGCCGATGCCCAGGAGGATGAAGGCCACCATCGCGGAGACGAACGTATAGGAGAAGAAAGGAATGAGCATGCCCACGAACGTGACGGCGTTGCTCACCTGCACCATCGCCTTGCGGCCGATCCGGTTCATCAGGATGGCCGCCGGCACCGACAGGAACAGGAACCAGATGAAGACCATCGAAGGGATGAAGCCCGCCAGGGACTCGCTCAGGGCGAAGTCCTGCTTGAGATAGCTGGTGGCGATGCCCACGACATCGCAGAATCCCATCACGAAGAAAGTCGCAAGGACGGGAACGAAGTTGAATTTCCGGATCAGAGGTCGCATAGTTTGTTCAAACATTTTCGCAAAGATAAGAATCACCTGCGAATAATCAAACTTTATGTATGAACAAATAGCCTACTTGCGACGGATGAGCGCGGCGGCGAAAAGGAGGACGAACAGGAACACGCAGAGGCGTCCGACGATGTCTCCGGCGCGGACGAAGAAGGTCTGGCGGGAGGACAGGTTCACCGTTCCCTTCAGCACGGCCGGTTCCCACCAAGCGGTCCGCTCAAGGATGCGTCCCTTCTGGTCGATGAAGGCCGAGATGCCGGTATTCCCGCAGCGGGCGATGTCCCGCCGCGTCTCGATGGCCCGCAGCCGGGCGTAGTTCAGATGCTGCCGATAGCCGGGCGTATCCCCCCACCACGCATCGTTCGTGATGATGGTCAGGAGTTGGGCGCCCGCCCGCACATAGGAAGCGCAGTGCTCCCCATACACGGATTCGTAACACACGGCACACCCGACGGGCACTTCCTGCCGGAAAATCAGGTTGGACACGGAAGGCTGGCCGACGCAGCGTCCGGCCACGCCGCCGAGGAGTTTGTCGTCGATGGGTCCCAACACTTTCACATACGGCAGCATTTCCACGCCAGGCACGAGCTTGGACTTCTGGTACAGGCCGTACCGCCCCAGGGAATCCACAATCAGGGCCGAATTGTGCGTCTCGTACCATACGCCGTCGCCCAGCTTCCGGGCGTTCGCGGAGGGCCGGGCCACCTGTTCGTACCGCGTCCAAGACGACGCTCCGAACAGGATTTCCGCCCCCGGGTGCTCGCCGAGGAACGACACGAACCGCCGGAAAGTCCGGCTGTAAGGCACATCATTGCAGAGGATGTCGGACGTGAACGTTTCGGGCGCCAGCAGGAGGACGGTCGACGAATCGTCCGGATGCTCTTTCCGGAAATCTTTCAGCCCGCGGGCGAACAGGTCCAGCAGCACGGCGTTCTGCTCGTCCTGCGTCATCGACTGGAATTTATGGTACGGATCGAAGTCCGGCTGCGCGATCACCACCGGCACGGTTCCCTCGGAAACCTCCTGATACCGGTTCCCGACCACCAGGGAGCAGACCATCGGCCCGAAAAGGGCCAGGACGGTCCCGGCCACCGCCGCGAAGCGGGCCTTCGCGTTCCACCGCGAAGCGAACCGCCCGTCGGACATCGCCACCATCAGCCCGAAAACCGACAGGGACGAGGCCCAGATCCACAGCGAACCGCCGAGGGTCCCGGTGAACTCATACCACTGCACCAGGGAGGTTGTGCCGGCGAAGGCATTCCCCAGCACCAGCCACGGCCACGAAATCTCTGCCACTGTCAGGTAGTATTTCTCCCAAGCGATCCACGCCGCTGCGAGGAACAGATACGGCAGCGCGGAACCGCGTCCGCGGAACCGCCGCTTCGCCCACCGGAACAGCCCGAAGACCAGGGACATCTGCAGCGCATTGGCCAGGACGGCGAAGATGCCGCCCCCGACCGTCGCGTTGCACACCCAGAACGTCGTCACCGCGTTCCACGCGACGAACGTCCCGTAATGCCACCACCAGAAATGCTTCAAGCCCTGCTCGTCCGCCACTCTTTCCATACACAGCAGCGGCACGAACCCCAGCAGCGCCAGCCAACCGCACCCCTCCACCAGGAAAGGCACGCTCATCAGCAGCACGAATGCTGCGGCCAGGCACAAAAACAAGACGGTCCGGTTCTTCTTCATAACCGGACAAAGTTACTCCCTTTCCACCGGATTTGCAAGGACTGGGAACCGTCAGCGGATCAGGTCGAGATATCGCTTGGCTTTGGAGGCGGACAGACGGCGGATCCTCGTCACGAGCCGGTTTTTCCAGTCGTGGACCGTGCGCTCCTTCCCGGCCCCCATCAAGGCGGCGATCAGCGGCGCGTCATAGCCAATGACCAGGTAGCAGAAGAGCCGGATGTCCTTCTCGTCCAAGGAAGGGATGTCCTTCTGCAGGGAGGCGATCGGATGGTCCAGATGGTCCTCGATGTAATCCTGCAGGCGCCGGAAGCCCTTGCTGTCGCCGTCGATGTCCTTGAGCGCTTCGCAGACCCGCCGGTAGAGGACGGACTCGGTCATCACCTGCGTCTCGGCGAACTGCTTGTCCTCGAACAGCTGCCCCAACCGCCGGTACCCGTCCCGGAGCATCTCCAGGTAGTCCGCCCGGATTTCTTCCAGGCTCGCCTCCCGGTTGCGGGCGCTCCGCTGCAGCGATTCGATCTTGTTGATGTGCCGATGTTCCGCTTCCGAGAGCCGCTTGGTCATCCGCTCCGACTCTTCCAGCGCCAGGCGGACCGTGTCCAACCGCTCTCTTTCCTCCTGCCAGAGGGCATAGCCCGAGATGACGAGCAGGATGACGACCAGCATCGACACAATCCAGGTCGCCCGCTTCCGATCTCGCTCGCGCGCGGCGGTCAGCCGCTCTCCTTCCGCGATGGCCTCCTGATAGTCCCGCTGCGCCCGGCTTACAGCTTCCGAAGCCTGGACGCGCAACAGGGAATCCTGCCGGAACACGATTCTTTCCATCAGGGGCAAAGCCAGTTGCTCTTTCCCCTCCAGGCAGTACCGGTTGTACTGGCGGTATTGAAGCTGCGCCAGCCCTTCCGGATGGGCGCGTGCCAGACTGTCCCAGAGGCGGTCCGCCTGATCCGTCTGCCCGGTCAGATACAGGGCGTATCCCCAGTCGCACAGTTTGTCGTCACTCAGGCGGAACCCCGCATCTTTCGCCGCCTGGAAGCATCGGACCGCCCCTTCTGGATCCGTCGGGGGCGCATTCAGCAGATAGAAGGAGTGCACATTCAGGCCGAGGCCGAGCAGGATCCGGTTCCGGGAGCAGACCGGCAAGGCTTCCTGCAGCAGCGCATCCGCCTTGTCCCATTCCCGCGCGTTCATATACGCGGCGGCGAGCCGGAGGGCGACCTCCGCCCGGTACAGCGAATCCTCCGCCGTATCGAACGCCTGCCACGCCTTCCGCATATACAAGGTGTCCTCGCGAATGTTGTAGGTCCGGTTGTAGGTGTCGGCGATGGCGCGGCAGACCAGGCCTTCGAGATGCCTGTCCCCCGAAATCCGCGTCTCCTGCAACGCCTTCTCATAGGAAACGATGGCCTGGTCGTACTCGCCCCGGTCGAAGGAAATCAGCCCCCAGTGAAACCAGAGCCTTCCTCTTGTCGAGGCATCTCCCTTCGAAGGGAAATAGGCCAGGGCCGGCGCCAGCAGTTCCGGGTCGATGGAATCGGCG
>JAEEGK010006392.1_pt1 | contig 28381 bp, 16 predicted proteins | sample 8958771 | NCBI WGS metagenome assembly JAEEGK01 (sample SAMN16246547, study PRJNA631951) | gut metagenome | biome: gut microbiome; feature: rumen; material: SC-attached | host: Bos | place: Iran: Karaj | collected 2018-10 | reverse complement strand
TTATATTAAAGATATATTATATAATATGAAATTATAAAGAAATAATTTTTATTTAAATCATAGTATTTAAAAAGTTTTTTCTTTAATTTGGTTTTTAAAGGAAGGAATAGACAGAGTTTAATTTATATATATTTTTTCAATAAAAAAATCAAGTATTTTTCCCTTAAAGATAATTAATTTTTATTATTAATTATTTTTTAAAAAATTAAAATTTAAATTATAAATGCTTACACAAAGACAGCCATCATATTATTTTAAAAAGATATTAAATGAAAATAATGAAAAATCAATATCAATTTTTAAAACAAGGAAAAAATATGAACTTCGTTTCATAGCAGTAAAAATGTATAATAAAAGAAGACATAAAGATTATAACAAAGAATATGAAATATTAAAAGAAATAGATAATCCATCAATAATAAAAGTATATGGTTATTCAGAAGACAGAAATTATTTTTATATGGAAATGGAATATTGTTTAATAACATTATTTGAAATATGTAGTAAAAATCAATTAAATAAATTTTATGAAAAAGTAATAAAATCAATAAGTACTCAAATATTATTAGGATTAAAAGAATTACATAATAAAGGAATAATTCATTGTAATATAAAGCCAAAAAATATTTTAGTTGATGAATTTGGAAAAATTAGAATTTGTGATTTAAGAAAAGCATTAATAGTTAAAGAAATGACAATTGAAGAAATAAAAAAAAATAAAAGTGTTATCACTCCTTGTTATACTGCTCCTGAAATTATGAATAATAATGGGATATATTCTTTTAAATCAGATTTATATTCATTAGGCTGTATTATGTATGAATTAGCAACTGGATTTGTTCCTTTTTTTGATAAGGATATTAATACTTTAATTAAAAAAATTATTAATGGACATTATAATAAGAAGCCTCTTTTAGTATATAGTATTGAATTTTCTAATATTGTTAATTCTTTATTAGAAAAAGACCCTAATAAAAGACCTGGATGGGGAGAAATTGAAAAATTCCCTTTTTGGGATTTAGAGGATAATAATAATATTAATAATAATATTAATTGTAATAATAATTTTCATGTTAATATTAATAATAATATTAATGGTGGTTTAAAATATAATTTTGTTCATTTAAATCATGAACATGATAATCATAATAGACCTCAAAGTTCTACTTATTCTTATCATAGACCAAATTCAACTTCTAATATAACTAATAATACTATTAAAATAGAAAGAAATAAATTTGAATCTAAAACTCATTCTATTAATTTAATAAATAATAAACACAATAATATTATTTTAAATAATAATAAAAAAAAAGAAGTAAATTCTATAATAATATTAAATGAAGAAGAAGAAAGTTATTCAAATACAAAAAATATACATAATGTAGATACTCCAGATAAAGAATTTAATATATATAATAATAAATCAGATCAAAATAATGAAGAAGAAAATGAAGAAATGAAAAAATTACAACAATTAAGAAGTCCAATCACAAATTCTTTATCAATAAGTTTAATAAATTTAAGTGAAAAAAAAACAGATAAAAGAGATACAAATAATTCAATAGTTGATATGAAAATGTCACTTGCAAATCCTGATGAAATTCCTCAAATAAATACAATAATGATACATAATAGTGATAAAATAGTAAAGCCAATAATTAGTAATAAAATAATTGAACCAATTATAATTACAAATTATAATATTAAATTAATTGAATTTTCCCCAGTTTTAAAAATTGAAAAATTAAAAGAATTACTTATAAATGATTATACTTCTCAATTAGGAAATTATTTATCAACAATATATGATTATATGAATATATATTATCAACAAAAAAAATATGATTTATTATTGAATTTATTAAATTATTTTGAAACTATAATTTTATCAAGAGATATAAGTAATCAAATAATATCTTCTCAATTTATAGATTTATTTATGAGATTATTAAATATAAGAAATGAAAATATTCAATTAAGAGTTTGTAGTATATTAGGATTTTTAATTAGATATGCAACAGAAACTCAATCTTCTTTTGAAAAATATAATTTTACTGAAATTTTAATTAGTTTTATTTCAGATAATAATTTAGATTTAAATAGAAAAGCAATAGCAACTTTAGGAGAATATTTATTTTTTATTTCTACTCAAATTGAAGAAGAATTAGATATTATTCATGATGAATTTAAATCACAATGGAATATTAATAAAAATTCTATTTTAACTTTATTATTTGCTTTAAATCATTCTGATGAAAAAGTTAGATTTTATTCTTTAAAAACTATTGAAAATATTTGTATTAAATGTACTATTGCTAAAAAATTTTTTGCTTCAAATGATGATTTTATTTTAAAAATCATTAATATTTATAATGATAATTGTGAAAATATTGAAATTAAAACTTCTGCTTTAAATACTTGTTCTCATTTAATTAAATTAGAAAGTAATTTATTTAAAGTTTTTATTAATAAAATTGATTCAATTAATATTTTATTAGAAAAAGAAAATGAAAAAAATCAACAATGTCTTATTAATTGTTTATTATTTTCTTTTGCAAATAATATAAATAATGTTAAAGAAATTAATCTTATGGAAGTAATTCCTATATTAATAAAATTATTAGAAAATGGAAATAAAGTGATTAAATCAAAAATAATTTTATTGTTTTCTTTAATTCTTAATGATTGTAGTTTAATTTTAAATTTTGGAGAAAAAATTTTTGAAATAATGCAAAATTTAAGAAAAGAAAAAGAGCTTTTTTATTTTTATGTTAAAGTTTTTGAAGGTTTTATGATAAATTATTGTTTATTAATGGATAAATATTTTATCTTAAATTTTTCAAATGATAAAAATATCAGAGAAAATACAAATGATATTTATATATTAATTAAATCTTTTAACATAATATCACCATATCATAAAATATCATATTCATTATTTAAAGAAGAATTTTTAGAAACTAGTTTAAGAATATTAGAGTTTTCTATTACATTTAATAATTTAGATTTAGTCAATGAATGTTTAAATTTATTTTTAAATTTCAGTGAACATTCTTTTAGTGTTGAACAAAATTGTGATTTATTAATAAATAAATTATATAAACAAATTCTTTTATTGACTCCAAAATTAAATCCTGATTTTAAAAGATATCCACTTAATATTTGTGCTAATATTTTATATGTTTTTCTAGAAGATGATAAATTATATTCAATAAATTCCTTTGAAGAATTAAAAACAAATGAAATTAATTCTCTTGTTTATAATAATTTACCAATAATATTTGATTTATTAAAGAATCAAGAAACAACATCTGAATGTTTATTATTCTTAAGTTTAATTATTGAAAAATATTCTTTCTTTCTTAAATTTTATCGTTCTTTAGGAATAATAGATTATATATTTTTATTATTAAAAGATGAGAATTATTATTCAAATTTAAATTTATTAAAAATAATGATTAAATTAACAGAAACACCAGAAACTAAATTTCAAGATATATTAGAATTACAATTAATAGATAAAATAAATTATTTAATTTCAAAAGATAATATTGATGATGTTAGTATATATACAGAATATGTTATTGAAATGTATTATGGATTAATGTATAAAATACATGAAGCAAGGAAAAAAATACAAAATAATGAAAATAAAATATTTATGTCAAAAATTGAAAAAACTGCAATTAATTTTAAATTATGTATTAAATTATTAACTTGTGATAATATAAATGTTCAAGAAAAAAGTTGTATATGTTTAATATTTCTAATAAAATTTTTCCCAAATGAAAGAATAGAAAATTTAAATATAAATATAAAATTTACTAATGAAGATATACCATATTTAATAAAAGCATTAGGAGGAAATTTTAAAAAAATACATAAAAAAATGATAAAAATATTTAAATGGATAATAGAATATCAAAAAGATGCAAAAGAATTATTATGTAATTATATAAGTTATATTCAAATATATATAGAAAAAATAAGAGATACTTCTGAAGAACCAGAATCAATTACTTTAGCCTCTAAATTTTTAGGAAATGATTTACCAAAATTAAACATAAAATAAAATATAAAAAATAATTATTTATTAAAGAAAAAAAAATTATTTATTTATAAATATAATAATAATAAATAAATTAATTAAATAAATTTTCATTTTCATTTATAGTTAAATTATGATTAGAAAGGAATCTATCACTTCTTCTACTTGAAATTATACTAAAAACTCTACTATTATATGAAAAAGAAGAACTTCTACTTAAATCACCTTTTGAATCTTTATTTTTAATTATATATTTTTTTCCTTTCATTTTATCAATTAAACTTTTTTCCCAATTTAATAAATTTTCTCCTTTAATTAATATTTCACTTAAATTTCTTGTTATTTTTTTTTTAGGTTTTGGAATTTCAAAAATTGAATTTTTTTTCTTTTTGTTTATTTTTTCTATTTTTGAAATTGGTTTAGGAATATCAGGTCTTCTTATATATAAATTATTATTTTTTATTTTTTTAATATATTCATCAAAAGTTTTTTCTTGTCTTAAATATTTATCAAAATGAAAATTTAATTTATCTGTTTCATCTTTAAAATATTTATTACTTTCATTTCTACTTTCTTTTTTAATTCTAAATTTTTCTTGATTAGAAGGATAAATTAATAATTGACTTTTTGGTCTCTGAATTATTTTTTGTAATTTTTCTTCTAATTTTTTTGTTTCTTTTTGATAATTTAAATATGAAGTTAAAATATTTTCTTGATGAGTTAAAAAATAATTTAATTCATCTAAAAAATAATTTTTCTTTTTATTTAAAATAATATTTTTATTCTTTTCTATTTTTTTTTTATATCTATCAAATATCATTTCAATTTCTTGATTTGAAATATGTTGTTTAACTTGATATTCAGATAAAAGAGATAAATTTCCAGCTTTTTTAATTTTATGAAATTTTTTCTTTTTCATTAAAGGAAGAAAAAAACTTTTTTGATGTATTCTATGAGGAGAATTGAAATAAAAATCTTTGAATGTGACATTTTGTTCTATTTTTGTTAAAAATTTACCAAAACAAAATGGTTGACCGTTGCACGATTGATTAAAATAATTTGAAGGATTTGAAAAAAAATCTTTAATAAATTCTTTGTATTTTCTATTACTTTTATTTTGAATATTTATTTTATGGGCTATTTTTCCTAATTTTTCATTTTTCATTTTAGTTATTTTTTTATTTTTTTTAAATATAATTTTATTATTTTTTCTTTAGTAATAAAATTGATTTTTATATTTTAAATATAATTTAATTATATTTAAATATTTTTCTTGAATCTTTTTAAAAATTAATTTGGCTTTTTATTTAATATGAATTTCTTATTCTTTTTTTTTTTCTTTTACATCACCGATAAATTTCTTATTTTTTTCTTAATATAATATTTACTTATTATATTAATTTAAATTTTAAATTTAATTAATTTATTTTTATAATAATTATTATTAATGATTAAACTATCAATTCAATTCTTAAAAAACAAAAAAAAAATGTTAAGAGAATTTTTTGTAAGGCATATAAATCAAAAAAATAAATTAGGTTTATATAAAAAACCAATAAAAGCACATTATATAAATCCAATTCCTTTAAAATCTCATTCATCTCCCAAAAGAAAATTAGATAATAATTTAAAAAATAATCCTAAACAATTAACAATTACAAAATATCAAAATTGTGGAATTAAAAATGTTTCTAATAAAAACTTTAGACATTATAAAATTGATTCAATTATGAATTCAAAAACTTCTTTAAAAACTCAAACTAATTCTTCTAATTATTTTTTAACTTCTTCAAATAATTTTATTGATAAAAATTTTACTCAAGGAAATGAAAATGGAAAAAATAAAAGTTCTTTAATAAAAACTAAAATTAGTTTACAAAAACAAATTATTAAATTAAAAAATGAAAAATTTAATTTATTAAAAAATAAAATTAAAAATGATGAAGCTGTTCGTGAAATACAAAAATTAGAAAATGATATTAAAAAATTTGATTTATTAATAAATAAATGTAAGAAAGATTATAATGATTTAAATAATCAATATTCAAATTTAAAAAATCAAATTGAATATATCACTCAAAATAATAATAATTAAATTTTTATAAATAAACAAATTAATAATTTAAATCATGAAATATTTATTTAATTAATATTTTATTTATAAATGCATTTATATTTTTAAATTAATTAATGATTAATACTATTATTTGGATATAAAAAAGAAAAAAAATTATCATCAAATATTACTATTAAGGAATTATTATCAATTTCAGTAATAAATTTAGGTTGAATATTTTCTTGAATTGAATATTTCTTTAATATTTTTTTTCCATTAATACAAAATTCAGTAATTTTATTATTTTTTCCTAATGTAATCACCAATATTTTTCCATCAGATGTCTAGTTCAGTATTAAGACCATTTTTAAAATAAATTTCATTAATAAATTCTTTTGTTATACTATTTATTAATATAATACCATATCCATCATTTGTTATTATTCCTAAAATATTATTAAATAGATATAGTAATTGTTTATTAAAATAATGATAAATTGTATTTGAATTATAAATTGTAATTATAGATTCAGTATCTAATGTTTCTTTGTTTACAAATAATAAATTATTAGGAAGAAGATATGCAAAATTTATTATATTTATTTCTATAATATCCCAAATATTATAATTTCTTCTTAATGATGTTACTTTTTGATATTTATTTAATTTTGTTTTCTTCCATAAAGTAAGTGAAGTATTACTTCTTGTTATAATAGTTTCATCTGAAAATTGTATTAATGATTTAATTACATTTTTCAATAAAATTCTATCAATTTCTTTAAAAGAAGTAAAATCATGATGAAAAAGAAAAAAAATGTAACTCTGGGAAAACAGGATTCTTATAATGATTATGATCATCATTTCCAATATTATATACTAATAAAGTTTCATCTTTTAAAAATTTAATATTTATTATATCAGATACTTTAATTATATTTTTTATTTCTAAAATATTTTTAAAATTATATTCTTTTGTTTTTACGTCATATTCTTTTTTATAAATTAAGACATCATTATATAAAGAAATTGCAAAATATGATTTCTTTAAATATACACAAGAATAACAAGTTTTATTAATATTAATTTTTATTTTTGAATAATTTTTAAATGGAATAATATTTATTTTATTAAAATTAATTATTTCATCTTTTTCTAAATTTATGTTTAATTCATCAATTTCATTTAATATTATTCTTTGTTTTTCAATAAATTGTTCTTTATTTTTAATATTTAATTTTTTTATTTTAAAATCCGCATAATTAATTAAATTGTGGAAAACATTATCTTCTTTACTTATATAATACATATTAAATAATTCTTCAATAAAAAAATATTCAACTTCTAAATCATGAATATATTTACTATATAATTCCATAGAAAAATTATTTTTTAATAATTTCTTTATTTTTTCAATATATTTCTCTTCAGATTTTTTCTTATTATAAATTTTTTCAAAGTTATTATAATCAAAACATTTTTTTTCTTCGTTACAATCTTGAACTTTATAATACAAATATTTATAAAGAAAATGTTCATGTTGAATGTTATTTCCATTTCCAATATCAAATATTTTTTTACATTTATTACATATTAAATAATATTTATTTAAATTTTTATTGTCTGAATAAAGTAATTTCTCAAATTTTATGTTTCCTGAAAACAGTACTCTATCTTTAATTAATAAATTAACAGGTTTAATTTCATTATGATTATTTTTACATGTTTTAATTATTAATAATTCATTATCTTCTTCTTTTCTTTGATACAAAAATAAAGGAACTTCTAAACATTCTAAACATCTTAAACCATCAAAGTATCTATTTAATTTATATAAATCTTCATTATTAATCTGAGATGATTTCTCACTCTTCTTTTTTAATTCCATTATTTCTAATTAAAATAAAAATATCTTTAACTATTAAAACTTTAATGTGGATAATATTAATATCAATTTTCCAAACAATATGAGTGTTTTAATGAGACATAACTAAAAGTACTTTTATTATATATTATTTACTAATAATAAGGCATTTATAAAACTCAAATAATAAAACTCAAATTTTATATTAAATTAAAAGTAAAATAATAAACCACCAAAAAAATTTAATAAATATAATCTCAAAAAAAATAATTTATTTCCCATCAATAAATTGTTTATCTAAATTAATCTTCCAAAAGCCTGAATTATAAAAGCTAATCATAGCAAAATAATCTCTAAAAAAGCTAATTGTAGCAGTTAAAACAACTAATTTACTTCCCGGTATTTCTTTCCAATTAACAGGAACTTCCTTAACAATAATATTAGATTTTTTACAAATATAAAGAATATCAACATCAAAAGCCCATCTAACAATATGTAAATTTTTAAAAATAATTCTAGCACTTTTTCTAGTAAATAATTTAAATCCACATTGAGTATCTTTAATTCCTTTAACACCAATAATATTTTGTACAATAATATTATTAACAATTCCCATAATATTTCTATACCAAACTCTTTCAACATTTTCTAATATAATTTTTCTAGAACCAATAGCAATTGAATTTTCATTTCCTTTAATTTCATTAAATAATTTTTCATAATCTCTTATATCTGTTGCACCATCTGAATCAAGCATTAATATATATTCTCCTCTTACATAATTCATTCCTGTTTTAACTGCATAACCTTTTCCTCCATTTTTTATATAATTTACTCCTATGATATTATTATTTGGATTCTTTTCTATTATTTTTTTTATTATTTCAAAAGTATTATCTTTTGAACCGTCATTTACTATTATTATTTCATAATTTATTTTCAAGGAATTAAAATATTTTATTGTTCTTTCTATTGCTTTTTCTAAACGGTCTTTTTCATTATAAGCCGGAAATACTAATGATAAAAAAATGTTGTCTAAAGGTTTTTCATTATTTATTGGAAGAAAGTCATATTTAAATTCACCGTTTTTATTATATATTTGAGGATAAAAAAAAGAATTTGTCTTTTTTTCTTGATATTCTTGATGAGCTGAAAATATAAACACGAGAAAAATAGATATTAGGAAAAGAAGGGATAAAAATATAAAGGATAATATTGTCATTTTTTTTATTATATATAAATTTTTTTTTTAATTTTTTTATTAAGTTTTTATAAAAAGAATTTTGTAGTTATTATTTAAATTTATTTTTCTCTGTTAAAATATCCTCTATGACACATAAATTTAAGTAAAAGTAAAACACTATCTACATAACAAATATATATTCTATGTTTAAATATATATGTAAATTTATCATTAATATTATATCCTTCTTTTTCTGATTGTTATAATTTTTTACTATAAACATTAGATTGAATATCTTCAGTTCCTAACACTTCTTTAATTACTTTCTACTTTATCATACAATTTTAATTTTTCATTAAATATACATACAATCATATTCTTCTTTTAATCTTAACAATTACCATATAAAAAAGCATCTAAATCTGGTAAATTTAATGTTATTTTTAATTTATTATTATTAGTTATAAGTAATTTTATTAATTATAAAAAAATTAATTGTTATTTAGTTAGTTAATTACTTTAGTCTGGGAAGCCTCCTCATATTTTATATTAATTATATAAAAAAAAAGAAGAAACCCAAGCATCTTACTCATATTAATATTCCACAAATCTTAAAAGTATCATCTTATTCATCTTTCTTATTATATTCCAAAAATTTAATATATAATAAAATAAAAAAAAATTAATTGCCGCGAGCCGGGGTTGAACCAGCGACCTTCAGATCTTCAGTCTGACGCTCTGCCAGCTGAGCTATCGCGGCTGATCTGCTATATTTTTATCTTTGGAAGAAATAAACTTTTATTTAGAACTTATTTTAAAATATTAAATCATTGAATCTTTAATTCTTATATTATTATATTTTTTTGAATTTTACATTTTATATTATCTAAAAATCATAATTTTCAATTAAAATATATTATAATTAATAAAAAATATATTTAAATATTCAATAAATTGTTTTAATGAGTTTAAAATAACATTATGTTTTGATTTTTATTACTAGTTTTAATCTAATATTTATACCTTTTTTATAGAAATATTAAAAATTATTTAAATTAATTTAAATAATTAAGTTACTTTATCTAAAATTAAATATCTTCATAATAATTAATAATTATTTGAAAATTAAAATAAATCAATTAATAATTTATTTCACCATATTTGAAATCTATGATTTATAATATTTATTTTTCATAAATATTTTCGGGATGAAAAGTCATTAAAATTAATAAATAGAACATTTTGTTATACAAAATTAAATATATCTTGTTTTTCACTTATTTTATTAATTGTTTTATAAATACTTCTATAAAGTCAATTGTATTTTAATCTTTCTTTTATTCTTACTTTCAATAAAATTATTTATTAATAAATAACATCAAAATTATGTTCTAAACAAAAAAAAATAAAGATGAATAATATGATACCATATTCCTCACATTCATGTCCACCTCAGTTCATGTCCAGGTTAGAGTTTTTCAAAAGTCTCATTCCTCAAGTTCATATCTGGACAATTTCACTGGAAAACAAACTAAATTTTCCTGACATGACTTAACTTACTACCCTAAAACTGAAATTTTCCAAGGACCCGATTTAATTTATCCCTCTAAAAATGAGAAATGTCTGGACATGAAAGCAACTTATCTCCCAATTTTTGAAAAAATTTGGAAAAAAACACCGGACATGAACGAGAGAATAAGGTAATTTTCACAAAGAGAAGCATCTAAATTATTAATATTATTTATACCATTATTTTTTTCTCTATATTATCTTCAAATTTTATTTTTTTTTCTTCAAATATTTTATTTGTCTCTTTTTCACAGTGATTATTACTTCTTTTCTTCATTGTTTTTTTAAATTATAAAGTTTATTACAACCATATGTTGAATCTTCATTATTTCATCATTTAAAGACATATATATTAAAATCATAAATGTAAAAGAACTTACTAATATTATTTATTAATTAGTTATGATAAAAGAACTTTTTATGAAATAATTTTCACTAACCAAAAGATAATTATATTTTAAATATATTATCCAGAACTTTTTCCCTAAAACTCTTAATTTATATTCTAAAGAAATTAAAATTGAAAAAATTATTAAATTAAAAGAATATATTCAATAATTGATGTTCTAAAAAAAAAATTTATTATTTAACAAATTATTACTCACTTATATGAAAATCACATAAAATATTTCCCTCTTCCTTAGAAAAATTGAATTATCAATGTTAATATCATATTTACGAAATATAAGGATTTTCATTTTTATAATATAAACAAAGAATTCATCAAAAAATTATTTTTTTCATTTGAATGTTCCAGAAAGATTTTTTTTGAAAAAGAATCAAAATAATTGTATTCTCCTCTTTTAACTTTAAATTGATTTTCTTTCCAAATATATAATTCTTTATCATCATTATTTTCACCTTCAAAAGAGTATTTATTTGAAATTTCTATTATTATTTTTTATCCCAATGTTCATATAAATCTTAAAAAACTCATCATTATATTGAGTATAATTAAAACTAAATTTGTTATTAAAAAGAAAAAAAACCATGTCTAAAAAACTTTATTTAATTTCTCTCAAACCATTTTAACTTATATTTTATTTTAAAAGTCTTAGGATTTCTGTTCTCTTTATTAATATCATTTTATATTCAATTTGCAAGTTTTTTGAAATTTTTAATTATTGATATTTAATAATTATTATATAAAAAAAATAAGGATTGAGCTAAAAAAAGGGTTTCTTTTTTATTAATTTTTTTTATATTATTGATATTTAATATCTTCAATTTTAATTAATGTCGAACCAGAATAATAATATTGATACTATCGATCTAAATGATGTTGGAGAAAATGATGCAATGTCTAATTATTTTATGGTCAAAGAAGAAAAACCAGTAATTATTCCAGGATGTATTTCAATTTTTTTTTTTATCATATGCTTTTCTTTTTCAATAGTAATTCTAATAATTAATCCTTATAAAGGAAAAAATTTTACTTATTTAACAGATAATTGGGAATTAAACCCTATTAAAGGTATTGAAATTAAAGATAAATCTTCTTCAAAAATTGATTCAATTGATAATATTGATAAAAAAGAAATTTATAATTGGGATAAGAAAACTTTTAAATTACAAAGATTAGATACAAATTATATTCAAATGAGTGAAACAAATGATAAATTATGTGGAACTGATAGTTATGGAAATAAATTATATGTGAGTGATAATGATGATTGTCCAATTAATTACTTATATATAGGAAATACTTTACCTTCAAATATTAATTTTAATATTAAAACTATTCCTTTAAATAATGGAAAAAATATTTATTTTTCAAATGAAAATATTGAAGGAAAAATAATAACAGATATAAGAGTAGGAGGAATAAAAGAATGTGGAATATGTTATTATTTAGAAAATTATTGTAATAAAATAAATTATAAATTATGCAAATATAGAGATAATTATAATACTTTAATTGATATAATTTCAATTAAAGATTATATTAAAGATAATGAATTAGAATCTTCTGATAATGATGATAAAGATATTGGATTATATTATTCATCTTATATTTCTTTAGAAAAAGAATCAATTTCTTCTGATTTAAAAAAATTATATAATAAAAAAAATCAAGGAATATTTTTAAAATTATTCATTTTTATATTGTTACCAATAACTTTTATTTTCACTTTAATAATTTTAGGAAAAGATAATAATCTGCGCATAATTATATTGAATATAATAAACATTCTATTAATATTAATGACTCTTACTTATCATTTTGTAACTTTAAAAAAATATAATTCAATTACATCAAATATTATTTCTAATATTAAAAGCCCTTTAACAGAAGAATTAATATATTCAAAAATATGGAATTATTATTGTGTTTATGAATTAATTTATATTATATCATTAATAATATATTGGGTTTTAAACTTCATAATGCTTTTTTTTTTGTTTTTATGTATGAATGAAAAAAGAAATTTTAGATGTACTTTTTGTGATTATAATAGGTGTAGAATATTAATTAAAATACTTTTAAGTTTTCATTGTTGTGGTTTTCAATTATTTTATTGTAGTTTAAAAAAAAATAGTAAAATACAAAATAATTTTTATAAAAGAAAACTTGCTTTTAAAAATATTTTAAAACTTTTATATAACGACAAAAATTTTTGTGAGGGGAATAATGATAGGAATAAGGGGAATAATGATAGGAATAAGGAGGGGAATAATGATAGGAATAAGGAGGGGAATAATGATAGGAATAAGGAGGGGAATAATGAGAAGAATGATAACACAATACAAAAACTCTCATTTAAAGAAGATAAAGAAGATGAAAAATTATGTAAATGTAATAGTTATGATGAAGAATTCAAAAAAAACATTGATTCAAACGGATTAGATAATATTCTTAGAAATTTCTTAAATTTAATTGAACAAAAATTTAAATAAAAAAATTTAAAGAATATCCTTTTTCTTATTATTATTTTTTATAATATTTAAATTATTTTTTTTATTGATCAATTTTGTCTAACTTTTCATTTATTTTTTGTATCTTATCCTTACTTTCATTTAATTCTCCAAATTTCAAATCAGGTTTATCTTCAAACCATTTTCTACGATATTTCTCTACTTTCTGTGTTAAATGCGGAGAAGATAAAAAATAAGCAACAATATCTTCATATTTATTATTATCAAAATCATTTTCATTTTCTTTTTTATTCCAATTACAACAACTTTCACTTCTACACCAATTTACTGTTTCATTATATGCAGGAATTTGTTCTTCTGGAATTCCATCTTCTTGTGAATTTTTATTGTCATCAAATTTACATATATTATGAAATCCTAAATTGTTTTCTTTATTTATTTCATAATTTAATAAAACGAGTAAAACCAAAAGATTAGTTGAATCTAAAAATAAAATTGAATATTTGAGATATATAAATAAATATTCTTTTGAATAAAAGTCTGCTATATGATGATAAATATATTTGAAATTATTTGGATTAATTACTTCAAGTAATATTAAGAGAAAATGAAAAATAATTACAATTAAAGAAATAATATCTGATATAATTATTTTACTCTTTTCTTTTGCACATAATAATATTAAAAATATTAATTGGAAAAATAAAGAAATTAATGGTAGTAAATATATTATAAAATCCTTTTTTGAAACAGTATTTTTCATTTTTTTTATATTTTCAATTATTTTTACTTTTCTATTATAATTTTCTACTTCATTTGAAGCAATATATGTTCTTCCATATAAATTTATTTCTTCCATATAATCATAATTATTTTTCTCTTCGTTATTATATTCATTTAATTGTTCAAATAAAATTAAAGGATGATAATCTAATTTAACATATGAATTATCAATAATTTTTTCATCAGAATTACATTTTTTTTCTTGTTTACAATTAGAATAAAAAGAACAAATATTATTTTTCTTTTTATCACTACAAGGACCAATATAATCACTAATATCAAAATCAATTAATATTTTACCATTTATAAATTTATTAGAATAATGAATATAAGTAATTGCATCTAAAGTAATTGTTTGAATATCATAATCTTCCCTTGATAAAAAAGGTTCTTTTTTAGGGGAAAATTCAATATAATTAATAGGACATTCATCAAAATATAGTTTATTTCCATTTGAATCAGTCCCACAAAAATTTTGTCCTTTTTTTTTTGAAAAAGAATCAAAATAATTATATTCCCCTCTTTTAACTTTAAATGATGAACCTTTCCATTTAAATAAATTTGTATTATCTGGTGTTTTTCCAAATATTATTTTTTCACCTTCATAAGAATCTTCAATTGAAATATCCATTATTGGTTTTTTATTCCAATTTTCATATAAATCCTTAAAATTACCATCATCTCTAAAATTTTTTTTTGTAAATAAAAATGATAAACCAATATTTATTATTAATGGAAATATCTTCAATATGATATAAAAACAAACAAAACATCCAAAGTATTTCCCCATTTTTTTTAACTTATTTTAATTAAATCATATTATATAAAAAATAAAAAGATTAAAATCCTTTTTTTCAACAATTCCCTTTATATAAATAAATCTCATTAAAATATTTTTTCCTATAATGAAAAATAAAAAAAATAAAAATATATTATTTTGAAAATAAATAAAAAAAAATTGAGAAAATATGATAGAAAGTAAAATAATAGAAAAATCAGAAATGAAAGAAACATTTCCATATATAGATATTTTCTCAAGACCAAAAATTCATAGTATTTACAAATTTTTTTATATAATTTTAAGACATAAAACTCATAACTCACTTTTACTTTTTTTTATAAGAATTTTATTTTTTGTTCAATTAATGCAACATTCAGTAATTGGAGGAGACACTCAAAAAATAAAAAATGATTTTTTTATAAATATATTATATTCAATTAGATATTTTGTTTTTCCTCATTTATGTATTAATTCAAAAAAAAATTATATCATTTTATTATCTTCTGCTTTTTTTTATTCTTTTCTACTAATAATTTTATTATTTTATTTAAAAATAAATTACTTAAAAAAATTTAATGTTTATCTTATTCAATTTCTAGGTTTTTTACATTGTCTTTTAGTAAATTATTTAATATGTCCTTTAATAAATATTTTAGGAATAATAATAATTTGTAAAAATAATAAACATATTTATTTAGATTTAGAATGTTATTCTGATTCAATTCATTTATTTCTTTTAATTATATCATTAATTAATTTTATTTTTCTTATTTTTTATTCATTCACAATAACAATTCATTTTAATGAAATTGGAGGAATAAAAACTGTAGGAACATTAAAAAGGACAAATACATATTTTGAATTAATTTGTTTTTCTTTATCTTTAATAATTTATTTTTTAGGTTTTATTCAAAATTATTATTATGGTCATAGTAAATCAATGAGAATATATGTTAAGATAATACATATTATTTATGGTTTCATATTATATTTTTATTTAAATAATAATGTTTACTTTTATAATCATTATATTAATTTATTAATGACAAATGGATTTTTATGGTTTTCTTGGTTATCATTTATTTTATTAATGACTTTTTTTACTACTATTGTTGATGTTGTTGTTTTTATTATTATTGGTTGGACTTTTATTTTTATTTTTCTTTATTTTTTTCAACTTTATAAAATTGAATATTATTTATTTCAAAGTAATATTTTTGAATGTGAAAATTTAAAAAATATTGAAATCTTCATTTATAATTTTAATTCCTTAATTCAAAATAATAATCATGATTCTAAAATTTTCATTCATGGAATAATTAATTCTTTTGAAGATTATTTAATTAATCATAAAGAAGAAGAAGAATTATATCAATCTTTAATTTATAATAAATATATGAAAAAATATTTTGGAAAAAATAGTGTTTTATTAAAAATGAATTCTATAATATACACAATTTATCGTTATTTTATGGAAAAATCAGCAAATTTAAAAGATGATATACTTATATTATTTTGTTATTTTTTAGTAAATAATATAAAAAATCCAACATATACTATTTACCTTTGTTCAAAAAAAAAAATAGGAGGATATAAAAATAATTTTTTAAAATTTACTTTAATGCAAGATATAACAGAATATATGAAAGATAGATTATTACAAAATAATATTAAAAATAAAGACTCAATAAAACATATAGAAATAACTAAAGTGATTTTATTTAATAAATATTCTGAAAAATTAAGAATTAAAATATTTGATGCTACTCAAGCTCAAGCAGATTACTTTAATTTTTTAAGATCAACTACAGAAAATTCAACAGAAAAATTTTTAAACATCGGAAATAAAATATTACTTTTAAGAAAAGAAATTTTAAATCTTTGGAATGAAATAATAAATTTAAATCCTTTTTGTGATGAAATAGAACAAGATTTTATTATGTATTTAGATAATATTATTCAAGACGATGATTTATTAAATAAATTAAGTAAAAATTTTCATATGATTAAAGAAAAAAAAATAATAGAAAAAGATAATAAATATCATCAATTATTTAATATGGAAAAATCATGTATTCTTTTATTTGATGGTTTTAATAATAAAGGAAAATTATTATATTATACAGTTAATTTTCCAAGAATTTTTTTTATAAATAATGAAAAGCAATTATTAAATTTATATCTTGAAGATTTAGTTCCTAAATGTCTTTCAAATTTTCATGATAAATTAATTCAAGATTCAATAGAATATTCAAATTTAAAAAATGTATTTAAAGAAGAAAAAAATATTCCAATTCAAATAAAAGATACTTTATTTAATGTTAATGGATATATAAAATCACTTCCTTCTTTTTCAAGTGGATTAATTTTTATAGTTGCTTTAACAAAAGAAAATTCAAATCAATTTTTATTATTTTTAGATAGTGAATTTAAAATAGATTCAATGACAAATATATCAATTAATGAATATGAATTTAAAAAAAATCAAAATAATTTTTGGATTTATCCTTATAATTTAAGACCTTCTATTATTGGAAATCATATTTCTACTTTAATTCCTGAATTTTTACAATTGATTGAATATAAAAAACAAAAATATATTATTCAAAATGAAATTACTGAATATAGAGGAAATATTTTTAGTAATGTTATTACTACTATAAGTATTAAAAATAAATTAGAAAAAATTTATGAACATATTAAAATAAATGGAAAGTTAAAAACTTTTTCAAATGATAATTTCCATTATTTATATAATTTTTTTAATGATATTAATAAAAAAGAAACTATTGTTAAAAACACTCAAACTTTTAAAAATGCTGAAAAAGAAAATAATGATATAATTTTATTTAATGATTTTTTTAATGAAATAAAAAATACTTGTGATGAAAAAAGTAATAGTATATATTTTAGAGTATTTCATTGTTCTTATTTTAATAATAAATATTCATTTTATAAAGTTTTTATTCAAAAAGATATAACAATAGATTTAAATATACATGATTTAAATAATAATAAGAATAAAAAGAAAAAATTATATGAAACTCATTTTGAAGAAGAAGTTCCAAAAGTTTTAAGAGTAAAAACAAAAGAATATAAAAGACAAATAACTAAAATTGATAGTAAAAATAATTTAAAAGAAGATTCAAAAAAAAAAATAAATAATCATCATCATATTAAATTAAAAAGATATTTAAGTAATATAGGACAAAATAATTCTAATTTTTTACAAAATCAAATTTCTTATAATTTAATTAAACAATATGTTTTAAATAAAAAAACTCCTCAAAATGTAAATTATTTAAGAATATCAACTTTTATTTTTTCTTTATTTTCTCTTTTAATTATTATTTATAATACAAAATCTTTGAAAAATAATTTTTTAAATATTGATGAATTTTTAAGACAAAATTATTTTTTCAATGAAACTAAACAAAATACAGCTTCTTTATTTATTTCTTTTTATAATTTCCAATTAACAAAAAAAGGATTTTTAACTGAAGAAATATTTAATGAAAATTATTTTAATAATACATTAACTATGATTAAAACTATTATTGATGATTTATTAATTGAAATTAATGAAGTTGGAATTTTTAAAGAAGAATATAATAATATTATTTCTCACTTACAATTAATTGATTATTATGTTTTAAATTTAAATAATATTATTACTTATGATATTGATAAAATAAATGTTTTATATTTTCTTATTTCTAATTCTTTAAATTTTATTAATAAAACTCATAAATATTTCAATGAAAAAAATGAGAGTTTAGAATTTTTATTAACAAATATTATTGAATCTTCTTTTAATTATTCTTTTTCTAATCTTAATGGATTAAGTTATGAGCAAATAAAAGAAATCATTAACAATAAAAAAAGCTATTCTATTAATTTCTTATATATTATATTTCATGTTTTATTGTTTATTGTTTTTTTTCTATTTTTTGTTTATCTTATTTCAAAAAGATATAAAGCAAAAAAACGTTTAATTGAAAAAATGGTAAATTTTCAAACAAAAGAATTTGATCATTATATTAAATATTTAGAAGAAATTAGGAAAAAATTAAATAATGATATTGAAGAAGAAAAAAAAGATTCTGAAAATGATATAAATGAAAAAAATAATAATAAAAAAAATAATGAAGAAGAAGAAAAAACGAGTTTAGAAAAAAAAAGGAAAAATTGGGTAAAATCAAATTTAAATAATACAGTAAAAGATATAAAAATAAAAAAAGAAACAAAAGAACGTGAAAAAGAAAAAAGAAAAAAATTACATATAATCCAAATTCAAAAAAAACAAAAGAAAAATATAATAATTAAATATTATATTTTTCTAGAACTTTTTTCCTCAATAAAATATTGTGGAATATTAATTTTATTTATGATATTTTATACAATAATTTATCCAGTTTATATAATAAAAAGAAATGATTATTTATCTTTTGATAATTTATCATCAAAAATAGAAAGTGTAACAATAAATACATATTTAAAATATATAAATATAAAAAAAGATATAATAACATATATAATATTTATAAAAGAAAAAGAAAAATGTTTAAAAATCTTAAAAACAAAAGAAATTTGTTTATTAAATAATCAAAATGTAACTTTATTAAATATATCAAATATTAATTTTGATTATTCTATTTTTAAAGATGATGATCCATATATTGAAGATAATACTTTATACTTAAAATTAATAAAAAAAATAAATTCAAATATAAAATCTCCTGAAGGTGAATTAGCTAAATTATATTATGGAAATATGTGTGAATTATTAATTAAATTTAATACTAATATTAATTATAAACATTGTTCTACTTTTTGGAATTCTATTTTAATTCAAGGTTTACAACAAAGTTTAGTTTATCAAAATAATTTAAATAAACAAGTTTTAAGTCTTTTTTCACAAAGTCAATATGATAATGATACTTTTGATTTAAATTTATTTAATTCTGCTTTATTAATTTTATGTGATATTGAAACTTATTTATTAAATTATTTTTATTTTGGAGAAAAATATTCTAATCTTCTTCTTTTAAAAATTAAAAAAATTAAAAGAAATAAAATGATTAATTCTTTAAATATTATTTTATTTTGTTTTATTGTTGTTTATATATTTTTATATGGTTTAATTACTATTTTCATTGAACAAACTAAAAAAAATTTTTGTAGTTTTTCTAATTTTCTTGTTATTTTTCCTCATAAATATGTAATAAAAGATGAAGATTTTTATAATAATCTTTTAAGAATGAAAGAATTTTATCAATGAAATAATTTATTTATTTTATTTTTTTATATAAATATTCCTTTGTATTTAAATAAATGTAGTTCAATGATGATAATATATAATAATTATTCTATTAAATTTATTTTTTTGAATTTTTTAAATTAAACATTTCTTTGATTTTAAATTCATCGTATAGAGAAAATGAAAAAGTTTAATTAAAGTTTAAATAAAATATATTATTTCAAAATAATCAAAAAATAAAAGAAATTTAATATTTTTTTTTATCAGAATAAATATATTAATGAAAATAATTGTTAATTAATAAAAAAGTAAATTTATATCTGTTAGTGTTATAATAAATTTTTTTTTCTAATAATTAATTTTTCTAGAAATATATATTATATAAAATGTAATTGAATATTTATTGTATAATAAATGATACAAATTTATTAATTTAATTGAAATTTATTATTTTTATTTTATTTTGTTTATATTTAATTCTCAGAGCTTCATTTGAAAAAAAAAGATGAAATATAAATTTTTTTTTAAATATTAATTTGTAGATAGAAAATAAATATATAACTTAATAAAAACAAAAAAAAAATTTTATTAATTTTCCTAAAGAAACTACTCTAACTTTTAATATAATAATAATTAATAATATTTTTTTATTAAATTAAATTAATTTCATTTTCAAAAAAAAAAATGATGAAAAACAAATTTTAATTAATTTTTAATTCCCGAAACAATAACACTTAAATAAAACTCAAAATTACTATAATTTGGGTTTTTAATAACTGAATGATAAATATAATATCCATCAATAATATTTTCTCCAATAATAACAGGACAACAATTCAAAAAAAAATTTTTGTCATTTCTTGTACTAATTTTCCTTTTAATTAAAATAGAAAATACAGTAAATTTAAAAGTAGAAGTTCCAAAAATAGTTTTTAATTTCTCAGTTATTTTATTTAATAATGTTCTATTTATTTTTTCAGAAATTTTATCTAAGGCAAGATTTTGATCTTCAAAAAAACTAATATAATTTGTTTTTTTATCATTTTCTTCATTCCAAAAACTTCCCATATTCCCTTCTTGAAATCCTATATAATCTTTACATATTTTTTCTACATCTTTTAATGCATAATTAAAACTATCTTTCATTTTTTTTAATTTTTTTTTTAAATTAAAGCTTTTTATTTTTTTTAATATTATGCATTCTGGAATAAATATTTCTCCTCTTTCTCCTCATATTCAAATTAATTTTGGAAATATACAAAATAGAAATAATAAAGAAAAAAAAATTAATAAAAATAATAATAATGAAGAAAAACTTCAAAGAAAAAAAACTTTTTTCCTAATTCAATATTCAAAAAATATATGTACTGCTTTTTATAAATGTATAAAAAATAAAAAGAATTCATTTTTACTATCATTAAATTTCCCAACGGAAATAGTAATCTTTTTATTACCAATATTAGCATTAATAGTTCTATCCTTTATATTCATGCATCATTTTTATTATGGTAAAATATTTTATGAAGATTATTACCTAGGATTTCATAATGAAGTTTTAAAAATAATAATAGATAAAGAAACAGAAATGGAAATTAAAATGGCAAGTGATAGAGTATTTTATGAATTTGAAGATAAACTTTCAAATATTATTTTTACTAAAGTTTATTTAAAAGAAATGGTAAGACATCATATTTTAGCAAATAAAACTTTTTTAAATATTTCTAAACTTTCATATGAAGATTTAGATAATGATGAATTTAGATTTTCTATTGATGAAAATCAAATTAATAAATATTTAGATAATGATACTATCTCTAATAATAATTTAAATGAATTAGCTAAAATTTATTATATTTTTTTCCCTTATATTATTTTTGAAAGTAAACCTTATAATAATATTATAAGAGATAGTTTTTTAATTACTTATGAATTTAATGATTCTTTAAATGTTGTTGATCATTTTTTTTTTAATTTTCCTTCTGGAAAAAAAATTTTAGGAAGAAGTTCAAATTTTAATGTAAATAATATTTATACTGAACCTTATATTACTTTAGATAATAATTTAAATTTATCTTTTGAAGAAAATGAAGATTTTTATAGAATTAATTGGTTTTATTATAAAGATTTATCTTTTAGAAAAAATGTAAACGAAAAAAAATCAAAATTAAGTATAGAAAATTATAATAGTATAATCGAATCAACATTATCTCAATATCATTTCTTAACAATTCAATATTATTTTGAATATAATAATAAAAAATTTATAACAAATAATATAGTTTCTTTTGAACAAAGTTTAGCTAAATTTAATAATTTTGATTATTTTATTTTCACAATGGAAAATGATGATATTAATGAAGAATTAAAACAATTTTCAGATAATAGAACTTATACTATTTCAGGAAGTAAAATTAATAGTTTATCTCAAAGTGAAATTTATTCAATGTATTTTAAATTAGGAATGAAAAGATTAAATTCTTCTTTTTTTTTAGATGGTATAAATTATGATACTTTTGATTTAGAACAATTTAATAATTTAAATGAATATTATAATATTATTGAATCTTTTAAAGCTGATGTTAGTGTTTTTAGTTCTTTTTTTTTTTTGGAAAATTTTGACAAAATATTAAAATTTAAAAATGATCAAAATTTCATTATTCTGCTTTTTTGATTTCTTTTATAATATTGATGACCCTATTAATTGTTTATCAGAAAATGAAATGTATATTTATAAAATTTCACATGATATAAAAATAAATGAAAAAAAAAATTTAACTTCTAAAAGAGATTATCCTCATTGTAATTGTGTTCCTTTATATTGTTTAAATTATAATGAATTAAAACATTTTAAAAAAAAAGATTTTTTAGATTTAAAAAGTAAAATAGATAATAATCCTGAAAAATATATTATTTCAAATTTATCTTTTCCAAAAAAATGTTATTTAAAGTTTTATGGTTATGAACAATTAAATAATTCTTTAAGTGATTCTTTTTCTTTAAATAAATATTTACATGGAGATTATTATAATATATCATATATAACAGATTTTACTCTTTTACTTTTAAATGTAGTTGATAATGGTTCAAATAATATTTTAAAGGATTTTTTTAAAAAAAAACTTAGATACATCTTAAAAAAATATTATTTATTTTATGACTTAGGAATAGTAATAATAATACTCTTCTTTATAGTATATTTATTTAAAATATTAAAAAATTTTTCTTCAATAATTCATGAATTTAAAAATAAACATGAATCATTTATGTTTAATATGGAATCAAGTAAAAAAAACGAAGAACATTCTCCAAATTTAAATATAAATGAAAATGAAGAAGAAGATAAATTAAGCGTTCAAAATTTAAATTCAGAAATAAAAGATTCTTCAGATTCTCATCCTTTAATAAATTCATTAAATCAGAATAAAAATGAAGTAAATAATATAGATAATTCATTATTAGAAGAAGTATTTATTATATTTTGTAAATATTGGAATTATGACCCTGATCAATTAAATTTAAATTTAGAAAAAAATGAAAAAGGAAGTAAATCAAAAGCAAAAATAGAAATAATGAAAGAAAAAAATGAATTATGGGATTTATTAGTAAATTTAAGTCAAGATGCTCCAAAATTTAGATTAAATTTATCATTAGATATTAACTTATATCAAAATACAAAATTAAATAAAAATTTTTTAAAAGGAATTTCTAAAATAAAAGGAATTGATAAAAGACAAATTAATTTAACTCAAAATGTTTTATATGAATTATTATCTACTGAAAGAGTTAGTGATTATGGTTTAGTTTTAAATTTACATTTTAATTATATTGATAATACTAAAAAAAGTATGAATGAAGCTATTAAAAAAACTATGTTTGAAGATGCTTTACCTAGTAAAGTTAAATTAATTTGTAAAAAAAGAGAAGAAATTATTGATGAGTTTGAAAAAGGTTTTGAAGGTGATGATTTTTTAAAGTTAGATAAATTAGAATCTACTTTTCATTTTTTTTTAATTAATGTTTATCATAAATTTATCACTCAGATTATTGAAGAATCTGGGAATGATTAATTTTATTATTTTGTTTTTTAATTTATTTTTTTAATTAAATATTATATTTTTTCTTTTATTATAGAAATTATTATTTCAAAGTTTTGTAATAAAAAATTAAATTTCATTTATTTTATTTTTTAATATCTTTATTAATATTTTTTCAATGTTTTTAATAAAAAATAATTAAAAAATAAATGGAAAATATAAAATATATAAATTATTCTCCAATAGGAAAACCAAATGGAAAATCAATTAAAATAATAGCAGAATTTTGTCAAAGTTGAAACATATACATATCAATATCAAATTTTCAATCATTATTAATTACAAATCTTTCAAAAAAAGGTTATAATATTTATTATTGTATATTAAAAATGCCTTTTAGAACACCCAAAGATTATAATATTTATAAAGTTGAAGATAATAAAAAAATTTTAATGTTTACAAATAAAGAAGAAGAAAAAAAAATGGAGTTATTGTAGGATTTGAAATTAATGAAGAAAATATTGAGCAAATAATAGATAAAATAACTAAATAAAAATAATATTAAAAAAAGAATAATTTAAAAAAAAATGTGATTTTACAAAAAGCAAAAATCAAAAAAAAACTTTTCACAAATGAAAAATATAATTTTTTAAATTTTCTTTTTTTAAAACACAAAATTTAAAACATATCAAAAAAAATAAAAATAAAATAACATAAACTTCCTTAAAAAATCCTTATAAAAATTAAATAAGCCTAAAAAAAACAATAAAAAAAAAAAAATGCACAAAATTCGTTCTCCGAAAAAATATAAAACAGTAAAACCAAACATAAAAGAATCAATATTACAAAAATCAGAAAACCAAATAAAAAGTCCTCCTGCTCAATTTATACAATATTCAGAAAATTTTTCAAAAAACTATGAATTTTTTTCTAATAAAATAATAACAACATCATCTCCAAATTTTCAAATAAAAAAACAAAGAAGATTTAGTCAAAATGATAATTTAAAACCTTTATTAGAAGAAACAGAACTTTCAATAAATATATTAAAAAAAGAATATGATAAATATCCAATAGGTGAATTTTCAAAAGGGAAAATAGGTTTAATAAAAGCTTTTTCATATAATTCATATCATGGATTAATTAAAGATGAAAATGAAGATAGAATTTCAGTTAATTCTTTAATTAAAAAACCACATAATTTTAAAAATAAAATTTGGCCTAAAATATCTTATTTTTCCATTTTTGATGGTCATGGAGGAGAAACTTGTTCTTCTTTTTTAAAAAATAATTTTCTTAATTATTTAATTGAAGATAAAAATTTCCCAAATGATATTAAAGAATCTTTAATCAATACAATAAATAAAGTAGAGAAAGAATTTAATAAAAAATATGTAGATATAAAAAATAATAATATTGATTTTTCAGGTTCATGTGCATTAATATTGTTAATAATAGAAAATAAAATTTATATTGCAAATGTAGGTGATTCAAGAGCAATAATGTCATTAGAAAATGGAAAAAAATATCGTTCATTAACAATAGATCACAAACCAAATAATCCAAAAGAATATGAAAGAATAACAAAAATTGGAGGTAAAATATATATAGATCAAGAAGAAGATATTAGAGATATAAATAAATTAAAAGTTATTAATAATGAAAGTGAATTTGATAAATATTTCGATGAACCAAATATAATATATAGAATATATCCTTGTCATTTAGCTGTTTCTAGAAGTATTGGAGATATTAAAGCTAAAGATACTTCTTTTGGAGGAATTCATGATGAAATTATTTCAACTCCTGATATTTATATTATTGATATTTCTAGTAATATTGATTTTATTATTATGGGATGTGATGGTATTTATGATAATTTAAGTAATTTTGATATTATTGATTCTGCTTGGTTTACTATTAATCATGTTGCTAAGGAAAGAAAATATGATATTAATTTAATTTCTCTTGATATTTGTAATATGATTATTAAAAATGCTATGGATAAATTAAGTTCTGATAATCTAAGTGTTATTGTTATTACTTTTGAAGGATTAGAAAAATATTTAGCTAATATGAAAAGTAAAGAAAGTAAAGATAAGGTTTTAGCTTTAAATGGAGATGGGAAAAAAAAATAATTTTTTTATTTTTTTTTGAGATGTTCTAAGATTTTAATTTGTATAGTTTTATAAATTATGAATTTTAAGTTATTTGTATTATTAAATTTTAAATTTGTCTTTTTTTTCCTGTTTTAAATAGGATTATTTAGAAAGGTTAGTTTTTAAATGAAGTTATATTTTTAAATAAAGGATATTTATATAGAAATATTAATTTTACTATTTTTCTTTAATATAAAAATTATTTTAAAAATAAAAATGAGAATAATCCTTAAAAAAATAAAAAAATATATAAAAACCAAATGAAAATTTCATTATACAAATATTTAAAAATTTATAAACATAATACTAATTAACTTTGAATTTTAGTTCTTCTCAAAGTTCTTTTCATAGAAACATTTCTCCCAGAAACATATTTTAGAGCAGAAAAAATATCTTTATTATCACTGACAGTAGTAACATTAACAAAATAATTAGATTCATTTAATTTAGCATAAGCATCAATATAAACATCTTTATTATGTAAAGTATAATTAGCATTAATACCAACAGTTCCAGAAGCTAATTTATTTCCTATAGTTTCAATTATTTGTTCTCCAACATATGTTTTAAATATTAAATCTACTCCACCTCCAACAAAAACATCTATTTCAAAATCATAATCATTCAATTTTTTTATACCATAACCTCTTTTAAGATTTTCTAAATTTATATTTAATTCTATATTACTTAATGGTTCATTGTTTGGTGTTTTTAAGTCTACTGTTATTGTATTTAATTGGTTATTATTTATATCAAATTTTTCTGAAATATCAGTTAAATTCTTAAGTTTTTCTTTGAATATTCGATTTAATGCTGTGTCTATATACTCTTTTGACTTATTTTTTATTTCTGGCCATGAATCATTCATTCCTTTATATATTGTATCAAGAGCAAGAATTGTTTTATTTGAAACTGAAATAACAAAGTTTGTGACTTTGTCTCTTACTTTTTTAGCATCATTTTCTAAAAGAGTGAAATATTCTTTTAATTTGGGATTATCAGTATATTGTTCCATAAGTGAATTATATGCATAAAAATTATTTGTTAATGTTGATGCACTATTCATTAAATGAATAACAAATCCACTTCTTTTTGAGGTTACTTCATAATATTTATCACTTGTTAATATATTCTTTCTAAATTCATAATATTGATTTTCAAATTCATCAAATATAGTTTCAATTTCATATAAATCATAATTTTCTTCTAAATTACGGTGATAATTTGAATTAGAATCAAAACCTGTAATATTAATATCTTTTACATTTTCATTTAATGATTCATAAAAGTTTTGAAATTTAGATATAATCTCTTTTTTAAGATTTTCTATTGCTGAATCCATTGATTTTTGAGTGGTTTTGCAGAATTATTAGATGCTGGATTCTTAACTTTACCTGGTCCACTTCCCATTTATAAAAATAATTAAAAATAAACGTTCAATTTTCCCTTAAATAATTATATAATAAAAATTAGATAAAAAAATAGACGATTAATTTATTGATTAAAATTTTCAAAATTAATTATCTTTTTTTTGATGTTGATATATTTTTATTTTTTAGATATTAGAAAATAAAAGAATTCATTAAAATTATATATAAAAAAAATAAATAAGAGAATAAAATTAATTTTTCTATTATTATATTAGTTTATGTGTCATTATTCAATAAATAAGGATTCTCAACAGTACTATTATTGGGAAAAGATTATTTTGAAATTCATTTTGATTAAAACTATTTTCTCCACAAAAACTAAATTGATTATTATTCA
>JAEEGK010006389.1_pt1 | contig 28386 bp, 21 predicted proteins | sample 8958771 | NCBI WGS metagenome assembly JAEEGK01 (sample SAMN16246547, study PRJNA631951) | gut metagenome | biome: gut microbiome; feature: rumen; material: SC-attached | host: Bos | place: Iran: Karaj | collected 2018-10 | reverse complement strand
CCCCCGTTCACCGGCCGTATCACATACAGCTATTCCGGCAGACTCCTGTCCTCTGTGCTGAAGTGAGAGCAGTCCGTGATATATGTCTGTCGCACATTCCGCTTCGGGTTCTCTCCACACTCCGAAGACGCCGCATTCTTCTCTGACTTCATCCATAAGCTATCCTCTGTTATGATCGGGCAGACTTCTTACGCAGTCCCATCTATATGCATAAAAAAACGGCGCTCCAACCTAACGGTCGAAGCGCCTTTGCCTCTACTGAATAATAATATATGCCCGCCTCACGGGATTGTCAATCTAAGCTTATCACCTTTATATACCTGATATAAGGACCTGAAACGGAATTAAAGTATAACTCCGTCTTTGAAGATAGAAATCTCACGGAAGCCTGCTTCTTCCTGTCTGGTTTTTTTGCCGCTTGCGACATCAAGTACCAGATCAAGAAGCCTGTCTCCGGCTTCGTCAAGTGTTTCTTTTCCTTCAGCAACCGTTCCTGCGTTAAAGTCGATCCAATTTCCCTTTTTCTCATAAAGCGCAGTATTGGTCGAAATCTTGACGGTAGGTGCGGGTGCCCCGAAAGGAGTTCCTCTTCCTGTGGTAAAGAGGATCATATGCGCTCCCGCTGCCGTAAGATCGGTGGTTGAAACCATATCATTGCCCGGCCCCGACAGCAGAGACAGCCCCTTCATCGTAACCGGCTCCGCATATTCAAGTACATCAACCACGGGAGCGCTTCCGCCCTTTTGGACACAACCGCATGATTTGTCCTCGAGAGTGGTTATTCCGCCTGCTTTATTTCCGGGACTGGGATTCTCATAAACCACCTGTCCGTGTGAAGTAAAATACCGCTTGAAATTGTCCACCATCGAAACCGCTTTGTTAAACGTATCTGTGTCCTTGCAGCGATTAAACAATATGGATTCGGCGCCGAACATCTCCGGGACCTCTGTAAGCACAGTAGAGCCGCCAAGTGCAATCAGTCTGTCGGAGAATCTTCCGACAGCAGGGTTTGCCGTAATACCGGAAAGTCCGTCCGACCCGCCGCATTTCAAGCCGACGATCAGCTCTGACGCATCTATCTCTTCACGCTCAAATCCATTCACATATCCGGCAAGCTTTTCAAGAAGTTCTCTGCCGTCTGCCAGCTCATCCTCCGAATTCTGGCATGTAAGAAATTTGACCCTGTCGCTGTTCCATTCACGCAGTTCTCCCTTAAACTGATCTTCTGTGAGATTCTCACATCCAAGTGATAAAACAAGTACACCACCTGCATTCGGATGCTGGACCAGCGCCGCCAGAACCTTTCTGGTATTGGCATGATCGTCACCCATCTGCGAACAGCCAAAGGGATGGGTAAAAGCATACAAGCCTTCGACATTGCCTTGTACCAGATCCTGGTTGTCTTTTACAAGCTTTTCGGCTATGGAGTTAACACAACCGACTGTGGGAATTATCCATATCTCATTGCGGATACCGACCTTTCCCTTGGCTCTGCGATACCCCATAAAAGTACGTCCGGACAGCTCCGGAAGTGGATATGTTACCGGCTGGTATTCGTATTTGCCGCCCTCTGAAAGCGCAGTCTGCACATTCCGGACATGAACATGCGAACCGGCGGGGATATCAGCGGTGGCAAGCCCGATCCGATTACCGTATTTGATGATGGGATCACCTTTTTTGATATCGATAAGCGCTATCTTATGACCGCGGCTGATATCATCAAGTGCGATTACGCTGATGCCTTCCGCGCTTACCTGCCCGCCCTTTTTTATATCCTCAAGAGCGACCGCTACATTATCGTTCGGATGTATTTTGATACATTTCATTTTTGAATCTCTTTCATTGCTTCGTACATACCCTTTTCTCCGATAAGCTTAAGGTCAGCTTTGACCGCTTCCGCAAATCCGGGCAGTTCTTTTAAAGACTTATCCCACATCTTCTCATTTTTGATGATCTCATCTGCGAGTTTTTCATCATCGGCATCTTTAAGTGCGAAGAAATCTTCGAGAACCCATGCATCATCTTTTATAAGAAATTCGCTATCTCCTCTTTTGGCTGCAAGCGCACCGTCCTTCATCTCCGTACCCATATGATAGAAGCATAAGAATGCCGCAAAAGAGAATGTCAGAACAGGCGGAAGCTCCTTTTTCTGCTCATAATATTCAAGCACTGTAGGCATAACTCTGGCCTTCCACTTGGAAGCGGAATTAAGGGATATCGACAGAAGCTCGTGGTCGATGAACGGATTGGAAAATCTGTCGGTAACCGCAGCGGCAAACTCCAGCTTGTCACTGTCTTCAAGGCCTGTAAGTACCGGAATGATCTCATCATACAACGCTTTGTTCATGAATCCTCTTATCACATCATCCTTCATGCAGTCTCTGACGATATCCTGCCCCGAGAGGTATGCTGCCATGATCATTGATGTATGCGCGCCGTTAAGGATCCTTACCTTGCGTTTCTTATAAGGATCGACATTATCTACTACAAGTATGGGAAGACCGGCTTTGTCCACGGGTAATTCCTTTTTGAGGCTCTGAGGGCCCTCTATGACCCATGTTCCGAATACTTCCGCGGTGTCGATGATATTATCCTGATATCCGAGTTCTTCGCATATGGAAGCGGCTTCCGCTCTGGGATAACCGGGGACGATACGGTCAACAAGCGTTGAGCAGAAGATGTTTTCCGATGAGACCCAATTCTTAAAATCCTCCGAAAGCCCCCAGAGCTCTATATACTTGTCAACGCACTTCCTAAGCTCGTCGCCGTTTCTGTCTATCAGCTCACATGAAAGAATGATAAATCCGGGCAGTCCGTTGTTGTACCTGGCATACAAAAACTGAGTCAGTTTGCCGGGGAAGCTTGATGCGGGCTTATCGTCTGCTTTGCATTCGGGATCAAACGCTATACCCGCTTCCGTCGTATTGCTCACGATAAAACGAAGATCCGGATTAGCGGCACATGCAGTGTACGCGTCAAAATCATTGTACGGATTGATGCATCTTGATACGCAGGAGATAACCCTCTTACGGTTTACCTTCTCGCCGTTCTCCTGTCCTCTTAAGAAAAGCGTATACAGCCCCTCCTGATCGTTTATCATATCGGCAAGTCCGGTAGCGATCGGCTGGCAGAGCACAACCTTGGAATCAAAGCCTGCCTTCTCGTTCATCAGATCAATAAAATAATCCACAAATGCGCGTAAGAAGTTGCCTTCACCAAACTGCAGCACGCGCTCCGGTGCTTCCTTTAACAGATATCCGTCATACCCTTTATCTTCCAGGGTTTTATAACTTAATTTTTCCATTTGCTTATCCTCCGACGGGCAGATTATAACCCGAAATACCTTTTAGCGTTATAGTATGAGATACCCTCAACTATTCTCTTAAGCGCAGCGTCATCATTCGGATATTCGCCGTTTTCGACCCATTCTCCTATGACATTGCACATGATCCGTCTGAAATAATCGTGTCTTGTATATGACAAAAACGACCTCGAATCCGTAAGCATACCTATAAAGTTCCCGAGAAGTCCGAGGTTTGCAAGTGACTTCATCTGATTCTCCATACCGGACTTCGTATCATTAAACCACCATGCGGGACCATGCTGGATCTTACCGGGGACCTCGGATGACTGGAAACAACCCAGAATAGTTCCGATCTGCTCGTTATCCGCAGGATTAAGCGAAAAGATAATGGTCTTCGGAAGCTCGTTTGTCTTATCCAGTTCGGATAACAGCTCGGCAATGCTTCCGCCGCATGAATTGTTGGCTATCATATCAAATCCGGTATCGGGGCCTTCAGCCTTAAACATTCTCTCGTTCATATTTCGAAGACATGAATAATGAAGCTCCATGGCAATACCGTACTTATGATATGCCTTACCTATAGCTATAAGAAGTGCTGTCTGGTATCCTTCTGCTTCCTCTGTGGTTACGGCTTCGCCCTTCATTGCTTTGGCAAATGCAGCATCGCAGACCTCCATGGGAAGCTTCCTGAAGGGTATATAATCAAGTCCGTGATCGGAAGCAACACATCCGTGAGCAGCAAAAAAACCTATCCTGTTAACAAGCGCATCGATCACATCCTGCGTTGAATCAAGGCTGTCCCTGCCTACAGCGTGGGCAAGTGACTGTATGTATTCCTTAAAGCCGGCTTTGGTGATATTGATCGCTTTATCCGGTCTGAAGGAAGGTCTTACCGTAAAATCTATGGTGGGATCAGCTGCAATCTTCTCATGCCATTCAAGAGAATCAACCGGATCATCGGTTGTGCCCACATATGCTACATTGCTCTGCTTTATAAGTCCGCGCACAGTCATGTCGGAGCCGTTTTCAAGCAGGTCATTGCACTTATTCCAGATCTCTTCCGCATTAGCTTCCGTCAAGGGCTCTTTTATCCCGAAATACTTCTTAAGCTCAAGGTTACACCAATGATACATGGGATTGCCTATTGCAAGTGAAAGCGCGTCGACAAATCCCTTAAAGCGTCCGAGTTCATCGTCGCGTCCGGTAACCTTATCCTCAGGCATACCGTTGGAACGCATAAGCCTCCATTTATAGTGATCTCCGAAGAAGGTTCCGTCGGGCTGCTTTCCACCGAACCATACATCCCCGAGACTGTCAAACCTTTTGTCTTCGTATATCTCTTTCGGAGAGATATGACAGTGGTAATCGATTATCGGAAGGCTCTCGGCATAGTCATGGAAAAGGTGCTTCGCGGTGTCATTGCCAAGTAAAAAATCGTCATCCATAAAATTCTTCATGATCATTCTCCCGTTATCTCTGAACCCTGCCTGATGCATCGCCGCCCGCCAGCTTCTTGACCTCATCTACGGTCACACGGTTAAAGTCACCCTCAACCGAATGCTTGAGAGCAGAAGCCGCTACCGCAAACTCGATCGCATCCTGTGTGGAATAATTATTTACAAGCGAATATATAAGTCCGCCTCCGAAGCTGTCTCCGCCTCCGACTCTGTCAACTATGTGAAGGTGATACTGCTTGGAGAAACAATAATCGGTTCCGTCATAAAGCATTCCCTGCCAGTCATTGTCATTAGCCGAGATGGAAGTACGTAGGGTTATAGCCACCTTTTCAAATCCGAATCTGTCCGCAAGCTGCTTTGCCACCGACTTATATCCGTCTGTATTTAACTTGCCGCCGGTGATATCGGTACCCTCGGCCTCGATGCCGAATACATCCTTGGCATCCTCTTCGTTTGAGATACATACATCAACATATTCACAAAGCTTTGTCATAGCTTCTCTTGCCTGATCTCTGGTCCAAAGCTTGCCTCTGTAGTTTAAGTCACAGCTTATCTTGACGCCCCTGCTCTTGGCTGCTTTGCAGGCTTCCAGGCAGATCTCAACGAGATTTTCTCCCAGAGCGGGTGTGATGCCCGTAAAGTGGAACCACTCAGCTCCGTCAAATATCTGATCCCAGTCAAAGTCAGATGCGGATGCCTCCTGAATAGCGGAATGAGCACGATCATAAATGCATACGCTGCCTCTCTGTGAAGCGCCCTTTTCAAGGAAATAAATGCCTATACGGTCTCCGCCTCTTGATATGAAGCTTGTATCAACACCGAAATATCTTAAGCTGTTTACGGCCGCCTGTCCTATCGCATGCTTGGGGAGTTTGGTAACAAATGCGGTATCGAGTCCGTAATTGGCAAGCGAAACGCTTACATTTGCCTCTCCGCCGCCGAATGTAGCCTGTAACTGGTCATCCTGAAAAAATCTGTAGTAGCCGTTAGGCGCAAGCCTTAACATTATCTCTCCGAAAGTAACTATTCTGCCCATATATACCTCCTTAATATGTTGGAATGATTGGTTTTGGATCTATTTTCTTATCAGATGGATCGCAAATCCGCCGAATTCTCCGTTCAAATAGATGAATTTTGTACCCTTTTCATCGGTCGTTCTGGTGCTCTCATCAAATGTTGCTCCGGCCCGCCCGATATGGAAGATCGCACGATCCACGTCATTAACCGCAAGTGCGATGTGTCCGTGGGTTCCCTTTCCGCCGGGCTTCATCACTTCAAAGGGCTTGCCCGCAAATATTGAACTGTTACCGGGCTTATATTCAAGATCGAAAAGTGTGCAAAGACATTTTGCTATGCCTGTCGTTTCCTCCTCTGAACCGGTATTGATACCGATATGGCGGAGCTCAAGTCCCAGCATATTCTTAACCGCTGCCTTGCATATCGCGGTTATCTCATCCCACTTCTCACCTTCTATAAGCTCCTTCTTCACCATCCATGTACCGCCGCAGGCAAGTATCTGATGGAAGCTCATATAGTTTGCCAGATTCTCCGTATTTACTCCGCCTGTAGGCATCCATTTAAGGTTCCTGTAAGGACCTGCCAGCGCTTTGAGTTTTGCTATTCCTCCGTTTTGTTCAGCCGGGAAAAACTTGACCGCTTCAAGGCCGAGTGCCATTGCCTGCTCCATTTCGCCTGCCGTAGCGGTACCGGGAAGCATACACACTCCCTTGTCAAGCACATATTTGGTTATCTCGGGATTAAAACCGGGGCTTACTATGAAACTGACTCCGGCGGCTATGGCGCGGTCTGCCTGATCCTTGGTCAGCACGGTTCCGGCACCGACGATCATATCGGGTACTTCTTTAACTATAGCTTTGATCGCATCCTCGGCAGCCGCTGTACGAAAGGTTACTTCGGCAGCGGGAAGTCCCCCCGCAACGAGTGCTTTGGCAAGCGGAACAGCTTTGGAAGCATCATCTATCGCGATAACGGGCACTATTCCTATGTCATGGATCTTATGTAGAAGTTCGTTCATTTTTACCTCCTCGTAAAGAAACAGTGTATGCATGAAAACGCAGTCTGATACCTAAAAATAATGTACCCCTTTTGCAGTAAAATAACTACAAAAGGGGCATCGAATTGCAAATAATACAACAAGTAGAACAAGATTTGCAAGATGTTACATGAAGTCCTTCATTGCCACATCATCCATGTCATCAAAATCCTGATTTTCACCGACCATTCCCCAGATAAAGGTATATGCCTGTGTTCCGGCTCCCGAGTGGATCGACCAGCTGGGACTGATGACAGCCTGTTCGTTTCTCATGATGATATGTCTCGTCTCCTGAGGCTCTCCCATAAAATGACACACAAACGCATCCTCGGGAATATCGAAATAAAGATATACCTCCATTCTCCGGTCATGTGTATGACAGGGCATCGTGTTCCATACGCTTCCGGGCTTAAGCTCGGTCATACCCATTTCAAGCTGGCAGGTTTCAACCTGTCCGGGCAGAATGTATTTGTTGATAACTCTGTGATTGGAGCCTTCAAGGGAACCCAGTTCCTTCTTGTTCTCCTCCTTTATAATGACTACATCCTCAGAGGGGGTTCCTTCTCTCTTTATAAGGACCGTGGGGTAAGTCTTGTGTGCCGGCGCCGAATTCATATAGAATTTTGCAGGCTTGTTTTCATCTGCGGAGGCAAAGGAAATATCCTTTTTGCCCATACCTATGTACATACCCTCTTTATAGCCCACTTCATAGTCACGGCCGTCTACTGTGATCACACCTGCTCCGCCTATATTGATTACACCAAGCTCACGACGCTCAAGGAAGTAATCCGCCCGTAATTCCTCGCCCGCGGTGAGGATCAGTTTTTCCTTTACGGGAACGGCTGAGCCGGTGATTATCCTGTCTATATGACTGTATACAAGCTTGATCTCGTCAGGATGAAAAAGATCGTCGATCAGGAATTCCTCCCTGAGTCTTTTGGTGTCATAATACTTCTCGTCTTTGGGTGAACATGCTGTACGTAATTCCATTGTTTTGTCTCCTTTTCTTATAAATCCTGTGTGTTTAATGCCGGGATCACATCAGATCCGGTCATACATATCCTGTATATATTCCCTCGTTCTTACCGCGTTCTCCGGACTTGTATTCTCAAGCGTACATTGAATATACGGTTTGGATTCCTTGATATGTGACAGAAGCAGCCCGTAATTAAGACCTCCCGTTCCCGCAGGTATGGATTTAAGGTCTCCGTTTTCTTCGACAAAATCCTTCATATGAACAACTGCGATATCATCCTTAAGAAGCTTAAAGGTTGTATTGATTATCTCATCCTGTCTGTCGATATTGCCGGGATACAACATATTTACCGGGTCAAATATGATCTGCAGATTGGGGCTTGCCACTTCATCGAGGACATATCTGGCCTGCTCCGGTCCGTAAACTATATGCTTCCAGACCGGCTCGATTGCAAGTATCACTCCAAACTTCTCCGCTGCGGCAACTACGGGGCGGACACGGCTCACAAACAGATCGAGAGCTTCTCTTTCATGGTTCGCGGGCTCGTACTTGTATTCCGCATTAACCGCGCCTGTCTCAGTTCCTACTACTCCGGGCTTGAGGATAGATGCAAATCTCACATGCGCCACATATTTCTCCGTGATCTCCTTAAGCTTGACCGGATCGGGATGTGCAAGGTTTAAATAATTACCAAGCACAGCGATATCAATATGGTTCTCGTAACACAACCGCTTAATATACATGGCAAAACCCGGAGTCATTGAAGAAACACCCGGTGTAAACTCTTTTACGGACTTGCTCAAAGCAAGGTGCATACAGGTAAAACCCTGTTGCCTGATCCTGGGTATCAGAATATCAAGCGGCCCGTATTCCACATCATGGGCACGTATTCCAAGCTGCATGTTAGTCCTCCTCTGAATTCATTGATCGGCGAAAGCAGTCAAGATCAGGCAGTTCATCTTCACCAAGCAGTCTGACCCAGGGATTCCTCCCGGATATATCTATCGGAGTACCGCTCATATCCATCGGTGAGTACTCTGCCATATATGCTTCATCTTCAGGCTCATCGACACCTTTCCAGCCGCTGAATCTTTTATTGTTTATGCAGCCGTCATACCTGCACTCGATGAAAGTTGCTTTTCCGGAATCGCGCCACGGACGCCCAAGAAAAACAGTTCCGTCCATATCGGACATCTCGCCTCTTATCACGCACCTTCTGAACACGAATCCCATTCCTCCCGGGCATTCACACGGTGCCGCAACATATCCGTTTACATCACGGCCGCGATCGCAGATTATGATCTCACATCCGTCAAAAAGTGCATCGGCTCCGCCGAATATAAAATCCACATCACCGCGTATGATACAGTTTTTGTAATACTGTTTGGTTGGTCTTCTGCTGTTTAACATGCCCGGACCCATAAAGCCTCCGGGGTGTCTTTCCTTAACAGGCAGCGGTGCCAGAAACAATGTATCCTGGTGTGACGACAGCTCTGTGTTTTCCATGATCACTTCCGCCGCATCCGCATATACGGCAAGTGCCTGTCCTGCCGTGTCCCCGTCACCGGCAGTGTTTCTGACCGTCATGTCTTTAAGGGTTATCCTGCCACCGCCCAGATAAACGGTCTGCGACCTGAACGTTCCGCGTCTTGAGCCGTCGGGCATAGTCTCATTTGCGCCGTCACCGTATTCAATCACCGTGCGTCTTCTTCCCGCGCCGATCAGAGTGATATTTCCTTTTTCGATAAAAAGCTTTTCCCTGTAGGTTCCGGCGGAGATCCTGACAGTCACCTCCTCGTCATATCTGGCTGCTTCCACAGCTTCACCTATTGTGGTGTAATCGCCATCCGGTCCTACATTTATCGTCATCATCCTCGTACCGCCTTTCACCGCATACGTCTGTCTACATGATCCCGGTTATCATATCAACCCCGTCAACATCGGGTCCCTTATCTGTTATTCCGTGAATTATGATATTATTCATTCTAAGCTCGCTGACATTTCTTGCATATATCCCGACACCGCTCATCGGATCCATCCCGTCCATCATAACGGGGACCGCCGGAATCCTTTCACTTTCAGGTCTGAAATCGGCATTGATATTCTCAAGGGATACCAGCCCCACTTTTCTTTCCGGCAATCCGTATACCGTAAGCAGTGTAACATCCACCCCGGTACATCTTATATTTCTGGCCTCGATGCTTCTTATCTCGGGAGTCAGTTCATCGACGGGAAGCGGCTCCTTGCACTGGCAGTACTCACTGTGCCCGTCCGGGTCGCAGAAATAAAACATATTTACGGTAAAGGGCATACGAACGTCCTTCATATAGATATTGTCAAACACGATATTGTCCAGAATCGAGCCCGATCCTCTGCCTCTTCTTGATTTGATCCTCAAGCCCCTGTCCGTACTGTCAAAAATACATTTTGTAACCAGCACATCCCTGACGCCGCAGGCGCATTCACTGCCGATCGTCACGCTTCCGTGTCCGTGATTCAGTACACAGTTTCTTACTGTCACTCCGGATGTCTGTTTATAATGTTTTCTGGCCATATAATACTTGCCCGATTTGATGGCTATACAGTCATCGCCTACGGATATATCCGCACCCACGATATTCACATGCGAACAGCTTTCCGGATCTATACCGTCAGTATTCGGCGAGTTGTCGGGATTTCTTATGGTAACGTCTATAACGCTTATATGATCGCTGTAATACGGGTGAATACTCCAGCTTGGGGAATTGACTGCCCTTATGCCCGACAGTGTCACATTTTTGCAGTTGCACAGATACACCAGCCGCGGACGCCAGGCTCCCCTTCTTACCTTGGGATTGTCCCACCAGTCCGATTTATCGGCATTTCCGTCTATACATCCCCTGCCGTATACGGATATATTTTCGACGTTTATACCTGTTATAAGGGAAGCAAAGCAATCAAGGGGATTTCCTTCCCATGTACCCAGATTATATTCACCGGTTTCATCAGTGGTACAGGTCATACCCGGCAGCACCGGATATTCATCCCTGGATACGGCGCCCAATATGACCGCACCCTCATCCAGATGTATCCTTATGTTGCTTTTCAGAAAAAGAGGATCGCATAAATATGTTCCTTTTCCCACATATACGGTTCCGTCGGCCGGACATGAATATATGGCGGCCTGAACGGCTGCGGTATCATTCCTGACACCGTCACCGGCCGCACCGAAGCTTCGGATATCCAGCAGCACGGATTCATACCTCGTTCTGAAATCCACGGAGCTTTCGGCTCCCGTTTCCGTATCCGTAACCCTGAGACTGTGTAGAGAATCCGGAACCATGCCGTCAACCGTTATCACATTGACATCAAATTCTCCGATCCCTTCCCCGTCAAGAAATAACCTTACCGGTGCCACAGGCTTATAGGGGGTGTCATTATCCAGTTCTATTGTGATCTGGGTAGGCTGTATATCTATGATCTTAAAATCCATTTTGTTCATCCTTCGTCAGTCGGCAAATCCCGGAAGCTCGGTATAGGCAAGCAGTAAGGGGGCAGTTCCTTTGGCATCATTCTCAACTACCGGCTCACTGAAATAGTATTCAAGGCTTCCGTCCCTGTGCTGTTCACCGCCAAGTCCTGCCACCAGACATATCCCTCCCAGCTTCGGAGTCCCGTCCTCGTTTTTTGACAGATACCTGTCCGTAATCCCGTAAAATATCTCCTCCGCAATATCCGCATATCTCTTCGGAAGATATCCGAGTCTGACGCCTTTAAGAAGGGCATATGCTATAAGCGCCGAACCGGAAGTCTCAAGATAGTTTCCCTGCGCATCCTTTTTGTCTATTACCTGATAAAACATATGGCTTTCTTTGTCCATATATTTTAATAGAGAATCCGCAAGCTCCTTAAGCATATCCTGAAGCGTACGGTATTCGTTATACAGCTGTTCACCCATTGCTTCAGCGGTATCGACAAGTGATGCCATAAACCAGCCTGTTGCCCGAAGCCAGAAGTTCGGACTGCATCCGGTCTCCTTATCCGCCCAGTACATTTCACGGGATTCGTCGTAGCCGTGGTAATACAGTCCGGTCTCTTCATCACGCATAAGCCTTCTCACATTTTGAAACTGTTTATATGAATCTATGCAACCCGACATCTTGTTGAACCGCTTTTCGTATTCCACATAGAACGGCTGTGCCATGTACATGCCATCCAGCCAGACCTGATAAGGATATATCTTTTTGTGCCAGAAATTCCCTTCATTTGTACGCGGCATCGTATCAAGCTGACTTCTTACGGTGTCCATGGCCTTTCGGTATTTCTCCTTGCCGGTCAGATCATACAGTGTAAACAGATTGCATGCAGGTCTGACATTATCAAGGTTATATTCATCAACCGAGTAAGTCCCGACAGTCCCGTCCTCATTCACAAATGCGGACACGAACCCGTCGGAAAAATCAAGATACTTGCGTATGCCGGTTATCTCATACATTCTCAGCAATGCTGTGATCATACAGCCGTCAATATAATTCCATTTATTGGGTCTCCCGCTTCTGATCTTCTCAATATTCCACATAGGATGAGCCGCATCCGAATTATCTATCAGATATGAAACATACTCATCAATAACCTGTCTGGTTTCTTCTCTGGTCATACTCATGCGTTTCTTCCCCTGTTACATGCTTAAAATGGTGTCAAACCTTGTTGTGATCTCGGCAATCGGTTCGTCATGGAAATGATGCCCGCCCTGTCTTATATCGTGCACCAGATGCTCCTCTTTTCCATAGAGTTCATATGCCTTTTTGATGATATCCATCTGTTCGTAAACATTGGTCATTCCCCCGGGGCCGTTTAAATGATCCTCCGAACACGACTGTATGAACAGCGGTCTCGGCGCTATCATGCAGGCTATATCTCCCATATCGAAATGCTCCCAGAGCCCGGGGACATAATTGCAGCTGCAGTTGTTATTTAAGATCAAAAGAGAGTCCCTGAAGCCGTACATATAACCGCTGATATATGCCTGTCTGATCCTTTCATCCAACGCGGCCAGATACAGTGTCTGCATACCTCCGCCGGAAAAACCAAGACACCCGAGTTTACTTATATCAAATCGGCCGGACTGCTCTAAGTGATCGATAAGCCTGATGCAGTCATATGTCAGCAGTCCTATAACTGACAGTCCCAGGGATATAGCCATATTGCTCACATTACGGCAGCTGCCCAGAATAAACTTATCATCTTCATCGCCCTGAAGTACATTGTCTCTTCTTTCACCGAAACCTCTGGGGTCCGGACAGATCACCGTATATCCGAGCTTGCAGAGTTTATAACCGTAATCGTAATTAAAGAAGCCGATCCTGTCAGCCACAATCCCTATATCTTTTACCCCGGCAACGGAATACTTGCCTCCACCCTGGTGACCTGCCAAGGCCAGGAATGTTCCTTTGGACTCACAGTCCGGAGTGAGCAAATAAAGGGGCATAATGGTATGATCATCAACCCTGAAAAGACAATGAGTACGTCTTATTCCGTCTTCAAGCAATTCCTCATTCGTTTCGGAAAGATCTGTCTTCTGCCCTTCGGAGTACGCGGCAAGCTTATCAAGACCGATCAATCTCTCAAGCAATACTCTCTTTTCTGTCTGCCATTCAGTCAGGCTCTCCGCAGACTCACCCTCAAATCTGTCTGCAGCCGCTGTCTTTCCATACATATCAAGCATTTCTTCAAGTGAGTCATAATACCTGTCTATGTGTTTACCGGTTTTTTTCTGATTCTTTATCCCAGTTCCTCCTCCATGCTGTAGAAGTATCCTTTCCGGTCCATAAGTTCGTCATAAGTTCCGCTCTCAACCACTTTGCCGTCTCTCATGACCATGATGATATCCGCTTTTCTTACAGTCGCAAGTTTATGCGCAACTATAAAAGTAGTGCGTGATTCAGACATATTGTCGAGCGCTCCCGACACCTCTCTCTCAGAGATCGAATCAAGTGCAGAAGTAGCCTCATCGAGGATTATGACTTTAGGATCCCTGATAAGTGCCCGTGCGATGGAGATCCTTTGCTTCTGACCACCGGATAGTTTATCTCCGTGTTCACCCACGAAGGTATCTATACCGTCAGGCAGTTTTTCCAGAACACGAAACAGTCCCGATTCACTGATCACCCTGTTCAGGGTTTCATCCGAAACATCACTGGTTCCGTATAGTATATTATCCCTGATCGAACCGGAGAACAACGCTGTCGTTTGAGGGACCACAGCCAGATTTCTGCGGTAGCTTCTGAGATTGATCGACTCTACCGGCATCCCGTCTATGTTCAGTCTTCCGGATGTCGGCATGATAAACCCTATCAGCATATTCATGATCGTAGTCTTACCCGCACCGGACTCTCCTACAAAGGCAACCGTCTGCCCGGGAGTGACCTTGAAAGAAAGCTCATGCAGGATCAGTTTATCCGTTTTCGGATAAGCATATGATACATGATCAAACTCATATTCACCGCGCAGATCAATGATCTCGGTCTTACCCTCGTTGTCCTCCACATCATCTACTTCAAGAACCTCACCGATACTGTTTACGGATTCCAGTCCCTTGGATATAGTAGGCAGGAGATTAAGCATACTCGATACCTGACCGACTATGGTCGTAAAATAGCTCTGGTAAAGAACGACATCACCGGTCTTTATAACGCTCCTCAAGGCAAGAAAAGCTGTAAAAACCAGACATATGACCTGGAATATCTGGAAACATGCCCAGCTTACCGCGCCGAAATTGGTCTGGATCATATCCAGATGATATCCCTCGACCGCGATCTGTCTGACCTGTTCGTTCATTCGGTTGATCTCTTCCTCTTCCAGCGCGTGAGCTCTCGTCACGGGAACCAGTTCCACCATCTCTGATACCTTGGCACTGGTCGCTTCCACTTCCTTACGGAATCGCTGGTTATGAGCCTTGATCGGTTTCTTGAACATATATACGAGCGTCGCCGCCAGAGGCACCATCAGAAGAAAGAACAAAAAGACGACCTTGCTCCTGGATACCGTGACCGCAAGCGCAACTGCCACATTTATGATGATATTCATGAAATTGACAAAAATCTGGTCGGACAGAGTCTCTATCGACTCGACATCCCTGATTATCTTGGATTGAAGTCTGCCCGACTGAATATCCTTCTCGGACAGGATCGACATCGTCTGTATCTTATGCACGAGAGTGCTTCTAAGGCCCGCTTCCACATCCCTGACCGCCGATGCCCGAAAATGCATATGCAGATAATTCATCGGAATATTAAGCAATAGCAGTATCACAAGAACAGCCGCATTCAGCAGGATCAGTCTTTTGGCATCCGGCACGGAATCCGTCACATAATTAATGATATTGGCTGTAGCTATAGGCAGTATCCACGTCGGGGAATGCTTGATGATATAAAAAAACGTGGACAGACAGAAATTATGATAATACCCCTTATAAAAGCCTATCAATGTCATCAGGGGATTGCCGCGATGAAGCTTATAGCTGTTCTCAAAGATCTCTATATCAGGTATATTCCTTTTATATAATCTCATACTCATATATGATTTCCTATATGCCTGCCGTGTATACGAATTCTTCGAATCTACGGCAGATTGTATCGGACACATCTCTGCTTCTTACGGCATAAACTCCAATCATTGCACCCGTGAACCGTTTTCCCCGCTCAAGTCCCTCATCACACAGATAATAGACGTTTTTAAGAGTATATATAAGCTTATCCCGTAGATACAGATCTCTCTCAAGACGATCCGTCCTCATGCTTATACGGATGTCCGTTTCATCCTGTTCTATCCGATCCAGCAAATAAGCCGTATCCGTATCACCTATGTGCTCTTTTACACATAATCTGACGGATCCGTCCATACATATGATCCCATATGTACAGTAGGTGTTCTCGTCATAATATCCTGTGATTCCTATCTCCTCACCCTCCGACATATCTTCCGGAATCATGACCGAAACCTCCGCCGTAAACGCAAAATCCGTCTGTCTTCTTAAGACCACGCTTCTGCATCTTACGTCGGATAAAGGATAAGCGGATGGTTTTAATCCGATGTTATGGCCTCCGTCTTCTGCCGGATCACACTCTATGTCGCCGGCGGCAAAGGTCCTGGGGGTCATGAATTCCAACGGAAGTCCGCATTCCGACAGGGTTTGTTTTTTGTAAGATGTTGTAGCAAATATCTCCGGATGGGGCTTTTTATTCAGTACCGACGGTCCTTTAAGCCCGTTTACGACAGGCCACCCGTCAGCGGTCCATGTTACCGGATCAAGCGCGGTCTCCCGTCCGAGAATACTGTATTTACCCTCAAGCATCCTCCCGCACAGGTAGACCATAAACCATCTTCCGTCAGAGGTTTCCACAAGATCGCCGTGACCGCATCTTTGTATAGCCGCCTGCATATCCGTCTGTCGCATAATGGGATTATACGGGCAGGCTTCATAATCACCCATCAGACTCTTTGATCTGAATGCCGTCACTCTGTGGCCTGTTCCCGTTCCGCCCTCTGCAAGCAGCAGGTAATAATATCCGTCCTTTTTATATAAATGCGGACCTTCCGGTGCGCGCTTCATATCGCCGTACATGAGGAGCTTTGCTTCGGATATCTGTCTTGTGCCGCTCTTATCAAGCTCCAGTATTCTTGCGCCCCGGTTCAAAAGCATATACCTGCGGCCGTCATCATCATTGAAGATGCTCGGGTCTATTCCGTCCTCCTCTATATAGGCCGGCTCTGTGTACGGACCCTCCGGTCTGTCCGATGAAACGACGATCTGTCTTCTGTATTGCCCGGTGCCGTCAGCGGCCATATGCGGTGTATCATCGTTATATCTCAGGGTCGCGGTGATATAAAACCTGTCCTCATAAAAAGAAATGTCCGCAGCCCAATACCCTCGCCCGCCGTCAAGCCCGTCTATTCCGGTCCATTCCCTGTTAGTGATCGCGTGTCCTATGATCTCCCAATGGATCAGATCCTTTGAATGTGATATGGGAATGCAGGGATAAAATATGAAGGATGAGTTGACCATATAATAGTCATCGCCCACTCTTACTATAGACGGGTCCGGATACATCCCGGTCCGCACCGGGTTCTTGTAGTAGTCCGATATATGTCCGTATTTTGTCTCCATATAGGCGGTTATTTCCGTGCTGCTGCGTTGTACTGCCAATTCCCACGGTGTTGTCCCGTCTTTATCCCCGGCAAAGGGATCCATTCCGCATCTTCTGATCAGATAATCCCACAGCCCGACATTGTCCGACAATGCACAGTGATGCAGCACATCCCTGCCTTGATCGTCAAGCTCGTTCAAACTTATACGTGAATATTCGACCAGATATTTTACGATTGCATAATGTCCGGCTCTTGCTGCGCAGAACAGATGCCGCCCTTCTATCAGTGCCGGTTCGTCACCGAGTATCCTCTTTACGCTGTCTATGTCCGCGCTTGATATGGATCTGTACAGAATATCTTTATCACACATGGTTTCTGTCACACTTACCGGCCTGCGGGATCACTCCCATACATATCCTTCCACTATCACATATCCGCCCCTTGAGGCTTTGGATATGGCGTATATGCCAAGTTTTGCACCGGTCCATGTGTGATCGGACGGAGCAAAGGACTCACCTGCTGCGGAAATATCCGACGTTTTGTATATGCCGTTTTCATCCGGCCGGTCCGTACGGAAACCGAAAGATACAACCGGTCTGCACTGATTTACGTTATCCGATACGCCGTTATCTGTTTGCCGGATCTTAACGGTAAACACGGATTCAGCTGCGGATACCGTACACACCTGTGATTTTTTCTCTTCCATGCCGTTTCCGGAGTCCCTGCCTGTCCCGTAATTGATCCTGTAATTATCACTACCCGGCTCTATAGATATCCGCTCACATTCAACGAATGCATATTCACCGCCGATAACGGTAACCCCGGCTCTGTCTCCGACATTTAATCCCGATACATCCAGCGTGACGCTGATCGTATAATTTCTCGCATCCACCTTGCGTGTAAGGACATTCGGACTCTTCCATATGATCGGCATGATCCCCTGCATATTAAGCGCCTGAAGCTTTAGCCTGTTTTGTCCTCCCCCGTATACACTCTTTCCGTAATACAGGTCCGTCATATCCTTTGATACGACTATATCCCTGTTAAGCACAACTTCGAAAAATTCAGTGGAATAATCCCCCATCCACTGCAGGTCCGTATCTGAGGGAGCGGGAAACCGGCCGTTAATACCGTCCGGGCCGCTGATATGGGGCACGGCATATTCATACACCGGTTCGCCGCAGCCGGAGCCGTCCGCATCACTGCCTATGAGCGGCCAGTCATTTTCCCATTTCACGGGCTGTAAATGACACACTCTGCCATATGGTCCCATGTCCTGGAAATGCATAAAGAAATCCTCTCCGGCATCATCCGAGACCATTCCGCCCTGATGAGGTCCGTTTATCTGCGATCCGCCCTGATGGCAAACGACCCTGTATTCATAAGGACCGCTTATATCCTTTGACCTGAGTGCCAGCTGCCATCCGAATCTGACGCCTCCGGCAGGAGCTAAAATATAATAATATCCGTTTCTTTTATATACCTTGGGTCCTTCTATCGTGACAGCGGGATGAAGCTTCTCATCCGGTGTTTCATCCGTAATATATTTATATTTAAGATCTGTATTCTCTTTGCCGGACTCATCAGCTATATTGCCGTTAAAGATTATCCGGTCTGCTGATATCTTCTTCAGGCCGGTCTTATCAAGCTCGATCATACCAAGCATACTCTTAAAGCCTATCCGGCTTTTGGCATAAGCATGTATCAGGAAAAACCTGCCGTCTTCATCAACAAAAGGGCACGGATCTATCAGTCCCTTGCCCTTCATGACGCAAACCGGCTTATCCCATATTATTGAAGTATGCTCAAGTCCCGGCACATCAAGGCTCATTCCGTGATCGTGTATATATGACCCTTCCGGTACTTCCGTGCTTCCTGCTTCAAGTACCCTCATATCCGCGGGAAGACTGTCTCTGAATCGTCCGCGTATGACAAAAAGACCCTCATCAGGCATCCCGTAATAGATATAGAACATATCATTGATGTACCGGATCGAGGGCGCCCATATCCCCTCGGAATGTCTGGGCTCTTCAAATCCGATCCCAAGGCTTTTGATCGCATAGCCTATATGTATCCAGCGGATAAGATCCCTTGAATACAGTATCGGCAGTCCGGGAGTATAGTTAAAGCTTGAAGCGGTCATATAGTAGCCGTCCTGCACCCTCACAAGGTCGGGATCGGAATAATCCGCAAATATAACAGGATTACGATATGTTTTACCGATACTCATCAGCCACGCCCTCATCGTGCGAGTTTGCTTCGTATACCGTATCAAGGTCTTTAAGCACACTGATATCTATAAGCGACGCATAAGGCTCACCATATTCCACAAGCTCTCTTGCCAGCAGTTCGCCAAACTTCATGGCACCTTCATATTTCAGATGGGTATTATCGGTAGACAATCCGTCAGGTAACCAGAATACTTCACCGGGCTTTATGTGCATAAAAAACCTTTTGCTCGGTTCATCACCGATGCTTTCAAGGAAAGCATGACTTGCCTTGCACAAATCTATAAGCGGAACTCTGAAGCGTTCGGCGGCTTTGTAATAACCCTCCACATAGGCTTTATGCGTGGATTCCCGCATATGTATACCGTCCGCCTCGAAATTTCTGCGTTCAATGGGAGTTATCAGAAGCGGGATCGCGCCTTTATTCCTCGCCACATTTACATACTTGCCCAGATTATCTATAAAATCGGAATCCGGGTCCGTATATCTGCTGAGATCGGTTTTTTTCTCGTCATTATGTCCAAACTGTATGAAAAGGAAGTCTCCTTCCCTGATCTCATCATATATGATTGCAAGACGCCCCTGGTCTATGAAGCTTTTGGTGCTCCTGCCGTTGACCGCATGATCATAGATGACCACATCAAATGCGGTAAAACGATCAAAAGCCTGCGCTATACCGGTCTGCGGATATTTGTTGGCCTTGTTGCATGTATTGGTAGAGTCTCCCGCCCAGAATATAACTCTCATAACTTTTCCCTTTGTCGATTTCTGTTCCCTGTGAGAAAAAACCGCGCACAAAGTGATTTATAAGCAGACGTGCCTGCGTTAAATTTCTTTGCTGCGCGGTTTTTTTAATTCGCGATATTATTCTTTGACTGCTCCCACATTTACACCCTTCACGAAATACTTCTGCAGGAAAGGATACAGCAGCATGAAAGGAAGTATCGCACAGATGATCGCCGCATAATAAAGCGTGGTCTGAGAAACGCTGTATTGCGTTACAGGCGTATCACCGTCCATGACCATGACTCGCAGGATATACTGGAAGTTAACCTGATCACGATTTGTGATATAGATCTGTACCGTTGAATAATCATTCCATACCGTAACGGCATACATCAGACCGATGGAGGCAAGTGCTGCCTTGGAAAGCGGAAGAACTATCTTAAAGAATATTCCCATCGGCGTGCATCCGTCGATCTTGGCCGCTTCAAACAACGAACCGGGAATGCCCTCAAAAAAGTTACGCATAAGCACCAGATTGTAAACGTTCATTCCATGTTTGACAACCAATATCCACATGGAGTTTACCAGATGCAGTTTCTTCATTACCAGGTACTCGGGGATCATGCCGCCCGAGAATATCATTGTGAAAAGAAGGAAGTAAGCCAGAGCTGTCCGGCCGGGCAGATCCTTCTGCGCAAGTACATATCCTCCGAGTGTGGACATTACAAGCCCGAGAAGAGTTCCTATGACCGTAGTGACAACCGAATTAACGAACGGTCTGTACAGTTTCTGGGTCGTCATTATGACCTTATATCCGTCCAGTGTGAACTTGTTGGGGAACAACTGGAATTTATACACACCGACCGCATTAAACGAATCGGATAATACTTTCCAGATTGGAATCAGGATTATCAGGCCAATGATAATGAATACTATATAGTTTACGACGTCGAATACGCCGGTTCTGTGCCTTCTTCCTGCAGTTAATTCTTTTTTTCCAGCCATATTCGTCACCTCACAGTATTCCGCGTCCGCGTACTTTTTTACTTGCCCAGTTACATACGATAACCAGGAAGCAACCGACAAGTGACTTAAACAATCCAACCGCAGTTGTATATCCGTAATTCGGAATGGCAGTCAGGAATGTCTTGCGGTAAATGTATGTGGAAATAACATCCGATACTTCAAATACGCGGTTGTTATACATTACAAATACCGACTCGAAAAGGTTAAGAACCTTGGCAAGATTTAAGATGAGAACGATGATAATGGTATTGGCAAGCTCCGGTACCGTTACATACCATATTCTCTGAAGACGGGTTGCACCGTCGATATCTGCGGCTTCATACAGCTCGGGATTGATACCGGCCAGTGTTGCCAGGAAAATGACCGTGCCCCATCCGGTTTCCTTCCATATGTTCACCAGATAGTAAACTATACGCCATAAGCTGGTTTCATGCATAAAGTCTATGCTTTCCTTTATCCAGCCCCAGTTCTTCAATGTTTCGTTTACAAAACCTGTGGAAGATGTGGAAAGAAACAGAGTAAAGATAGCTGCCGTAACTGTCCATGACATAAAGTGCGGCAGATAGATGACAGTCTGCAGAACTTTCTTGGCAAACATATTAGCCATCTCATTGATAAATACCGAAACTATTACCGAAGCGGCGGTAGTTATGAACAGCTTGGTAACAGACAGTACAAGTGTATTTGTAAAGGCCTTCCAGAATTCCTTTTCCGAGAACATTTTCTGAAAATGCTTGAGGCCTACGAATTCGATCTTCTTTAAAGTATAGTCATAAAAAGAATAGCGTATACCGAGCATCGGCCAGTAATACACTATCAGAACATAAATAAGAACAGGAATAAACATCAAATAGAAGCCCTTGTTATTCCATATCCGCTTACCCAATGGCTTCTTCTGGATCGGCCGTCCCGTAGATGTTGTGAGTTTCTGCTTTTTTGCCATAAGAATTACCCCGTTAAGTGGTTGTATGGGCACCCTTGCGCACGGGTGCCCACACGGTATTACTAACATATGTGTCGTAATCTTGTCAGGCCGGGCCTGATATCATTATTGAGCGTTCAGCTCATCCAGTACCTGCTGTATGGTATCTCCCCACTCAGCCTGATACTCTGCGATGGCATCCTCTGCGGTCTTCTTACCTGCTACTACTTCGTTCATAAGAGTAGTCTTGTCAACTACAAGATCTGCCTCGATAACGGTGAGAGACTCTGATGAAGGAGACTGAGGTGCGTCTACACAGTTCTCTGTGAAGAACTTGTTGCCCGCCTCGATAAGGGGATCGTTATCAACGAAACCGTTTGTAAGAGGAGCAATTACAAGTACGGGATCAAGATGATTCTTTTTCCATACAGAGTTAGGATCGTTGGGAGCCTGCTTTAAGTGGAATTCACCATCAGCATACTCATAATCCTTCTTCTTCTCAGGATCATCAGGATTGGTTGTGAAGGATTCAGCCTTTGTTGACCAGTGAACATCCTCTGCACCGTATGTCCAAAGTGTCTGAACGGTATCACCGTCAAGCATTGTCTCAAGAAGTGCATCGAAGATAGCCTGCTCACGTGCGTTGTCACCATCACCGTCGTCTGTGATCACCCATACAGGAGCTTCACGGTTGATGTATCCGCCCCAGGTATCCTTGATCTCCTTGATGGGAGGAAGCTGTACAAGTCTGTCATCTCCGAGATCGGTATCAACTTCGTTCTTGTCAAGGTTATCTGTCAGAGTACGAAGCCATGTTCCGGCCCAGTATGTAAATACACCTTCGGAAGTGGACTGGTCATTTGAGAACCATTTCTCTCTTGCGGTCTTGGTTGATGCTTCCTCTGTATCCTTATCGATAACGCCGTCAGCATAACCCTGTGCAAGTCTGTTCAATGCATCGATGGTAGCCTGCTCCTGGAAACCGTCAACCCACTGTCCGTCTTTCTGATAGATTGCCGGATAAGCACCCTGCCAGAATTCAGGCATATAGTTGATATAAGGAGCCTCGTCAAGCTTACCGAAGCCGGCAGCGATCACACCTGTCTGTCCGCCCTGGGTAAATGCCAAAAGCATATTATAATAATCATCGAAAGTCTTGATGTCTTCGATCTTAAGACCCGCTGCATCAAGCCATGACTGCTTAACATAGGTAACACATCCGTTGCCGTATGTAGGAGCAAAGCCGTAAAGCTCGCCTGATGCAGTCTTCATATTCTCGTTGATCAAAGGAAGTGTAACTCTTGCCTGGAACTCTGCGTTTGCATATGCATCTGCCATGTCCCAAAGAATACCTGTGTTCTGATACTGCTTAAACATTGTTGCACTCATGATAAGAGCATCGGGATACTGTCCGTCACCGGGTTCTCCTGTCGTAAGGAGCTGAGCTACATTATCTTTATAGCCTGAATGCTCGGGCTGGTTGATATGAAGCTTGATAGCGTGTCCGAGCTTCTCGGATACAGCTGCTTCCCACTGTTCGATGAACTTATCCTGACCGCTGTCTACGTTAGCGGTAAGAGTACCGTCTACCGTAATGTAAAGATCGGTAAGTTCATAATCGGAAGCGGGTGCGGGTGCACTTTCCTCGGTTGAAGCTTCTGCAGAGCTATCTGCTGCTTCTGTGGTTGCTTCTGCGCTATCTGCTGCAGGAGCTGCGGTATCTGCGCCCGAATCGCTGCTGCTTCCGCAGGCTGCAAGCGAAGCTACCATAGCTGATGATAACAGAATAGCAAGCAATTTCTTTTTCATATGGTTTTCCTCCTAAACATTGATTTATGTGTTGGCATTTTTTGCATTTTTCTGCGTTTGTTGCCACATCGGATAAAGAAATTATATCGATTCTACAGAGTTAACAACAATGATAAACTTGTCGCCAACCTTGCATAAATTGCTTAAACTTGCATTTCTCTTTGCTTTTTTGTTTTGATTCAATATGATTAAAGTGTGCACCGGATCGGCTCCGGTGCCGAATAACTGACATATAACCTTATAACAGAACAAATCGGAGGATACAAAATGGCAGGTATAATTGACAGGTTCAGACTGGATGGAAAGGTTGCATGGATAACGGGTGCGTCATATGGCTTAGGTCTTGCTTATGCAAAAGCTTATGCCGAGGTCGGCGCCAAGATCGTGTTTAACGATATCAAACAGGAGCTTGTTGACAGGGGACTCGAAGAATACAGGAAACTGGGTATAGATGCATACGGTGCCGTATGTGATGTTACCAGGGAAGATCAGGTGACCGCATTTGTCAAGGATGTTGAGGAAAAGGTGGGTACCATAGACATACTTGTAAATAATGCAGGTATCATTAAGCGAATACCGATGACAGAGATGAGCGTTGACCAGTGGAATCAGGTTATCGGCGTGGACCTCACCGGGCCTTTCATCTGTTCCAAGGCAGTTCTTCCCGCTATGATAGCCAAAGAATCGGGCAAGATCATAAATGCATGCTCGATGATGAGTGAGTTCGGACGCGAAACGGTATCTGCTTACGCTGCGGCCAAGGGCGGTCTTAAGATGCTCACAAGAAATATCTGCTCCGAATACGGCCAGTACAACATCCAGTGTAACGCAATCGGTCCCGGTTATATTGCAACACCTCAGACGGCGCCTCTTCGTGCTCGTGGTGAGGACGGCAGCATGAATCCTTTCGACCGTTTCATCAGATCCAAGACACCCGCGCAGCGCTGGGGGCGTACGGAAGATCTTCAGGGACTTGCCGTATTCCTCGCATCTCCCGCGTCCGACTTCATCAACGGACAGGTCGTTTATATCGACGGTGGCATTTCCGCATACATCGGTCAGGATCCAAGCAATCTCGACGAATCAAAGTTTGCAGCAGAGAAAGAAGTTGAGGACGTAATAGTTAACGATTGATCATTTTCATTTTACAGCCTTCCTATAAAAGCAGGCCGCAGAGATTCTCTGCGGTCTGTTTGTTTTTGACGTTCCGATACGATACAATAAGACCATGAAAGAAAAACTCACCACCAATTATGATGACAGACAATATATGGAGGCCACGAATTTTGAGCTGTATTACTATCATGACAGCAAGATGAACAAGCGAACCGGCCTTCACACCCATCCGTATTACGAGTTTTATTTTTTTCTTGAAGGCCATGCCGAGGCTCAGGTCAAAAAAGAGCATTATATGCTTGCTTACGGAGATATACTGATCGTGCCTCCGGGAGTTTCACATGGTATTTTCGTTCATGATTTTGATATACCTTACAGGCGTTTTGACCTGTGGATGAGCGTATCTTTCTACAACAGCCTGGTCAACAAGAGTGAAGATTATGCTTACGCCGTTAACAAGGCTTCAAACGAAGACCGGCATGTCATCCATACAGACCGGATCACATTTAATTCTATTCTTTCAAAGCTCTTTTATATTATCGGGGAAGAAAAAGGAAAACGTTTCGGAAGAGAAACCCAGCTGATGATCAGTCTGGGAGATCTGCTGATGCATATCAACAGACTGGCGTTTGAACAGTTCACGACTCATAGGGTCACTCAGGACGCGCTTTATCAAAATATCTGCGATTATATCGAACATAACATAGACGAAAACCTGTCACTTGATAATATTGCCGATCATTTCTTCTTAAGCAAGTACTATATATCACACGTCTTCAAAGATAACATAGGTATATCCATTCATAAATATATCGCCAAAAAAAGGCTCCAGCTCTGCCATGACGCGATCATGGGAGGGGAACCTATTTCGCATGTATACAATACCTACGGATTTGACGATTATTCCAGTTTCTATCGTGCTTTCAAAAAAGAATACAATATGTCTCCCAAGCAGCTTATACAGCAGGCAAAAATAAACACTGCCGATGCCCTGCACGAATAAGACTCAGTTCTCCCTGTGTTTCAACAGTTCGCCAAGCGTGCAACCGAGTATGGTCAGTATATCCACATCGGCATCTGACCATTTTCTGTTTGTATTGAACACATCAAAATCCACAAACACAAAAGGTTTATCACCGTTTTTTACCACGCATCTTACCGAAGCACCTATCTCCTGCTCGATCGCCGATTCATAAGCCTTTTCGCTTATTGACTTAAGCTTATTGATATTGCTGATCGCCAATACGGTCTCATGCTCATACTGATCCGGGTATATTCCGTCTGCCGCTATGACCGCTCTGTCTTCCGGCTTCCTGGAATAGTCACCGAATCTTAATATGACTTTTCGTCCGTAATCGCCGTATATGGTTATACCGTCCAGATCAAAAAGGTCGAGCAGACCCTGCTGGAGATTCGGATTACCCAAAAACCTATCTATACCGTGCTCCTGGATATCACTTATACAGCGGACAAGCATCCCTCTTCTTTTCTCTCTGGAAACCATATACGATACAGCCTGGTATTTTATGGAATCCTCGGAATACTCTCCGTGAAGCTTTTCATCATAGATTATATGACGGTTTTTTCCCTTTTCTTTTGCAATATAAAGCGATTTATCCGCTTTTCCGAAAAGAACATCAAATCTCGTGCCGTCTTTGGGATACTGTGAAACGCCAACCGAAATCGTGAGTTTGATCTTGTCATCGAACGCATACATAAGATCTTTGGAGATAACCTTGAGTATGAGCTTTAATTCATCTCTGCCGGGAACATCATGCATCAAAGCATAAAACTCATCACCGCCAAATCTTCCGATGATCCCATGTTTGCCTATATGCTTCTGAAGGGTATCCGCAACCATACGTATGACCGTATCGCCGAAAGCATGTCCGAAATTATCGTTGATCGATTTAAAATCATCGATATCTATTATGACCATCCACATGATATCAGTGGGTGAATCAGCTATTTTTTCAACCGAATACTCAGTGGCTGCTTTCTTATTGAGAAGGCCGGTAAACGAATCTTTACCGGCGGCGGTCAGATAATATGCCATATCATCCGACTTGCCTTCCGATGAGATCACACCGGTGACTATATCGGGATTATATATCGATATACCGCCACGGAGCAGATAATTGCCTTCGCTGCCTTCCATGGAACCGCTGCTCTTCCATTTCATTTCAAAAGAAGTATTTCTTCCCTTTAAATACCTCGAGAACTGGTTCATCTGCTCGGCCATACGATCAGTGTCTTTAGCCTCAGCTATTATTTTTTCGGAATATGCATCGAAGTCACCGTTATAAATTTTAATCGCTTTACCGTTAATGTATTTATAGACAGTATAATGATTGCTTTCCGGGTAGTATTCAAAATAATACTCATCCTTGATAGACATATAAAAACGATATTTTTGAGCTGCGTTGTTTAAATGCGTGATCCGCTTGCCCGCATCGATAATATCTATCAGATTGATCCTGTATAGATTTTTCCCTTCTTCGGTACGATCGGACGATTCCAGCTTGATATATACATTACGCCAGCCCTCATCCAGATGATTGACCAGCCTTGTATAGAGTTCCACCTCTTCCCGGCAACCATTCGAAATGCTGTCTTTGAGAATATCCGCATCTTCGGAATCTATGAGTTCAGTAAAAGGAAGAACCGAGTTCTCACCCACAAATTCGTAGTAGTCCTCGGTTGCACTTGACACAGTAAAATCACCGCGTACATAGAGTACACAGTTGTACATCGGAGTATTTATCCTGCTTTTATCATCAGTGTCGGAACTGTTGTGATATCTGTCTATCTTCATTAATCCACCTTCCTCGTTACCGACCTTGGGAATATCAAATCCGGCATTCAGAAGATCCCCAAAGAATCTCACACCGTAAAGCAGGTGTGAGTGCTTTGGCCAGATAATGTACCCCTTTTGCCGCAAAAACCACAAAAGGGGTACAGAATAATTATCTCATCAGATTATCCGGACTGAATACAGCATCATTCCTTAAAGAAGGAAATCTCACTGGACAGGTTGCCTGACAGTTCCTTAAGTGAAGAAGCACTCTGTGACAGGGCCTGAACGGTATCCGCCAGAGATTCCATCGACGATCCGGTCTCAACACTGGTGGATGCATTCACATTGGACAGTTCGGAAAGTGTAGTCATGGCATCCTTAACCGAATCCTTTGCAACGATACATGCTGCGGCATTTCTGGATATCTCATCAGTAGCTTCGGCGGATGATTTGATATCACGTATCATAGCGGAAACACTCTCGTATGTGGACTCGATAACTGCCTGCTGATCGGTATTGGTAGCTCTGACGGAATTAGCCACATCAACTGCTGTCTGAGATTCCTTGAGCAGTGAATCCATGGACTTCCGGATCTCCTCAGCGGACAGACTGGATTCCTCAGCCAGTTTACCTATCTCCTCTGCAACAACGGAGAATTCCCGTCCGGCCTCACCTGCCCTCGCTGCCTCAATGGCTGCATTCAGAGCCAGCAGGTTGGTCTGTGAAGCGATGGCTGTGATGGAATCTACCATCTTATTGATCTCACCTACGGTCTGGGAAGTAGTCGATATCTTATCGGCAACTTCAGTGATCGCATGGTTCATATGCTCTGAAGTCTCACGAAGC
>JAEEGK010006388.1_pt1 | contig 28386 bp, 29 predicted proteins | sample 8958771 | NCBI WGS metagenome assembly JAEEGK01 (sample SAMN16246547, study PRJNA631951) | gut metagenome | biome: gut microbiome; feature: rumen; material: SC-attached | host: Bos | place: Iran: Karaj | collected 2018-10 | reverse complement strand
GTTCCCCAAGTTCGATTTCGATATGACATCGCACAAGTTCGCCGAGAGACTGCTTCGGGAGAGGCACATCGCCATCACTCCCGGAAGGGCATTCGGTCCCTGCGGAGAGGGTTCCTTCAGACTATCCTACGCGGCAAGCGAGGAGGACCTCACGGAAGGAATTGGAAGGATCAAGGCCTTCTGCTCCAAACTCTGAAAAACCATGCCCCGTTCTACGACGGGGCTGATTTACAATTTTTGTAAACATTATATATTCCGCATCTCTTGTTCCTTTCGATGAAAGCGAGGATGCGTGAGCTCAACATCAAGATGACCGAACTCTCGGAATACATCAAGGTCTCACGTCCTACGCTGTACAAGTACATCGAATCCTACGAGAGCGGAGACCTGGGGAGCATCCCCGATCGTGTCGTGAATCTGTTCAGGTTCATGGACAGGCCCGAGGTCACCAAGGAACAGGTCATCGCGTCGATAATATCGTCATTCAGTGAGGATGAAGGGGAAGAAAAGGGCGAAGCCGTCAGGAGATACATCTCCGATCCGTCATCATCGCCGTCCAAGGTCGAATTTCTGGAGAAGGTGGCGGCGACCGACTGTCTAGACAGTATCATACCGTATCTGAACGACTGCATCGACATTCTTTCCGGTGATACGATAGACGATGAGCAGGCATACCAGGTGGCAAGACTGGTACTGCTCAGATCCAAAGTGAACAGGAACCTTCCGCTCAAGGATGAGGAACTGAGAGAGGCCAAGGAGATTTTGAGGGGATCGCATGGACACTGACAAGAAAGCCGACGGGACGAGATCGCTGCTGATATCGGACTTCAGGAACCTTGGTGTATCGGCACTGAGGAAGAAGAAGGGCGACCGCACGTTCCTCAAGATCAACAGGAGCCTGGAGAAGGAGGAGATCGGAGGACTGGTCATAATCCTCGGAGGCAACAACTGCGGTAAGACCAACGTCCTGGATGCGGTGGCGAAGTACCCCAGACAGGAGTTCACCGAAGACGACAGAACGGATTTCACGCCTTCCAGAAAGACACCCCGTCTGGAGATGAAGATAGGGGATCTCGACATCCGCACTCTGATCCCGCCGAGGATAATGACAGGTTCCGGAAGATGCAGGGTCATGGGATCAGTGCCAGACGTCCTACTTTACATCCTGAGACAGAAGGAATCGTACGCTCTCTTCAGGGAGTGGGCGGAGAAGGAAGGCAGATCCGTCAACGAGAAGGATTACATCAACGACCTTGAATGGCACATCAGGGCAGTATGCAGGGAAGGCCACGATATCGACTGCAGGGGCTATGCATACGTGCTCAGGAACAGGCCCGGACTCTTCGGACAGGACCTAGAGGCCGTCGCGAACGATCTGGAGGACGGCAGCCTTTCATCATACAAGGGAGAGCTGGACATCCAGGTAGAAGGAAGCCTTCTGGATTCCGTCATATTCGCCGATTATAGGAAGGTGCCTGAGGCCAAGGATATCGGCAAGGTGCCGAGTTACGAGTTCACGGAGAACCTCGAGGAATACTACGCAAGCCAGGGCAAGCTGAAGAACATAACAAGGAAAGTATCCAAGACCCTGGGCATCAGGAAGGAATACGATCCGACCAACGATGTCATCCTCATAGATCTCCCGGGAGAGGTGAAGACCGCCGAACTGTTCGGGGATGATTTCTCCAAGAGATACGGATACAACCTCAGCAACCGCATCTATAGGTATACCCAGAACAGGATTTCCCATTCGGATCTCACCTGCAACGCGAAGTCGCCGAATCAGTTCATATCGCACATATTCTCCCTACTGGGTTACAAGAACGAATCGATCATCAACAGGTACTACGACAACAACGACATGAGGGAGAAGACCGAGAAGGACCTCAACGAGAAGCTCAGACCCATCTCGGACAGTCTGAACATTCTGCTCAATTCCAGTGAGAAGGAATATGAACTCAGCATAAGGCTGGAGAAGGAGCAGATCATATTCTCGATATCATGCGGCGACGGCATCAAGCTCAATCTTGACCACCAGTCGGAAGGATTCAGGTGGCTGTTCGGATTCTTCATCAACTTCCTGATGTCCAACAAGTTCTTCGCAGGGGATATCGTCGTAATCGATGAATTCGGAGGACTCCTGAACTTCGGTACCGTTAAGGAATTATCAAAGAAGCTCCGCGATTTCTCCAGGGAAAGCGGCATAACGTTCATAATGGCCACCCAGAACCCGATGGCTGTTGACATATCGCATCTGGATGAGGTGAGGATGGTCGTTCCGAGGAACGACGGAAGTTCCGAGATACTCAACGATTTCACCGAATTCGGAAAGGGAGAGTGCATGGATGTGCTCAGACCTATCGTCGCAAGCATGACCGTCAGCCGCAACTACCTCAGGTCGGAGGAGAGGGTCACCGTGTTCGTGGAGAACTACCGCGATTACTTCATACTGAGCGGTTTCAGTCAGTCAAGCGATCTGGATGTGATCCCGGTGAACGGCATAACCGACACATCGTCCGCGAAGGATCTTGCCAAGGTCCTCAGGACCATAGAGCGCTATCCGATACTCCTGGCCGATGAGGATATGCACGACTCCGGATTCATGGATGAACTGAAAGCCGAAGGTGTCAAGGTGTACACGGTATCGGAGGTATTCGAGGGCGAGAAGGAATCGCTTGTCGACCTGTTCTCGGATGAGGATCTTTCCAGACTGAAGATCGAAGGCGCATCGTTCGATACGATGGCATGCATCTCGCGTTCGATATCATCGGGTGAGAAGCTGTCAAAGGATACCGAGGAGAATTTCGGCAGGCTCTTGGATTACATCTCGATGGAATGATTCAAAATCTGTAAATCGTACTTTACAAAATTTGTAAAGTATTAAATACAGAAATTGTAATGTTAGTTGCAGAGGTGTAAGACATGAGCACTAACATCGGATCACCGGAATGGATTGAGAACGTCACCAAAGCAGCACTGAACAACCGTGCTAATCAGCTGAATCCCAACAACGGAACGTACTGGAAATGCAGGGACTGCAGGCCTGCGACCCCCGTTAACCCCCTTCTGGCCGTAGTGGCGGCAGCAGCAATCGGAGCAGGCGTCACCGCAGCAGCGATCCTCGGGATACAGAAGTACGCAAAGTACAGGAAGGACAAGGCAGCAGAGGACAGCGAAGACATTGCCGAAGAGAATGAAGAGATCGTTCTCGAGGATGTCACGGAAGAGAACAGCGAGGAAGAGAACAAGGGTGAGGAGTGATGGGAGCATTCACATCCTTCCTCCTTTTCGTGGGGAAGAACTTCGGAGCAGGAGCACTGGGTGTGGCCGGTAATGTTGCAGCGGCCGCACTCATACCCATCGTGGTGCCGAAGATCGCAGGTGCGATAAGGGGATTCAGAGAGGCCCGCGCATTCGCATCTGAGGACGCAGATCCCGACCTCTGCTGAAACTACTACAAGGAGACTGCAGACGATTAACAAGGTCGTCTGCAGTTTATCTCAGCCTTTGGATGAAAATTGACAATTATTACTCGAGTGCAACGAAGGGCTATTCTGAACGAATAGAATAAATATCGCTCAAACAATTTGTGATTGTCCCAATCAGGGGACCAGGCAGAGGGACGTGGCTCCTAAGCGACCTAACTCTGCCGATCTGGATTTTGCGGATATATTTTGAGTCCCGCGCCATATATTTGTCTTTTTGGACCTTTTCTAATATGTGGTTGAATCAATTTGAAGCATTCGCTATAGAATGATAATTCTGATTCAGTAACATGTCCTGAGAATGACATACGGTGATAACGCCTAATAGCAAAGGCGATACAGTCTGCAATCTGTGACATGGCTCTGTATCTTGAATCTACAAACACAACATCTTCGATGATATAGTCATTGATGATGTGTTCAGTTCCCTCGATTATCATGTTGCGGACTCTGCTTTTGATTTTTTCATCAAATTTGGGCTGTATCGAATCCATGAATAAGATACCGAATTGTGGGTCCGTCCCGTTCTTAATGAGTTTCTTGTTCAATGTTGTATGTGTCATACACAGTCTTTCGAAGAGGAATTTATACGCTAAATTGTCTACATCGTCAGGGTGATTCTTCAAAAGATTTTTCCTAATAATTGTGCAGTTTACAACGGAATCAATTTCATCCAATGTTCCCAGGACATCCTTAAACAGTTGTGAACGTGTCGTCACATCCATCTTGCTGAATAATCCTTTACGACTGATTATGTCGGTTGCATGTATTTCTACATCTTTGGGGTCCATTTCTGGGAAATATTTGCGTTTGACTTTTGATAATTCATCCTCTATGTGCTTGTATTCAGATTCATGGATTGTTATGGCCGCGAGAACATACTCGTTTTCAGCGTCGTTGTAATTAGGTTTTCCAGATTCGTCCATGTATGTGAGGAACAAGTTATCGTTCCTATTATGGTGGATGCCATACTTAATTCAGATGAAAACGAAACGTTATACAGACACAGTAGAATGTTTGATAGTATGGGGAGAGAATAATTGTTTACGTTTAGGTTAGGTAGGTCGATCATCATTTGGAGTTGAAATCGACGGTTTATTTTGTAAAACATATGTGCCAGCATCGGTAATCTGAATCCCATCATCCTTATTTTGACTGGGTAATCCGCTGGTCGTACGCGCCCACGCATTCCCGCGTGCGACTAAACCCCTTTTATAGAACTTCGGCATAGGGGTCTTTTGCGCACCCATTATATAGAGGGTGCACACAAAAAACATCGGGGGATAATTTGAGTAGACAACTGTTCACTGTCGGGCCCGTTCATGTTGAGGCGGAGACCCTTCAGGCGATGACGAAACCCATGATCACACACCGCTGCAAGGAATACAAGCAGCTCCACGGTGCGATCGTCGAGAAATTGAGAAAGGCACTGCAGACCGACGACGACATCTTCCTTGTCGGAGGATCAGCGACAGTCATGATCGAAGGAGCGGTCAGGAACGGTGTCTCAGACAGGTGTCTCGGAATATCCAACGGTTCATTCGGCGACAGGTTCATCGAGTGCGGCAAGCTCAACGGCAAGACCGTCGATGAAGTCCACGTTCCCTGGGGAAAGGCCATGAAACCCTCCGACATCGAAGGCAAAGTGACCAAGGACACCGAAGCAGTATGCTGGGTGAGCAACGAGTCATCCACAGGTGTCCTCAGCGACAGCGTGGCCCTTGCAGAGGAAGTCAGGAAGCAGAACCCTGACGCACTGATCATGGTCGATGCGGTCACATCCGCCATGGCGACCGATCTCAACCTTCCCAAGATGCAGCCCGATGCGCTCCTCTTCGGAACGCAGAAAGCGCTTGCACTGCCCCCGGGACTTGCGATCGCGGTCATCAGCGACAGGATCCTGGAGAAATCCAAGAGCGTCAAGAACAAGGGATTCTACACCGATTTCGCGAAACTCAAGAAGAACGCCGATGAGAACTATGCGCTCACGACACCCCCCGTGTCACTGATGTACGCACTGGACTACCAGCTGGACAAGATCCTCAAGGAGGGCATGCCCGCAGTGTACAGGAGACACGACGAGATGGCCAAGATGGTCGAGAAGTGGGCGGATGAGAAATTCAACGGACTGTTCCCCGAGCAGGGATACAGGTCCAAGACCATCGGAGTCGTCAACCGCGGCGACCTCGATTTCGACACATTCCATTCAAAGCTGAAGGCCAAGGGATACGAGATATCCAACGGCTACGGCGAGATCAAACAATCTACCTTCAGGATCGGACATCTGGGAGATGTCACACCCAAGATGCTGAAGGGACTGCTCTCCGCAATGGATGAGGTACTGGAGGAAATGCAATGACTAAGATACTCGTGTCCGACCCTCTCTCAGAGGACGGAATTAAGATTTTGAAGGATTCCGGCATGGAAGTCGTAGAGCTGGAGAAGGCTCCCACCGAGGACGAGCTCTGCTCGATGATCGGCGAATACGACGGACTCATCATCAGGAGCGGTACCAAGGTGACCGCCAAGGTGATCGATGCGGCCAAGAACCTCAAGGTCGTCGGACGTGCAGGTGTCGGTGTCGACAACGTCGACATACCCGCAGCCACCGCAAAGGGAATCCTGGTCATGAACACACCCGCAGCCAACATCCTTTCGGCCGCGGAGCACACATGCGCCATGATCATGGCACTCGCAAGGAACATCCCCATGGCACACGCCTCGATGCACGCAGGCGAGTGGAAGAGGAGCAAGTTCACAGGTATCGAGCTCAACGGAAAGACACTCGGTATCATCGGAGTCGGACGCGTCGGCGGAGAGGTCGCAAGGCGTCTCAAGCACTTCAACATGGAGCTCATCGGTTACGACCCCTACCTCCCCAAGGAGGTCGCGGACGATATCGGAGTAAGGCTCACCGATCTTGAAGAAGTGATCACGAAAGCCGATATCATGACCATCCACACACCCCTTCTCCCCGAGACCAGGGGTATGATCGCACTCCCCCAGTTCAAGAAGATGAAGCCCAACGCGCTTCTCGTCAACGTCGCACGCGGAGGAATCGTCGTCGAGGACGATCTCTACACAGCACTGAAGGAGAAGATCATCGCAGGTGCGGCATTCGATGTCTGGGAGCACGAGCCCCTGGACGAGAACGAGCAGAAGCTGCTGGAGCTCCCCAACCTCGTGGTCACACCCCACCTGGGTGCAAGCACCGTCGAGGCACAGGAGAGGGTCGCAGTGGATGTCGCCGAGGCAGCGGTCAAATTCCTGAAGGACGGAATGATCACCAACGCCATCAACGCACCCCGCGGAAAACTGGACCCCGAGATCGCACCCTTCATCCCCCTCGCTGAGGACCTGGGTACAATCGCACAGCAGATCGTCGGATCCAACCCCATCAAGGAGATGGAGGTCATCTACGGCGGAAACGTCTCCAAGAAGGACACGAAGAGGATCGGCATCGCCGCCACCATCGGTGTCCTGGAGAACATCATCGGCGAGAAGGCCAACATGATCAACGCCCAGGCAGTCGCGAAGGGCAAGGGAATCCTGATCAAGGAATCCAAGATTGAGACCTCGGACAAGTATGACGATTACGTCATCGTCAAGCTCCTGTCAGGCACCGGTTCCACCACTGAAGTGAGGGGTACCGTGTTCGCAGGCATACCCCGTCTGGTCGGAATCAACGGATTCTCCTTCGAGATGCCCATCGGACAGTCCATGTTCGTCGCATTGTACAAGGATGTCCCCGGAGTCATCGGAATGGTCGGAAAGCTGTTCGGTGACAACAACGTGAACATCGCTCAGATGGCCGTCGGAAGGGACGAGCCCAAGGGCAAGGCGATGATGGTCGTCACACTCGATCACCCCGTTGATGCGGAACTTGCGAAGAAGATCATCGCAGGCGGATTCGAGAAGGCCAAATTCATCACACTCTGAGGTATCGGAATGAACGAGGACAGCATCGTAACGGTCGAAGAGCTCACACAGGCCATCAGGAACAGTCCCGACAACAAGGGAATCCCCGAGGAAGAGGCGTACGATATCGCAAGGCATGTGCTCAACTTCTTCGGATACTCGGACAGGATCATCGACAACGTCCTTGAGCCTGAGGACCGCGATATGTTCTACATGCTGGAGGATGCTACTATCCTGACCACGGAGCGTGAGGAGACCACACTCTACGACGGTAGGGAGTGGAGGATCAACTACTGGCTGTTCAGGAAGGACAAGATCGCTCAGCTCATGAACGACGACGGCAACTCGAAGAGCAGCGAGCAGGAGGAGACCGTCTACGACGACATCCCCCTCGATGCATGGGACCGCGGCGCAAGCTGAACCGACTGAAATATCACAGTGCCAGCATTGTGCATAAACATCAATAATCGGGCACCCCCCGATTTCTTTTATATATTCTCCTTCGGTAGTAACTTCGATGGAAGACCCTGTGCTTTTCCCGTACACCCCGAGGGGCGAACAGAAGGAACTCATCCAGTTCATACGGTCATCCGTCGCTGAAAGGAAGCATGCCGTGATAGAATCCGGTACAGGCACCGGTAAGACCATCTGTTCCCTCACCGGGGTGCTGGAGGATCAGGTCTACCACGGTTTCAAAGTGGTGTACCTCACAAGGACCAAATCCCAGCAGAAGCAGGTCATGACCGAGATGCGCCAGATTAACAAGAGGCGCAAGGTCTTCGCGGTCGCGCTCCAGGGCAGGACGCCCACCACATGCCCGATGATGGCCAAGGATCCGGAGCTCAGCCACGGCACCCCTGACGAACTGTCGAAATGGTGCTCCGAATACAAGCGGAAGAAGGGGAACGGCTGCCCTTACTTCGATGCCATCGAGAAACTGGACAAGGACAGATTCATCGGCGAAATGCGTGAGACCCTCCAGAATCCGGAGGATTTTCAGAAAAAGTGTCTGGATATGGGATTGTGCCCCTATGAGATGGGAAAGCTGGCCGTACCCTTCGCCAACGTGGTATGCGCACCGTATCCGTTCATGCTCACCACCTGGGCAAGGAGGGCCTTCCTCGACTGGCTGGGCGTGCCGCTGAACGAAGTGGTGATAATCACCGATGAGGCGCACAACATCCCCGACTACTTGAGGGACATTCAGTCATCGGAATACAGCCTCCGCGCCCTGGATTATGTGGAGAAGGAGGCACTGGAATGGGGTAATGAAACGCTCCACGACAACATCACGATAACCGACGTGGTCTCCGCGATGAGGACAGCCTTCAGAGAGGCTCTGGACGAGTATCTGAGGGAAGATGACGGTCTGGTGCCCCCGTTCTTCCTGGAGGAGAGTCTGATGTCATCTCTCAGGGCGACATCGTTCAACCTCCTCAAGGTCTTCAAGAACATGGTGGACATCGGCGAGAACATCGCCGAGAAGAAGAAGGAGATGCACAAACTCCCGAGATCATACATCCGTTCCCTCGGGATGTTCTTGAACGCCTGGATGGGTGCGGACGACATCTCATATGTGAAACTGATCAACGGCGATGCACCCACATTGGAGGTCTACTGCATGGATCCCTATGAGGCAGCGGAGCCATTCAGATCATGCCGTTCCTCGATCCACATGTCCGGTACGCTGGAGCCGCTTGAACATTATAATGAGGAGCTGGGTCTTGATGCGAATCTGAGGAATTTCATATCGCCGTTCGATCCCAACAACCTCCTTACGCTGTATTCGGAGGATGTGACCACCAAGCATGAGGAGCTGATGAGGGATCCTGACATGATCGGCACGCTGGAGGAACGTACCATCGACACGATAAAGGCGGTCGTGCGCAACACCGCTGTATTCTTCTCATCGTATTCGATGATGGACCGTTTCATCTCCGACGGCGTCCCGGAACTGCTGGACAGGGACATCTACTACGAGCGTAGGGAGATGGGACAGGCCGAACTTATGGAGACAGTCGACAACTTCCGCACATCCGAAGGGAGTGTGCTCTTCGCGGTGGCAGGCGGGAGGGTCAGCGAAGGTCTGGATTTCCCAAGCAAGGATCTCGAGCTGGTGATAATCGTCGGCATACCGTATCCCTATCCCACGGTGAAACTCACATCCCTGGTGCGTTACGGCGATTACCGCTTCGGCAACGGCTGGGAGCATGCCGTGAAGGCCCCCACGACAAGGAAGATGAGACAGGCCCGCGGAAGGCTGATCAGGTCGGAGACGGACAGAGGTGTCTGCGTGGTACTCGACAGGCGCATAGGCGGCCTGGGCGGATTCGATGCCGCACCCAGCGACCACATAACCATGGCGGTCAGGGAATTCTTCGGCGAATGACTAATTCTTTATTCGTGCGCGTATATTACGGCACGGTGGTCTGAATTACCGAATTCGTCGACGTCGTCATAATCATGCTCACAGGATTCTGGCTGTTCCTGCCTGCATTGGTCCCGAACTCGGCGGCAGCGGTATTCGGCAGATTCTCGAAGACCAAGATGGATTTCGGGAAGACCTGGAGAGGGAAGCGCATATTCGGCGACGGTAAATCCTGGGTCGGATTCTTCGGCGGTGCGCTCACAGGCATAGTCATCGGTCTGATCCTTCTGGGCATAACGGCCCTGTTCGGCGATACTGATAACTTCTGGGGCTACGGACCGTTCTGGACCGCGGTAGGCGTGATAACGTGCCTGTCATTCGGTTCCCTCCTCGGAGATCTCTGCGGGGCATTCATCAAGCGCAGACTGGGGATGGAGAGGGGCCAGAAGGCACCCATACTCGATCAGTACGACTTCGTGGCAGGTTCGATGCTGCTCACGCTTGCGGTGTTCCCCGATTTCATAATCAACAATTACATAGAGGGCTGGCACATAGCCGCTCTCATATTCGTCCTGCTGGTGACGTTCTTCCTCCACCGCGGAGTGAACATCATCGGATACCTTATGGGCGTCAAGAAAGAACCATGGTGATAAGATGGCGGATCTGAAACAGGCATTGAAGGACTGCGGTGCGCTGCAGTTCGGAGACTTCACCCTTGCATCGGGTGCCAAGAGCAAGTACTACATAGACATCAAGAGAGCAAGCACGGACCCCAAGGTCCTGAAGCTCATCGCCGAGGGAATGGCAGCGAAGCTGAAGGAGCTCGGACTGAAGGTAGACAGGATCGCAGGAATCGTCCTGGGATCGGTACCTCTCGCAGCGGCACTGTCCCTCGAAACCGGGATACCTTACGTTATGGTCAGGAAGGAGAAGAAGGACCACGGTACCGGAAAGCTGATCGAAGGCGTCCTGAACAAGGGCGACAAGGTCCTGGTGGTCGAGGATGTCATAACATCCGCAGGTTCATCCGTCAAAGGCATCGGGACCCTCAGGGAAGAGGGAGCCGTCGTAGAGAACGTGTTCTCGGTAATCGACCGTGAGGCGGGCGGACCAGAGGCTCTCGCAGAGATCGGTGTGAAACTGTCGCCTCTGGTGAAAGCTTCCGACCTTCTGAGGGAATGATGATCCTTCCCCCGGAGGACTGCGACAGATGCGGCCTCTGCAAGGGCCGCAATAAGATAGTGCTGCCCACGGGCAATCTCGATTCCCCTATCGTATTCGTGGGGGAGGCCCCCGGGGAGAACGAGGATCTCCAGGGCGTGCCGTTCGTAGGAAGGGCAGGCAAGATATTGGATGATGCCATGGCCGCCGCAGGGATCTCCAGGAAGGATGTGATGATCACCAACACGGTGAAATGCCGTCCGCCGAACAACCGCGACCCCACTTCCGAGGAGATGGAAGCCTGTATACAATTCCTCAGAAGCGAGTTGAAAGGCCGCAAGATGGTCGTAGGTCTGGGAAAGTCATCCTGCCGCGACCTCATGGGATACGAGGGCGGCATGAAAGAGGTCGTCAATAAAATCGTGAAGATCGATGTCGACGGGGAAAGTATAGATTTCCTTCCCGCATACCACCCGATGGCATGCGTCTACAGGAAGGAGGCGAGGGAGAGCCTCGCCGAGACCATGAGGATTGTCAGGGGATTGCTGTGATCAAAGGCTTAGCTATCGACATGGACGGTACCGTCTACAAAGGGATGGATGTGATCCCGGGCGCGAGGGAATTCATCTCGGGACTGAAGGAGAAAGGAATACCGTTCACCTTCGTCACCAACAATTCCAGCAAAGGAAGGCGCCATTATTACGATAAACTGAAGAAACTGGGCTTCGACGTGGATATCGATAACGTCCTGACATCGGGTATAGCGACGCTCAGATACCTCAACGAGAACCGCCCGGGCAAAACCGTCTATCCGATAGGCACGGAATCATACGTATCCGAGGTGAAGGAGTACGGTGTGCCGATCGACTATAAGGATCCGGACATCGTTCTGTTGTCATTCGATACGTCGATAACATACGAGAAGATCAACAATGCCTACCAGTTCCTGATGAAGGGATCGGAACTGATCGCAACCCATCCCGATGACCTCTGCCCTACCGAGGACGGTTATGACGTCGATATAGGTCCGTTCATAATGATGTTCGAATATCTTACTAAGAAGAAGGCTACGGTCATAGGGAAACCGAACCGTCTCCTGCTGGATATGGCATCATCGCAGATGGGGATAAGGCCTGACGAGATCGCGATGGTCGGGGACCGTCTCTACACGGACATGAGGATGGCATGGGACAACAACATCCCTTCGATACTTGTCCTCACGGGGGAGACCACTCTCGAGGATCTCAAGAACAGCGATATCAAACCCACATACGTTCTCGACTCCGTGGCCGATATAATACCAAAAATATTCTCAGAATAATCTGTCAGCGATCTCGAGGACGCCTAACGACATCTCCTTCTCGGTGACGATATCAGCGGCCGATTTCAGTCTCTCATCTGCATTGGAGACTGCAACACCGACGCCTGCCCATTCCACCATGGCCAGGTCGTTCATGCTGTCGCCGACGGCGACCGTCTCGTCTCTGCCAATTCCGAGACTGTCTGCGATGACGCTCAGACCGTATCCCTTGTCGATGCCTTTGGGCATGATCTCGATGACATACCTGCTGGAGTTCGCCATGGACAGTTGCGGGAATCTTTCCCTCATCTCCGCGATGATGTCGTCCACCTTATCAGACAGCTCCAGTGCGACCATCTTCGGTGTAGGTCTGATGTCGATCTTCCTGAGGTCCCCGCATTCCACGTATTTCGTGAAACGGGTGTCGAGGTCGGTATCGAGTTCCGGGGTGTGCTTCTCCACAAGGATCGTGTCGCCATTGTAGAATTGGATGTAGACGTCGTTCTCGTAACAGAAATCCAAAACGTCCTTCACGGTATCGGCAGGTATGGATGACCTTTTTACGCTGCCGTCCTCCGTGCGGATCACGGAACCGTTGAAGGATACCACGGATGATCCGCCGATGATCTCCGCATAGTGCTCCGCTGATACTCTTACTCTTCCGGTGCACAGTGCCAGATGCACTCCTTCAGACCTCAGTTCCTTCAGTCTCCTGACGGTCTCATCGGGAATGGAACCGTCCGTTCGGAGGAGTGTCTTGTCGAGATCCATGGCCAGAAGTCTGTACATTTCGGTGCCTGCCGTCATTATCAGAGGCCTTCGTTATGTACCTTCCGATTAGACGGGAGGTCAGTCACTGCCCACTGGCTTATCACTACCTTTATAAATACTCGTGCACTTACTTAATGTGTGCACGAAAGTGTACATATGGGATGCATGACGGGACGTATACACCCGGTACTGCCCTTGCAAGGGGTGCAATGTGTACTTAAAAAGAGTCGACATGGAGAATTTCAAATCCTTCGGAGGAAAGGTATCTATCCCTCTGATGGAAGGCTATATGGCCATCACCGGACCGAACGGTTCAGGCAAATCGAACATAACTGACGCAATTCTTTTCGTCCTCGGACCGAAGAGCTCCAAGGCCATGAGGGCCGGTAAGCTCACCGATCTGATATACAACGGTAACAAATCCAGCGGAAAGGTCGACTCCACGAAAGTGACATTGTTCTTCGACAACACAGACAGGCTCCTCCCGTGGGATGCTGACGAGGTCAGATTCACACGTATTGTCAAGATTTCCTCTGACGGAGAGGGATATTCATCTTCATTCTACGTCAACGACCAGAGATCGTCAATGGCGGAGTTCGACTCTTTACTCACCAGGGCAAGGATCAGCGCTGACGGTTACAACATGGTACAGCAGGGTGACGTCACCGACATCACTAAGATGGGTAACATCGACAGGAGACGCATCATCGACGGCATCGCAGGCATCTCAAGTTACGACAACGACATCTCGAAGGCACAGAACGAGAGGGCGGAAGCAGAACAGAACATGGCGATGATCGAGATCGTCATCACCGAACTCAAGACGCAGCTCGCACAGCTCGAGAAGGACATGGAGGCTGCGAAGAAGTATGTGGAGTTCAAGAACCGCCTCGACATGGCCAACGCCCAGTACGTGCACAGGCAGTACATGGCCGAAGAGGAGAAACTGAAGTACACCCAGGACAACATCGAGAAGGTCCAGAAGGAGATCGACGAACTCCAGCAGAAGAAGACCGAACTGGCGAAGCAGATCGAGGAGAACAATGCCGCCATCACGGCCAAGGAGGAGGAGATCGCCGCCCAGGTAGGCCCCGAATACAACGAGGTCAAGAAGAACATCGAGGACATCAAGATCAAGAAGGCACTCTCCGAGGACACCATCTCAAGGGAGGAGGAACAGGCATCCGAGAGGAAGGACGAACTCGCAGCCCAGCTGGAGAACCTGAAGGATGCGGAGACCGACCTCAACGACTGTCTGAAATCTGTTTCCGACACACAGATACAGCTGGATGCCAAGACACAGGCCCTGGAGGAAGCCAAGGCCGAGAACAAGCGCATCAGCCAGGAGATGACTTCCATCGGCGGAGAGTACAAGACACTCCAGGACAAGCTCGAGAAGCTGGAGAAGGACTTCGAGGACAGCTCCAACCAGGAGCACGATATCCGTTCCAGCCTTGCGACCGCAGAGGTGCAGGATGACGAGGCATCGCGTGCCGTCGCTTCGCTTGAAGAGCAGATCAGCAACGCGGATTTCGAGATCAAGGACGCAGAGTGGAACCTCAGCAAGGTCAAGGAAGAGGCCGGACCCGCTGCAGACATCGAGGCATTCGGAAAGAAGATCCTCGAGCTGAAGAAGGAAGAGGCGGACCTTGAGAAGAAGGAACAGGACATCAACAGTGCAGTCCGCAGGATCAGTCAGGAATACAATGCTCTCGCTGCGGAGAAGAAGGTCACGGAGAGGATGCGCGGAAGCGACGCGGTCGTCGCGGTCCTCGAGATGAGGGACAAAGGTACGCTCAAGGGAATCCACGGTACCATAGCAGAGCTCGGTTCGGTGGATCAGGAATTCGAGACCGCCCTTTCCGTCGCCGCAGGCGGAAAGATGCAGGCGATCGTCGTCGACGACGATGAGGTCGCAGCACAGGCGATCGCGGAACTCAAGAGGACAGGACACGGAAGGGCGACATTCCTTCCGCTCAACAAGATGATCGAGGGAAAACCCCGCGCGAAGGCCATCATGGCCGAGAAGGAATCGCTGGGTTACGCCATCGACCTGATAGAATTCAAACCGCAGTACAGGGCTGCATTCTGGTACGTCTTCGCCGACACCATCGTCGTGGACAATCTGGGAATCGCGAGGCGTCTCATGGGCGGAGTCAGGATCGTCACCAAGGGCGGAGAGCTCGTGGAGGCATCCGGAGCCATGACCGGAGGTACGGTCAAGACGCAGACGCTCAAGTTCGGTGCCGCATCCCAGGACAAGCTGGATGAGGTCAGTGCGGAACTCAGGACCGCCAACCAGTCCCTGGACATGGTCAGGGAGAAGCTCAAGGACGTGCGCAGCAGGATACGCGCGGCGGACGACCAGATGAGGGAGGCAGGCACCGGCAACATCGAGCTCCAGGGTAACATCACCAAGCTGGAGGTCAAGCTCAAGGAACTCAGGGAGATGAGGAAGCGCCTCAAGACGGACCTCGACGAGAAGAAACAGACCTACGCCAAGGCATCCGGAGAGAAGACGAAGCTCAATGCATCCCTGAACGAGATACTGAAGAAGATCGAAGCACTGAAGACAGACAGGCAGAACGTCAGGCTGCGCATAGCCGAGATCGCTCCTGCGGATCTCCAGAAGAGGCTGCAGGCAGCCATGGACGCCGTCACCGAGATAAGCGGCGAGAGGAACGAGCTGATCAACGCCCTCGCAGCGCTCAACGCCGAGAAGTCGGACTTCGAGAACAGCAAGCGCTACATCGAGAAGTCCGTGAAGTCGCTCCAGGACGGCATAAAGGAGAACGAGACCAACATCGAGAAGGAGAACGAGAACCTCGCCAAGATCAAGGTCGACCTCGAGGCCATGAGGGCAATCGAGAAGAGGATGGAGGCAGGAATCAAGGACCTCACCGATGAGAAGGATGCACTCGTCGAGAAGAAATACAAGCTGGACAACGCCAAGGACAATGCAATAGCGGCCATCGAGACCAAGACGGGCTACAAGGCATCGGTCGAGGCAAACATCATAATCATAGAGAAGAGCCTGGAGGAGCTGAAGGCACAGGTCGCCGAGATCAAGATCGAGGTGGAACAGCCCATACCCTCCGAGGAGACGCTCAAACGCACCATAAGGTCGTGCGAGAACGCGATCAGCGATCTCGGAAACGTCAACCTCCGCGCAATCGACGATTACGATGAGAAGAAGAAGAGGTACGACGACCTGACGGTGGATGTACAGAGGCTCAAGGATCAGATCAAGGACCTGGACGAGCTCACGGACAATCTCGGAAAGAAGAAGAAGGGACTGTTCATGGAGGTCTACGACGGAGTCAACGCCAACTTCAAGGCCATATTCGCAGAGCTCTCCGGAGGAGGAGAGGCATTCATGGCCCTGGAGAACGAAGAGGATCCGTTCGCGGGAGGTCTCCTGATCAACGCCAAGCCCAAGAACGGAAAGATGCTCAGACTGGATGCACTGTCGGGAGGAGAGAAGTCACTCACGGCATTGGCATTCATCTTCGCCATACAGGAACACCAGCCCTCGCCATTCTACGTGCTGGATGAGGTCGACATGTTCCTTGATTCGGTGAACTCGGAGATGGTCGCACAGCGCATCAAGAAGAGTTCGGCGAAGACACAGTTCATTCAGGTGTCGCTGAGGAAGGTGACACTGACACTGGCGGACCACCTCATAGGTGTGACCAGGCCGCCGAACGGAGTAAGTAAGGTCATCATGCAGCCCAACCTCGCTGAGGTCTCCAAATACGAGGAGGAAGCGCAGCGCAGGATTGAGGAAGCGGAAAAACAACAGGATGGGAAATCATGAACGGGGGAACAACGAACGAAACGCTGGAACAGCACCTGCTGTTCCATAAGGCTCTGATCGACGACAACGTCGCATCGGAGAAGATAGACAGATATCTGAACATCCTCAACGAGGCGCCTGACTGCGAGAGGATGCAGGATCCGGTGGACGAGTCCATAAGGACAGTGTTCCGTCTGGTCCTGGAGCAGGATTTCGACCCGTGGTCGATAGACCTGAGGGAATTCGTCAGGACCTACACGGCGAAGGTGAACTCCGCCAACAAATTCGATATCATAGTCGCAGGAAAGCTCGTGCTGATGGCCTGGAAGGTCCTCAGGATGCAGACCGATGCGACAAAGATGGAATCCGACCGCACCGACGATCCCTTCGAGTTCGAGGACTTCGAAGAGGAGATCGTGGATTACGAACCGACACTCTATGTGCCAGGCATCACACTCAGGGAGACGTACGCACGTACGCCCGAGAGGCCTGTGACGATGATGGAGCTCCTGGATGCCTTCGAGGAGGCGAGGGAGGAGATCATCGCATCCGTCGAGAGGGAGCGCATAAGGCAGGAGCTCAAGGCCAAGGAGCCCAAGACATTCGACAACAAGGCCCACAAGGAGGTCAGCGAATCGGATGTCGAGGCGGTATGGCAGCAGATCCAGAGGATCGGTACCGGTGCATTCTCGCTCACAGAACTGTTCGTGCCCAACGTGGACGACAACATCGCGGTATTCCTTTCAGTCCTTCAGCTGGTCAGGGACGGTAAGCTGAACATCTGGCAGAACGAACTCCCCTACGGCGACATCATGGTCGAGATCAAGGTCGACTGGATGTCCGGAAGGCTCGAGGACGCGGAAGTGCCTGTGAAGGTACCCGAGGCGGTGGTCTGATTTGAACACCAAGAGCGCGGTCGAGGCCGCACTCTTCTCCTCTTCGGAGCCGATCCGTCTGCAGGACATAGCGGACAGGATCAACGTGCCGGTGGAGGAGGTCAGATATGCGGCCAAGGACCTCATGGCTGAGTATGAGGAGAGGGATTCGGCGATCACCATCATCAAGATCGGCTCAGAGTACAGGATGAAGCTCCGCGACGAGTACACGGATTTCGCCGGAGAGTTCATGAGACTCGAGCTGACCAAGGGTATGATGAAGACCGCGGTCACCATCGCATACAACCAGCCTGTGATGCAGTCCGAACTCTGCAGGAACCTGGGACCCAGGGTGTACGACGACGTGCGTGCGCTCATAGACCTGGACCTGGTCAGCGGCAAACCCGTCGGACAGTCCCTTGAACTCACGACCACCAAGAAGTTCTCCGAATACTTCGGCATAAGCAGCACGAAGAAGGAGGACATCCGCAAGTGGATCGAGGAGAACGAGAGGAAATCCCAGGAATGAAACTCCACGGGCCGACCCCCGTCGGCCCTCCCTCCTTTACAAAGAATTATAATATAACGACGAAATCAAGGGCCGATTACCATGGTCATGCCCACAGCTTTATTGGAAAAGAGCGTCGACAAGCGCGTATCACTGCTCCTCAAGGACGGAAGGGTCCTCGAAGGAAAGCTCACAGGATTCGATGAGTACATGAATATGGTGCTCGAGGAGACCACTGAGAGCAACGCAGAGGGAGAGAGGCGTCTCGGCACTGTCGTTCTCCGCGGAAACAACGTTGTCAGCATAGCACTTGTCTGAACACGGAATCTCAGTTCATACTGAGGGGATAGAGGTCCAATGAGCATTCTTTTCGGCATCAATGGTGTCAGAGGGGTCGTCAATGAGACCCTCACTCCCGACGTTGCCCTCAAACTGGGCAGGGCGGTCGGGCGCTATTACGACGGATCCGTAGCGGTGGCCATGGACACCAGGATTTCGTCCGATATGATCAAGGATGCCGTCGTTTCAGGACTTCTCGCAGAGGGATGCAGTGTCTTCGACCTCGGCGTCATACCCGTTCCCGCTCTGCAGTATTTCGTGAAATCCCACGATGACATCCTGGGCGGTGTCATGGTCACAGCATCGCACAACACCGCCGAATACAACGGTATCAAGTGCATCACATCCACCGGTGACGAGCTCGGCGATGCGGGAAAGAAGAAGATCGAGGAGAACTACGACTCTGATCTCCAGTCTCACAGCAACAGGCCGGGTACCGTCACGGAGATCATGAGAGGCGCACAGGAATATGTGTCAGCCATCCTGGATCACACTCACGTTTCAGACATCAAGAGGGCGAAGCTGAGGGTCGTTGTGGACTGTGCCAACGGTGCGGCCTCGTTCACGACACCGATGCTCCTGCAGAATCTCGGCGTATACACGGTGACATTGAACGCGAACCCCCAGGGAGAGTTCCCCGGACGTCCTAGCGAACCCACTGAGGAGAACCTCTCCGATGTGATAGCGCTGATCAAGGCGGCAGGTGCCGACCTCGGTGTCGCACACGACCTCGACGGCGACAGGGTCGTCTTCATCACCAGCGAAGGCAAATTCGTGGAAGGGGACGTAGCGCTCGCGATTATGGCGAAGTACATCCTCAGCGGAAAGAAGGGCAAGATAGTCACACCCGTCAGTACATCATCGGTCGTTGAGGACACGGTGAAGGAGAACGGAGGAAGCATAGTCTATACAGCCGTCGGTTCGCCCATAGTCGCCAAGACGATGAGGGAGGAACGCGCCATATTCGGCGGAGAGGAATCCGGCGGTATGATCTTCCCGGAGTTCCAGTACTGCCGCGATCCCGCACTCGCTATCGTCAGGATGCTGGAATGCATCATCACCAGCGGACCTATCCAGGAGCAGATCGACAAGCTTCCCATGTATCACATGGAGAAGAGGGATTTCGCCTGCCCCGAGGGTAAGAAGGAGGCACTGCTCGAACACATCAAGGAGAACTGTTCCGAGGGAAGGACCGAGGACATCGACGGTCTGAAGGTCTTCTTCGACGACGGATGGGTGCTCGCAAGGCCTTCAGGCACGGAAGACAAGTTCAGGATATTCTCGGAATCCACCGATCCGGATACGGCTGTCGCCAGGGCAGAAGAGTTCGAGAACGATGCCATCGAATTCCTGACTAGCATCTGAGATTCTTGCCGTAGACCGCCATCACTTCTTTGATGTATCTTGCAGCAAGGATAGGCGTTATACCTGTGGGGTCGGCCGGAGGGCAGACCTCCATGATATCGAATCCGACGAGACGGTCGCCGGTCATGTTGATGAGTTTCTTCACATCCAGAGGGTGGAGTCCGAAGGGTTCGGGAGTACCGGTTCCGGGAGCGAACGCGGGGTCGATACCGTCGATGTCCACCGTGATGTACACCTTCTCGTTCTTCACCGTGTCCAGAGCCTGTTTGATAGCCCACTCCATTCCCTTCTCGTGGATCTGGTAGGCGTCGATGTGGGGCATTACCTCATCCATCTCCAGTTCCTCCTGCGATATGGAACGTACACCGAGGACGAACACGTTGTCGATACCGAGGTGTTCGGATGCACGTCTGGTGATGCATGCGTGGCTGTTCTTCAGTCCCATGTAGGTGTCCCTGGAATCCAGGTGGGCATCGATGGAGATCATGGCGATGTCCTTGTCGAAGCACTGGATGATGGGGATGTTGCCTGAATGGTCTCCTCCCATGGCGATGGTGAACTTCCCGTCCCTGATGGCAGGGCCCATGACGAATTTCACTTCATCGATCATATCCTCGGGGAGGATGAAATCGTCGCAGTCGCCGTAATCGAACACGTTCAGTTCCGGCTGGTCGGGACCGTGCTCGAAATGCGTCTGCTCAAAATTGTAGGAACAACGCCTGATGGCGTTGGGGCCCTCTCTCGCACCTGCCTTGAAGCAGGCGGTGTGGTCGTACGGGATCCCGTAGATGCAGATGTCCGCATCGTTGTATGTGGATTCAGCGTCTGCGAACGAGATCCCGGAGGGCATGATATGACCTTACAGGAGTTTCATCCTGTCCATCGCTACGATGTAGAGGATCTCTGCACCGGGCTCGATGGAGCATTCGTGGTCCTCGTTGATCTCCATTGTGACGGTCTCGTTGGTCTCGATATCGAGAATCGAGATCTCGTTGTCCTGGGTGTAGAGGACCTGTCCCTTCCTCTTGTCGATGACAGGGACCTGGCACTTGGTGCTGACAGGGCCGACGAGGGACTTCTTTGCGCCGGTGAAAATGCTCGTTGCGACGATGTTCGCTTTTGCGGATCCGTGCTTTCCGGGCTTGGATGTATCGATCGAGATGATCTTACAAGGCTCGTCATCGATGTTGACGTATCTTCCGACTTTCAGTTCCCTAATCTCTTTGGTTTCCCACTCTGCCATATCAATTCCTCAATTTACTGTGCACTAATCCTCTTGTCCACCTCGACGAAGAATCTCGTCCTCGGGTCAGTCAAAGCTGAATATGTGCACATTTTAACGTGGCCAATAACCCCTCCTTAATATATATAATTAGGTAGAAAAGGGAGGGACCATCGGATGATTGTCCTGGATTATCTCTTCTTGTTCTTGAACGGACGTCTGCGCTGTCCTTTCTTCTCGGGCCTCTTGGGCGGATCGGGGTATCTCCTTCTGATGTCCTCGACACGCTTGGCGAATTCCTCGACGAGTTTGTCCCCGCGGTATTCTCCGCCGTACTGGTCGATCTTGGCGGCGATGGAGATCTTTCCCGCCAGTGCCCTGGCGATGTTGCCTCTCTGCCATTTGGGCGACCTGTGGACGTCAGGATGCTGGTAGATCACACCGTGCTTCGGCGGCCTCTTGCCTGATTTCAGGTGTCTGAACATGGCTTTCTCGGCACCAAGGAGCTGTATGGTGGATGACGGCAGCGAAGCAAGTCTCTCCAATCCTCCGGACAATGAGATGAGTCTTGCCGAGAGCGGTCCGCCGATGAGGGCGCACATGTTGGGGCAGGATTCCTTCACTATTTCAGAGATGTATTCCTCAGTGCGTTCGCGGTCCTCGTATACCCTGCACAGCGAATCCGCAAGGTCCTGGACTGCACGCATGTCGTTGTCATCGAATTCGGAACCTATCGATTCTATTCCGAGATCCAACTCTTCGATGATGCCTTCCCTGTTGCCGTATCTTGCAATGAGGTCCGAATATCTCTTGTCCTTGGCGTAATCCGCAAGTTCGGGGAAGTGGAGACCGTACCATTCGTGAAGTCTCTCGTTGAGAAGGTTGCCGGTCTCGATGAGATCGTCGAGATAACGGATCGCTTGGACAAGACTTCTGTCCCTGGGGATGGGTTCCGACGTCCTGAGCTTACCGAGTCCGAGCATGGCCTCGTGCATCAGCTGGTCGGAGTATCCGAACATGTCCGCCGTTATGAATGATGAATCGAAGAACATGGGTTTTCCGAGGAGTGCCTGACGCCTGTCGGAGACGAACATCTTGCTCTTACCCTCCACCAGTTCTTGTTCCTCGGGGAGGGTGCCTCCTCTTTGCATAAGTGCCAGCTTCTCTGCTATTGCGTTAGCATCCTTGGGGAACAGCCTCTTGTCAAGTATCTTATTCTCCTCGCAGAGGAAGCATCCGAACCATTTCGTGATAAGAATCAAGGTCACATCCTCCTGAGCTTCTCGACTTCAGCCTTTGGAAGTCCCTTGGCACGGCCTGTGAGCAGCTGGAGCTGTGCCTGGAATTCCAGTTCCTCCATCCTGTTGTAGGCCTCTTCCATGTTCCTTCCCTGTGTGAGTGCACCGTGGCGCCTCATGATCATGGCGTTGCTATCAGCGTATTCTTCAATTGCCTTGACCAGTTCGTCAGAACCGGGTGTGAAATAGTCGACCATAGGCACATCCCCTAGAAGCAGCACGCCTTCGGGTGTAAGGTCGCTCTTTATCCTCTCTCCTCTGACGGCAAGTGCGGTGCAGTGTAGAGGGTGGCAGTGGACGATGGCGTTGGTGTCCTGCCTTTTGTTGTATATTGCGAGATGGAACTTGTGTTCGATGGACGGTTTGCCTTCGCCGATCACTTCCCCGGTGATCGACATCTTGACCATATCCTCGGGGAGCAGCAGCCCCTTGTTCCTTCCGGAAGGGGTTATGAGTATCTCTCCGTCATTGATGCGGATGCTCATGTTGCCGCCCGCGGATACGGTCAGTTTGCGCTCGTACAGTTTGGCGCAGACGTCTGCGAGGAGCTCTCTGGCGAATGACTCGTTCACTCGATCACTTTCCTTATCTCGTCAGGCTTCAGAATGCCCTTCTCCGTGATGAATCCCGTGACATACCTTGCGGGGGTCATGTCGAACGACGGGTTGAGCGCACGGCATCCCTTCGGAGCTATTCTGACTCCCTTGACCATCGTGACCTCTTCCTCAGAGCGGTCCTCGATGACGATGTCCTCTCCCGTCTTGGTGTTGAAATCGAATGTCGAGATCGGTGCGGCCACGTAGAACGGTACGCCGAATTCCTTTGCAAGGACGGCCTTCTCGAATGTACCGATCTTGTTCGCGAAGTCACCGTTGGCGGCGATCCTGTCGGCACCTGTGATTATCATATCCACGCCTTTCCTGATGAAGTGTCCCGATGAACCGTCAGGTATGATGGCATGATCGATTCCTTCCTGCAGGAGCTCCCATGCGGTGAGCTGCATACCCTGAAGTCTGGGTCTTGTCTCTGAGACGTAGACGAAGAATCTCTTGCCGTCCGCCCAGGCCTTCCTCATGGGTGCAAGAGCGGTACCCACATCCACTGTTGCCAGAGCACCGGCGTTGCAGTGGGTCATCAGTCTGAAACCGTCCTTGATGAGCTCTCCGCCGTATTCCCCGATCTTGGTGCACTTGTCGACCATGGACTGCGCATAGGCATCGGCAGCAGCGATCGGGTCCTCTCCCTTGGCGAGGTGTTCCGTCATGTAATCCACGGCATAGAAGAGGTCGTTGGCAGTGGGTCTTGCGGCCTTGATATCCTTTGCAGCCTTGACGAGATCGCACTTCTTCAGCGCGGCGATGCACATCGCATAAGCCGCTGTAGCACCGATGCTAGGCGCGCCTCTCGTGGTCATGTTGCGTATCGCTTCAGCGACATCGGTGTAATTATCGAACGACACGATCACGACCTCATCGGGCAGACATCTCTGATCGATCATCACAACCTTTCCGTCCTCGAACCATACTGCGCGTATGTCACGGACCTTTCCATCGACGGTAGCTTTCATTTGACGGACCTCTGATGGCAGGTCATTAATCTATGGGTTATAATCATTGACGGTGATTTTCGACTTTGTCGGTCGATTATTAGCTAAATAATCAATCACGATAACGGGTAACTGTGACCCGATTTAGAAAACTATTTTATTCTAAAATATTCTAAGCGGGGTCGTGCCCAAAGTCAAGCATAACGACAACGATTTCGAAATCTATTCTACGATCGACGAAAGCGGTAACCGTGGTCTCGTGCAGGTATCCGATCCTCTGCATCAGATGATCCTTGAGAGACTCAGCAAAGGCCCCATGTCGACGACGGAGATCTCGGATCTCACGGGAAAGGCACAATCTACGCTCTCGGTGCACCTGGACCAGATGGTCACACAGTGCCTGATAAGGTCGGAATACGACAAGAACGACAGCAGAAGGAAGATCTTCACGATCTCCAGTGTGAAGGTCGCATCGTCGAAGCCCGTATCCGAAGAAGGTGTCGAAGAGGCCAAACAGGCCCTCTCCATGACGTTCAAGGAGAACGGTTCATTCTACAAGGCCCTTTTCAGGGCGGTCCTCATGAGCGCAGAGGCGAACGGAATGGATGTCAGCCCGATGATGCAGATCCTCGGTGAGCAGCTGGCAGAGAAGATGGCACAGAAGATCCAGATGACCAAGATGGAAGATGTCATCAGGGAACTCCAGGAGTTCTACGAGAAGAACGACATGGGAGAGGTCTGCGTGTACACATTCCTTCCGCTGACCATCATCATCCGCGAGACGGACGAGTTCCAGTACAAGTTCGAGGCAATGGCATCGTTCGCGCACGGTCTGTTCAGAAAGCTTCTCAGCGAAGTTCTCGGAAGGACATACGAGATCACGATGTCGGAGATCTTCGGTTCCGGTAACAACTACTACAAGTTCATCATCGAGCAGGCACACTGATCAGAAGATCGGACTGTACGTCAGGAGTACGCCGTCGCCCAGCACCTCAGTGCCCTTCAGTTCCAGTTTTATCCCGCCCTCGGAGATCCAGCCGTCGCCGTCGACGGGTGTGGGTGAGACGCGTCCGCCTATGAGCATGCTCCCGACGAACACAGTGTATCTGTCGACCATCCTGTTCCTGAAGAATGAGGCGATGGTCTCTCCCCCGCCCTCCACGAGGACGTTCTCTATCCCGTTCTCTGCGAGGATCTCCATGGCTCTGGGGAGATCCAGCGGATTGCCGCATCTTATTGCCTTGGCATTGTCCCAGGTCTTCTCGCAGAAATCGTCAGTGATGATCACCGTGGGTGCGGAATCATCCGCCACGAGTGCCTCATGAGGTGTCCTGCCGTGGGGATCCAGAACTATCCTTATCGGGTTCTCGTCATACGATAATCCTTTGACGGTGAGATGGGGGTCGTCAGCCAGCACGGTACCCACGCCGACAAGGATGGCATCGTACTGTTTCCTGAGGTTCTTCACCCTCTGTTTGTCCTCTTCGGAAGAGATCCTGACCTGCCTTCTGTCCGAACCGGCGATCTTGCCGTCGGCCGACATGGCGCAGTTGACATGGATGAAAGGTCTCATCACTGTCCTCCGGGGGTGACGGTGAAGTGATACAGGTCGTCCTTCCTCTCGACACCGAACCTGACGTCGAGGAAAGTCTCCAAAGTGTCCATCTGGCTCAATAGGTGTCTACTGATCCTGGAGACCGAGAATGCACTGTCCCCGTCGGCCATCGCCATGTACGGGAGCAGCTGATCGGCGGTGTGAACGTCAAGCGTAGAACCTGAATCCATCACCTGTACGAGATCGGAAGCGGCATCGATTCCGGCCTGCTTCGCGGGGTGGCCTCTGGTGGAGAGTACGTTGCTTCCGAGGAGTCCGTTCTCATATTCTGCCACAAGGGACAGTCCCGCGCCTCTGGAACCTCCTGAGGTGGAGTTCATGACGATCTCGGGCTCGCAGATGTCGTCCAGAACGGAATGGCATCCTTCGAGCAGCTGCTCGGTCACCCACTTGGGGAGGTGCTGCGTGAAACACACCCCGGATACCTTCTTGAGCTTGCCGAGATCCGTGAGCTTCAGGGGTTTGATCTTCTCTATCGGCTGGAAGCATGCCTTCACATGGCCTCCGCCCTCGGGGTAGAATCCTCTCTCGATGATATCCACTGAAGCATTGATGCCCATCCTGGACATTAGGGGATACAGGACCTGCTGGTATGAATCGATGGGAGGCGCCCACATGACGTTGGTCCCTCCGTAGATGTCCACCGTCACCTTCTTGTCGAATGTGCTCACGGCCAGCTGCATGGCCTGAAGGACGAGACTTATGCTTCCCGCGGTACCGATGTCCATGGACATCTCGTACTTGTGATCCTTCCCGGGCTTCACGGTGAGCTCTCTCGAACCCAATGAGTTCCCGATGATCTCCGAACCTGTGACATCAGCTACAGCCTGGACGGCCGTGCAGTGCTGTTTGGAGAGACCGTTGGTGGGACGGTTCTCACGGATCCTCGTGAGGTGGACCTCCTTGCCAGTGACTGTGCTCATGGCAACTGACGTACGGACGCTCTGTCCTCCGCCTTCCCCTCTCGAGCAGTCAATCTCCAGCATCTCAATCGCGTGTTGATTATAATACCAAATAATTTAAACTGTCGCAAAGCACGTCATAAGCCGTCATTTTTCATGATGGGAAGAAGTGGTGCGAATGCCGGGATTCGAACCCGAGTCAGAGGCTTGGGAAGCATCCGTCCTAACCACTGGACTACATTCGCCCAATCCTCTGTATTGAATTCGAATATTAATCGTTTGACTTGGCAGGATAATTGTTCGACTTTAGAATAGAATAATATATGCTCCAATCAATCCAACGCTGTCGTGATGAGACGGTGAACCGATGAAGTATCACATGATACCGCTGTGCGGAGGGAAATCCATGATGCTCTCGCCATCAGAGAGATTCGATATCGATCTGATGGCAGTGTCAGCGTCATTCGATGACGTGCTCAGGGTATCCAAGGACATGATGGAGTTCATGTTTCGCGAGCTGAAGCTCACACTCTACCCCAACGGGAGTGTGATGTTCTATCACTTCACCGATCTGGACACAGGCCGTTCGTATGCAGATGAGGTCATCAGCAAGGCGGTGCATGACAGGGATGAAACACGATGAAATCTGAAGAGAAGATCGCAGAGGATTTTGGCAACGGATATGACTGTGCCATGCAGGTATTTGCGGAGCTCGCTCCTGAAGTAGGATTGACGGAAAAACAGGGACTCAGGATGGCAGCATGTCTCGGTGTCGGTGCCATGCAGGGTTCTCTCTGCGGAGCGGTCGTCGGTGCATTGATGGCGATCGGATACAAGTACGGCAACACGGTACGCGGCGATATGGCGACCAAGGGCGCCTGCCTTGCCAAGAGGTCGGACTTCTACGACAGGTTCGAGAAGGAGTTCGGCTCGCTCACCTGTCCCGGACTGCTGAACCTCGATCTCAGGAAGCCTGAGGAGATGCAGGAGGCCAGAGAGAAAGGCCTTCTGTCAAAGTTCTGCCCCAAGCTGTGTTCCTTTGCCATCCTGACGGCAAAGGACATCATCAAGGGCTGATTCTTCATCGGGACGGCACTGTGACGTCCCGAGGACCTTCTATTTCCAGCGATTTGCTTTAATAGTGATTGCCTAATGTGGTCTCACGCGGGCTCGTGGTCTAGTGGTTATGACGTCGCCCTTACAAGGCGGAGGTCGCCGGTTCGATCCCGGCCGGGCCCACCACTTCTTATGTTGTTTGAAAAGAGATGATGCCCTTGCGGGCATCGGTTTCAGAGTTTCAGGTTCTTCATCCTGTCCAGGGCTTCCCTGATCCTGGGAACGGGCTGTGTGACCGTCATCCTGACATAGCCTTCAGCGGACTCGCCGAATCCTGAACCGGGTGTGACCACTATACCCAGATCGAGCATCTTCTCCGTGAATTCAAGCGATGTCTTGCATTTGGAATCGAACCATACGTAGAACGTTCCTTTAGGCATCTTCACATCGAATCCAAGTGCGTTCAGTCCGTCCACGAGTACCTTCCTCCTCTCAGCGTACTCCTTCATGTTCTTCTGCACATCCTTGGGTGCGGAACCGTCGTCACCGTAGAGTTCCAATGCCTTGATCGCGGCCTTCTGGATGAAGATGGGTGCACCGGAATCGATCTGTCCCTTGCACTTCTTCAGTCCTGCGACAAGGTCGGGGTTACCCACTGCATAACCGAGTCTGAATCCCGTCATGTTGAATGTCTTGGAGAACGAACCGAACTCGATGGCATCCGGGCCTGCTTCAAGGATCGAAGGTGCCCTGTAACCGTCATATGTCATCTCGCAGTACGCGTTGTCGTAGCACAGGATCGTCTTGTTCTTCTGACACCAGTCGTAGACCTTCTTGAGGTAGGCGACATCACAGGTCGCT
>JAEEGK010006387.1_pt1 | contig 28389 bp, 20 predicted proteins | sample 8958771 | NCBI WGS metagenome assembly JAEEGK01 (sample SAMN16246547, study PRJNA631951) | gut metagenome | biome: gut microbiome; feature: rumen; material: SC-attached | host: Bos | place: Iran: Karaj | collected 2018-10 | reverse complement strand
TCAAATGATCTTCTCCAGATCTTAACCTGCTCTTCTCCGTACTTTTCTGCAGTCTCAGATTTGTTAAGTCCCTGAAGTGCACCGTAGTGACGCTCATTAAGCTGCCAGCATTTATGGACGGGGATCCAGTTGCGATCCATCTCGTCAAGAATATGTCCGAGAGTATGAATTGCACGCTTCAGATATGAAGTATATGCCACGTCAAAATCATAGCCCTCTTCCTTCAGAGTTTTACCGCCCTGCTTTGCTTCTTCATGACCTTTTTCAGAAAGATCAACATCTGTCCAGCCGGTGAAAAGATTGAGTTTGTTCCATTCGGATTCGCCATGTCTGACGAGTACAAGTTTCATCATAGAAATATCTCCTTATCTATATCAGTTAGCCACCTCTAACTCTCTCACAAAGTATAGTTAGATGGGCCTAACTTGTCAAGTGATCATCCCTGTTGCAAGGACACCATGTGGGCATAGGTTCCGCCTTTGTCCATTAAAGATGCATGATCTCCTCTTTCTATGATCCTGCCGTCGGAAACAACCAGTATCTGGTCGGCATCCTTTATGGTCTTAAGCCTATGTGCTATTACAAGAAGCGTTTTATTCTTACAAAGCTCAGATATTGCTTCCTGGATTGCTCTTTCATTATCCGCATCAACACTGGCTGTTGCTTCATCAAGGATTACTATGGGTGAATCCTTGAGGATACATCTGGCAATCGATATTCTCTGCTTCTCTCCTCCGGATAAGGAAGCTCCGCCTTCGCCGATAACAGTATCAAAACCCTCCGGAAGCTGCATGATAAAGTCATAGCACCTTGCCTTCTTGGCAGCCTCCATCACTTCCTCCCTGGTAGCGTCTGGTCTGCTTATGGCAATATTGTTGTAAACCGTATCCTGGAACAGATATACCCTCTGGAAGACCATACTTACTCTGTCCATAAGACTTCCGAGAGATACGTCTCTTATATCTTTTCCGCATACAAGAATCCGTCCGCTCTTTACATCCCAGAATCTGGCAAGAAGTGAAGCAATGGTGGACTTACCGCCTCCGGAAGGCCCCACAAGTGCTGTCATTTCTCCCGTATTCACCTTAAATGAAATGTTCTTAAGCACATCTTTATCGGTATAGCCGAAGGTAACATCATCATATTCGATTTCGGATACACCTGTTCCTGCATCATCCAATTCAGCTTTCCCCTCATCGGGAAGTTCCTCGGCTGCAAATACTTCCTCAATTCTGTCAAGGCTGGCGTTTGTAACTGTGAGTCTGGCCATCTGTCCGTAATAGCTTTTGATCGAAACAAACATATCGAAAAGGAACAAAGCCATACCCACCATATATACATCAGATATGCTTCCCGTGCTGTAAAGATATGCACTGAGTGCAAGTACTGCAGCCGTTCCCAGTCCGAATGTCAGATACAGTGCTCTGGCCCAGGGACCGTAGGCAACCTCAAAACCAATACTTTCCCTGCAGCTCTTCTCAAATTCATCCGAAAGTCTCTTGGATTTTTCTCCGAGCATGTTATATGACTTGATGATTCCGATTCCTTCGGCAAAATCAAGAACTTCCTCGGTAAGTGATTCACTGCCTTCCTGTTTGATAATGGAATGTTTGATCGTAGTTTTAAGCATCAGATTACCGACAAGGATAAACACTCCTACTACAAACAGCGATAACAGGCCAAGCCTTATATCCATCACAAACATCATGACTGTCATGAGGCCCTGAGAGATAATAAACGTAACCAGTTCGGATAATACTCCCATGCAGTTTTCTTCGATAAAGACCATATCCGTAGATAAAACAGAACTGATCTTACCTATATTCCCCTCGGTAAAATAACCCATTGGAAGTTTTCTTAAATGATCTCCAAGTCTTAATCTCATATCAGAGAAAACCATATACCCCGTAGCAGACTGAAGAACATTTGATATATGCTCAAATACCGCTTCCAGGATCACACTTAAGAATACGAGAATCCCAAATGTAATACACTTTTCTTTATCCATCTGTCCCTGCATGAACAAACTGATACATATAAAACACAGCATAAGGGGCACCTTCATCATGATACCTTTAATAAATGCGGTTATATATGAAACGCGGATACGAGTTTTATATTTTCCTGTTGTATTAATTAGTCTGTGTAAAATCTTTAACATTGCTTCAAGCCTCCTTGATCTTCCATGCACTGGCCGATACGGATGCATCCCAAAGTTTTTTATATTCGGGACAATCTGTAAGAAGTCTGTCATGAGTATCGGCAGCGATACATCTGCCTTCTTTCATCACGCATATCTTATCGGCGTTTTTGATTGTCGAAAGCCTGTGTGCAATTACGAGTACTGTTTTGTTTTTGATGATTTCATCCAGAGCTGCATTCATCTTCTCCTCATTCTCCGGATCCATGAATGCAGTTGCTTCATCAAGCACGATGATGGGGGCATCCTTAAGAATTGCCCTGGCAAGAGATATTCTCTGTCTTTCACCACCCGACAACTGTTTTCCCCCGTCACCCGCCTGTGTGTTTATACCTTCGGGAAGCCTTTCCAAAAACTCATCACACTGTGCTCTTCTTGCAGCATCCATAACTTCTTCCATGGATGCGCCCGGTTTACCGATCAATATGTTTTCATATAAAGATGTATTAAACAGGAATTGTTCCTGAGAAACAAAAGCAACCTGATCGTTAAGAGCTTCAAGAGTCATATCGGTAATGTCCTGCCCGCCTATCGAAATACTTCCGGAGGTGATATCGTAATAATGTACCAGAAGCTTAGCCAGTGTTGATTTACCGCTTCCGGATTCACCTACAAGAGCCGTGGTAGTTCCCTGCTTAAGTGACAGGTTTACTCCGTGAAGAACCTCTGTTTCTTCATATCCGAAATGAACATCATTAAATTCAACATTAAGATCATTCCCCTTAAACCCAAATGATCCTTCTTTAAGAGGAGGATGCTCCATCATCTTTTCGAGTTCGGTTATCTTATAATCAAGCTGGGGAAACTTACCTGCGAAATTAAGAGCTTTTAAGACGGAAGGTCCGACCGCAAATGACATACAGAAGACAAGTACCATCTTATCAAGCGCAATAGTTCCACCAATTACCATCATAGATCCGAAGGGAATCATCAAGAGAACAAGACAAGGCAGTACACTGGTGTATATAGCCATCCAGGGCCAGCACACTTTATACCAGTCGATGGTAAAATCACGATAGCTTCTTACCACTTCTCCGAATCTTTTATAAGAGTCTCCATCCTTGTTGAATACCTTAACCACTTCCATACCGTTAACATACTCAATGATGGTATTGTTCATCTTTGCTGCGGAGCTGTAATAGGCACCCATCTTTTCCATACCGGATTTCATCATCATGCCCATTGCAAACATTCCTACAACAAGAGGAACCAGTGATAATAATCCCAGCCTCCAGTCAAATACGAACATGAGAACTAAAATGATCGCAGGAATCAGTGTATTGGCAATCCCTTCAGGGATTGCGTGAGCAAGAAGGAGTTCTATCTGATCGATATCATCGGTAAAAACTTTTTTAATCCTTCCTGTTCCCAGATTCTGAATATTACCGAGAGGCTGTTTCTCAAGTTTTCCCTGAAGAGATATACGAAGATTTTTCAGTGTGTTATATGCACTTATGTGAGAGAAAGTAAGTCCCTGAACATATGAAAATGAATATACTATCTCGCAAACAGCAACCGCGGCAACTCTGTAAAGAATAAACGCTGCATCAATATGCTCTCCTTTTGTTAAAGGAGAAATAATCTGATACAGAAAAAAGTAAGGCATTACATATGCCAATATACCGAGTGACATCATAATAGCTGCCCAGACGGTATACTTCTTATATTCTCCTATATATGGAGCAACTTTCTTAAACATTTACGACACCTCCGACATTTCACACATAAATTCTTTTATCTTACATATCGAGTCATCATCCAAATTAAAGCTATCTTTTACTCTGCCGTTTTCCAGATGAATAATATGGTCACAGCATTTCAAAATAAATTCATAATCATGAGTGATCACAAATACATTTTTCCCAATACGTATCAAATCCTTGATCACATCCGCCACCTGCTCCATATGAAACAGATCCAGTCCGCTGGTAGGTTCATCAAAGACGATGATCGGCTTCTCGGATGCAATTCCCGAAGCGATTGCCACCCTTTGTTTTTGGCCTCCCGATAAAGCCATAGGGTGTGTTTCGTAGTATTTGGAAAGATCCAGCTTATCCAGAATTTCTCTTGCTCTTTCCCTTTTATCATCTTCGCTCATATCACCGTCTGTCATGCTGAGCATCACTTCATCTTCCACACTTTCGGTAAAAAGCTGATGATTCACATCCTGCATGATCATATAGCAGTTATGAAGTCTGTCTTTATATCCGAGTCTCTTATCAAGATATTCTATAAATCCCTTGCATCTCTTTTCGAGACCGCATATATTTCGTGCAAAAGTACTTTTTCCTGCACCGTTATGTCCGATTATGGCTGTCACGCATCCTTCGGGAACATCAAGCTTAGGGATATCAATTGAATGTCTGTTATTCTTGTAAGTAAACTTAAAGTCACGAAATATCAAATTGCCGCTTCTTGCGATTCCCGGTTTAAAGTCATATGAAACAGAATCAAGTGAGAGCGTTCTAATGCCAAGTTTTACCGTATCATCATGTGAGAGACTCTTAAGATCCTCTCGCTTAAATTCATTACAGACAGATCCGTTTTCCATCACAATCATACGATCCGCAAGATCCTTGAGATAAAAAAGTCTGTGTTCGGCTATTATGATAGTCTTTCCTTCACTCTTCCAGATGCTCAGTATCTCGGATAGTCTGTGTATCGCCTGATGATCCAGATTCGAAGAAGGTTCATCAAGTACAATTATCTCGGGTGATAAAACACCTATACCCGCACATGCCACAAGCTGTTTTTCACCACCGGAAAGTTCAAATATATTACGATCCAATAGTTTTTCTATCTTCATTGATGCTGCGGTTTCTTGGATACGTTTATTTATTTCCTCAGGATCACGCCTTTGGTTCTCCGCAGCAAAAGCCATTTCATCCGTAGTGTTTACATTGAAAAACTGTGATCTGGGATTCTGAAATACACTTCCCACTTTGGAAGATATCTCGAATATAGACATATCACCGATGCTCTTTCCGCATAGGGTGATCTCTCCCGTCAGCTCTCCGTTATAGAAATGCGGTATCAATCCGTTAATAAGCCGAATAAATGTTGTCTTACCGCATCCCGATCCTCCGGTCAGAACAATAAACTCTCCACTGCCTATACTGATATTCAGATCACGGATTCCGTATATTTCTTCTTTTTCACCGTCCGCCCCGGTCACATTATATTTAAAAGTTACATTTGAAAAATCAATCATCCGCGCTGCCTCAGTAAATATAGAAAATGATCAGCATGGCCGCCATGGAAACGATCAGCATATAATCAAAGCATCCCATTCCTATCCTGCATATATGCGTCCTTGTCCGGTTCACCCCAAGTCCCTTTGTCAGTGATGCTGCGGAAAGATCGTTGGCTATCCTGACCGTAGACATCATGATCGGCACTAAAACAAACTCGATATATGTAAACGGGTTTTTTACCTTCATACCGATCTCACGCATTTTCATGGCATCCCGGATAGAGCAATAATCCTCCTTAAGAGTCGGAAAATATCTGAACATAACAGACAGCGGAATTGTAATGACATTTGGGAAATGCATTCTTTCCATAGAAGTGATGAACTCACTTACGGAAGTGGATCTGACAATATACCATCCGCACAGATAACCGGGGCCGAATCTTGATATAACCCCGCATATTATCATTATCATCAGATTTGTCATTCCCTTTGTATGAGGAATGACAAATCCTTCGCAGATAACCGTAAGGTACATTATGACAACATATGCAAAAGCCGATCTGAAATTTCTGACAGATATGAGAAGTAAAAAGGGAATCGATGTACAGATCAGTCTTAGGATATATTCAACACCGGTATATTTTCCGCTCATCATGATGATCCCCACCGTGATAAGGATTATCAGTTTTGTCCGAGGATCAAGATGAAATAAATCCTTTGACCGATCAGCCCGTAATAGGGTCTCCATCAAGCCATACCAGCTTTTCTGAAATGCTTTTTAAGAACTCTGGCTCCGAAAAGACCGCCAATTGTTCCTCCGACAAGGCACATGATGATCATTGCAAAGAACATCCAAGAAGGTGTAAGTCCCATCATCTTGTCAACATATTCCTGTCCGTAACCGTCAACAAGGCTTGCAAAATATGCATCTCTGAAACCGAAGAAGAAAGCTATTACCATTCCGAGAAGCCACAGACTGAAAGTTGCGGAACCGATCACGCAATTTCTGATGCTCTCGTACTTTCCGGCTTTAAGAACAAATTCCGTTATAAGTCCGGCTCCGATGCAGAAGATAAAGATGGGATAAGGATGTCCCGTAAGAAACATAAGAATCGCAATGATGATGCTTGTAATCGTGATCATGCCGAAATGTTTGATCTTGGAAAAATAAAGCATCAGCGGAATTCCGTTAAAGATCGGTCCGATAAGTGGCATGAACGCCATGAATACCGGAACAAATCCCAAACAGGCTACTATGAATGTAACCACAAAATACAAAGCGGTGAATACACCGACGGTAATTAAATCTTTGATACTAAACTTGTTTTCCATAGTTTCTCCTTACTTTGGTTAGTATTCTCTAACCCGTACTTTATTTTTTAGCCGTCCGAGGACGGCTTGATAACAAATTAATTATTCAATTCCTATACAGGATGCCCAGTCAAAATATCTGCAGATTATCCTGCAATGCTCTTCGATCTCTTTCCGGGACATTTTATGAATAAAGGGTTCATATATCGAAACCCAAAATGAGGTACATAATATGTGCATCTCTTTCTTCTTGATATCCGCTTTGGCAATACCTCTTTTTACTGCCTCACGATAATACTTCATATAGGATTCGGTCATGCGATCGGCAAAATCATGTCCGTAGTTTTCATATATGGTTCCGGACGATTTGCTAAGCAAAAGTACCAGGTCATCCCGGACATTCCAGAATACTTCAAACATCCCAAGAGTATATTCCTCGTTCATGATCCACATATTCCGGATCTCATCATCGGATAAAACAGAAAGATCTATATCAGTTCTTGATTCAATCATCTCATCAAGAACCGACAGTGTATCACTTACAACTGCCCCGAACAGTTCCTCTTTACCCTTATATCTCTTGTATACGGCTCCTGTAGTAACCCCGGCATTATCACATATTGTTTTGAGATCTGCCTTTATAAATCCTTTCTTCATAAATTCTTCACGGGCACTCTGAAGAAGCCTGGGATCTATGCTTGTATCCCTTACCGACATATCACACCCCACAATCAACCCAAATAAAAAAAGTATTACCGATAATCAGATTATCGGTAATACTTTTATCATGTTTTATATTACATGTCAATTGATTTGTAATATTCAATCGGTATTCGCTTTTTTTCTGGCAAAGAAGGCATCTACTTCACTTACTATTTTCCTATTTTGTCATTCGGCTCCGACCTTGTCATCATCGCCTTTACTGAAACGTCTGAAATATACCAGTTTTTTAAGTGCTTCGATGATAAAAGCCCCCAGATCATCACATAAGAGAACATCTCCGTGATATACGGGATTATGATCCTCGGCAAGCCCGGATTGTCTCAAACTCTCCTCCAGCTTGTTCCATACTCCGGAAAGATCCAGTTCACTGTATGGTCTTTTTCCCTCCTTATGATATTTCATCAGCATCAGATGTAAAACAAGACAAATATACAGACTGTATTCCGGTGAAGGTGTTATGATCCTTCCCTCATCCACCAGAGTGTATCCGTGCCTGCATCCGACAAGTCTGTAACCTACGGTGATGGCGGTTATCAATTCGTGTCTGAAATTGCTGCGTGAGACGGCATTGTCTTCCAGCTGTTTATATCTGAGCGGGATAACTCTTTCAAAAACCGTTTCTATATCGGTAAATAGTCCGTCGTCGGGGAAGCGGTATCCGTATATTCCCAGCAGCAATCTGATAAGATTATCATTTTTCATACCGGATCTGGTGATCCTGTCGGTAAGATATCTTACCAGTGCATCCTCGTACTCTGTTTTACTCATATCGGGATTAACACCGTATGTATCGACGGTAAGTGCTTCCCTGAGATGCTCTTCCTGGGTTCTGAGATCAGGATCGTCACCGGATATCTGACGAAAATATTTCTTTCCGTTTGCTCCCATATCCATCACGGAAAATTCACTTAGAAAGGAAGCGGGGCCGTCGTAAACCTCTGCAAATGTCTGTCCGTCACGTTCCGATATCTGTACGGGACGATCCTTATAGAAATATTTAGTCTCCGTATATTCTTTGTAATATGCGGTAACGTCGGATTTTTTGATCATACGGCAATCATGGTACACACGATCTTTTTTGTTGGAATAATCAAATCCGGTGACATGTCTGCCTTCAAGACTTCCGGTAACTATGAATGAATCAATATCTTCATCCACCACGTTTCCCTTATCGGAGCCGTTTTCGGTATTAAATTCTATGATACCCATAAAGTCTGCGTCTTTTTCCCCCGCTGATTTACGAACGGAGGATACTTTGGCACTGACACGGTCTTTGTTCTTTTTTCCGGCGTTTCTCTTACCGCCACCCGAGGCATCGCCTGCGGAATTGTCCCCTCCCTTAACAGCCAAAAGGGGAATCACCGCAAAGGCAAAGATGACTACAAATATAAATAAAATGAATAAATTGTTCATAACGGATTCACGAAAATGCTTTTTATACGTACAAGGGCTATTTTATCTCAATCGGCATCGTAAATCCATTATCTTTTGAATATCCGGAATCACCCCAGAGCAACATCAAGAGCCATCATAAGCGTAAATCCTACCGCAAACATAATGACACCGATATTGGAATGCTCACCCTCTGCCATCTCGGGGATCAGTTCTTCCACAACCACATAGATCATGGCGCCTGCGGCAAAAGAAAGAAAGTAAGGCATCAAAGGAAGCACAAGTCCCGTAGCCAAAATGGTCAAAGCTGCACCGACGGGTTCGACCGCACCCGATAGAACTCCCTGCCAGAATGCTTTTCCCTTGCTTTCACCCTCGGCACAAAGGGGCATGGAAATAATAGCCCCTTCAGGAAAATTCTGAATTGCTATACCGATGGCAAGAGCAAGTGCCCCGCCGGCCGTTACGGACGTATTACCCGAAACCAAACCGGCATAAACAACGCCGACCGCCATACCTTCGGGAATATTATGAAGAACTACCGCAAATACCATCATTGTTGTTCTCTGCAACTTGGTCTTGGGGCCTTCCGCTTTCTCAGCGTGTACGTGAAGATGAGGAATAACACAGTCCAATAAAAGAAGGAAAAGTATTCCGAGCCAAAAACCGATGACGGAAGGAATAAAACTGAGTTTACCCATATTTTCGGTAAGCTCCATTGCAGGAATTATAAGACTCCATATTGAAGCGGCAACCATAACGCCGCTGGCAAATCCGGCCAAGGATTTCTGGAGCTTTGCTCCCATTTCTTTTTTCATGAAAAAAACGCAGCCGGATCCCAGCGCAGTCCCGGCAAAGGGGATCATAAGCCCCATCAAAACATCTGTATTCATATGATTTCTCCTTGTATCTGTATATGAATTTGTAAAAGTTCCAAGTTGAACAGATTATAGTTAGTCTTGACTAACTTGTCAATTATCAGATTTTTTCTCCTCTACCCATTTTACCCGACTTTAGTGTATAATTATAATGACTATTATAATTAGCCTGTAAGTTGATGGCGAGGGTAGCTTGCATGGATTTTAATTCTTTTGTCAATTCTTTTTATTCTCCAGCTGGTGTTTTATCCGTCGAGAAAAAAGAGGACGGATGTGGTGAAGTGCGCTTTGTAACAGGCAACGACAAATTCACCGGCATAGTCCTTTCTCTTGCAATGGATAATCCCGTCTTCGAAACAAACAAAAATATCTCGTTTGTTCCTGAGTCACTATATACCGAGTATCTTCCTCACAACCGCAATTTTGAAGATGTCTGCTATCGCAGTGCAGTCAATAAGATAAGGATTCATACAGGAGCCAGACTGGGAGAATCAGGTAAATGGCTTGATATTTATTCCGTACCTCTGGATTATGAAGATGATAAATACACATATTGTGTTCACTTTCTGACATTGGATAACAGTGAAGATATGGTCCAGGAGATCGTTGATACCTCGCAGATATCTAACGATGTTCTTAAAGCTTGTATCAAACTTCACAAATCCGATAATCTCAAGGAAGCCATAGGAAATGTCATATATGAGATCAGACGCATCTGTAAAGCCGCCGGATGTACCGTTCTGCTCTTACATAATGAGACTAAGGAATATTCCATTCTGGCTACGGATTATGAAGCAAGCAGTAATATCAAACAGGTATCTAAATTCAACAACTTTTATGAGATCGCCGCATCATGGGAAAAGATGCTTGATACCGAAGGCGAATGTGCGATAATCAAAGACGAAAAGGATTTTGAGTATTACAGTAAGATAAATCACCCATGGTACCTGACTCTTGTTGAGGCAGGTGTTAAAAGCGTAGTTCTGTTTCCGCTCAGACAGGGAAGAGAACTTCTGGGTTATATATGGGTAACCAATTTTGATATTAATGATACATTACATATCAGAGAAGTCCTTGAACTGACTACATTCTTCATCTCGTCACATATAGCCAGATACAATATAATTCAGAGGCTTCATCGTATGAGTTATACGGAGACTCTTACAGGTCTTCCCAATCGCTTTGCCAGCAGAGAGTATGTTGAAAGCCTGATCTACTCAAACACCAAGTTTTCAGCCGTATCGATTGATCTTAACAATTTCAAGAGTATTAATGATACCCTGGGATTTGACGCAGGAAATCAGGTTCTTGCCGAGATTGCAAAACGCTGGAATGCCATCTCTGTATTTGATGATCCCGATGCGGATATATTCCTCTCCAGAACCAGTGGAGACGAATTCCTGCTTGTTGTAAAAGGATATAAGAATCAGGAAGAGCTTCTCAACATCATAGATCTGTATGTGGATGTTCTTAACGAAAGGCTTACCGTTGACGGTTGCGATCTGCATGTTACCGCCAGCTTCGGATATGCCGAATTCCCCACCGATGCGGATTCGGCAGACACTCTCATAACTCATGCAAACGCCGCCATGAAGGAGATCAAACAGGCTAACAGTTCACAGCATGTTTTGAGATTTACGCCGGATATAATCAGAGATGAACATATCCTTGAAGTTGAGAATATGATCCGAACAGCCATTGAAAATGATACTATTTTCTTTAACCTTCAGCCTCAATACGATATGGATCATAAGCTTCGCGGCTTTGAAGCTCTCGCCAGAATGAAAGATTCTAACGGTAATATTATAAGCCCCGGCGAGTTTATTCCCGTTGCCGAAAAGGTAGGACTTATAGACAGAGTTGACGGAATCGTATTCAAGAAGGCCGGTCAGTTCTTTGGAAATCTTCTCAAGAAAACCGGTGCGGATCTGACACTCAGCATAAACGCTTCGGTACGTCATCTCATGAAGAATGATTTCCTGAACGAGATACGGGAGCTGATCTTAACAAGCGATATTCCCGCCAACAAGCTGGAAATTGAGATTACGGAATCAATAATGATAGATTCCGCAGAGAAAGCACTAAGATGTATAGATGAGATCAAGAGCATGGGTATTCAGATAGCCATCGATGATTTCGGAACCGGATATTCATCCCTCAGCTACCTGAACAAATTCCCCGCAACGCTTCTCAAGATTGACAAATCCTTCATAGATAAGATGGATTCAAGCGAATCTTCAAGGCAGTATGTAGCATCCATCATATCGATAGGACACATTCTCGGATTCGATGTAATATCGGAAGGTGTTGAGGAACCCGAACAGATAAAAACCCTCAGGGAAATCGGATGCGACTTCATTCAGGGCTTCGTATGGGGACATCCTCTGTCTGCGGAAGATTCCGAAAAACTGGTCCTCGAAGAAACAAACTCATAAAAAAAGGGCTGATGTACCGGGTACATCAGCCCTATTAATTTATATGATATTACTGTTTTGAAAGTTCCGACATCTTATCGGAAATTGCATTCATAAGAGAAAGAGATTCTTCTATCTTAGACATATTCTGGTGAGTAAGATTTATCATCTCATCCGTACTAGCATTGAATTCTTCGCTTGTCGCCATAAGCGATGAAGTACTCTCAACAACCTTGTTATTGGAATCTTTGATCATCTTCATGTCTTTCTTAATGGCTTTAAGCTTCTCGGAAAGTTCCTCGGAACGCTTCTTGGATTCATTAAGCTGCTGTTTGGTCATCTCTGCAAGTTCGGTCTGGACATTGGCGGTATCAACGGTTGTACCGGCCTTATCCGAAACTTCACTGGCATTATCTTTGAGTTCCTGAAGGATCTTGGTTATCTGTTCGGTAGAATTCTTGGTCTGAGCAGCCAGATTGCTGATCTCATTGGCAACAACCGCAAATCCTCTTCCCGACTCTCCCGCTCTTGCCGCTTCAATTGAGGCATTAAGTGAAAGCAGGTTCGTCTGATCGGAAATGCTGAGGATCATATCGGTAATGTTCATAGCCTGTTCGGAAGAAGCCTGCTGTTTCTCGGCGGCTCCCATCATCTGATTTCCGACGGTAGTGTTCTCAAGCGATTTTGCAACAAGAGCCTCCATATCTGACAGACACTTATTTAACAGATCCAGCATCTCCTGTGAAGCATCAACCGCATCAAGAGTCATTCTCTCCGTTTCTTCGACCACCTTCTGAATATCGCTGGTCATCTGAGTCTGAAGTTCTACGGCATGAACATTTTCTTCATTACCCCTTCCGATCTGATCCATCGCATCGCTTACATGGGATGAAGTTGTATTAAGATCATCCAGACTCGACTTAAGCACATCTACCTTACCTACTACATCATCGGTGATCTCTAAGATATGCTGTGAGACTTTCTCTCTCTCGGCAGAGGCAATTTCAATCTCTTCCATATCTTCTTTCATGAAAGATGAAAGAAGCTTGGATCCTGATACGGTACCTACAAAGGTAAGAATGGAGATGATGATCTCTATCATAACAACTTCGATAACTGCAGTGGGATCTTCAGCCTGAGCAAAGTTAAGGATCACACGGATAAAGTTGAGAATAAGGAATGCACTGCCCATTCCTATAGTCAGCTTACGATCGAAATACATGACCATTACTATGAGAACAGGGATCATATAAGGATAGATACTTGTGGATGTGGTTGAAAGAAGCATAACTGCATAGACAACGGTATATCCGACAGCCACATAAGATTTCATCATATCCGGAGCATTGATACTGATAAGGATCGTAGCTATCAGATTGACGATAACAAGTATTAGCGGAATTATGCTTTGCATCGGATTCATATCCGACATGGCAAGCTGGGATACCAAACCGATGGAAGCAAAGATCGAGGTCACGATCATTACTGTGAGCATCAGTTTATTGACCCTCTTTACCTGATCCGATTGAAGATTGACAGATGACATACTAAGATCTCCTTTCTTACTTTAAAGAATCCATTACAACTTTCTGAGCTTCTTCAGGAGGAAGAGGCCGTCCCCATACATACCCCTGTACAAGATCGCATCCGATCTCCTTAAGGGTAGTAAGCTGAGATTCATCCTCAACGCCTTCGGATATTACATCAAGTCCCATGATATGTCCGAGAGAAATGATCGTCTGTACATAAGCTTTGGACTTATCGTCCTTATTGATATCATCGATAAATGCCTTATCGATCTTAAGAAGCGTGGCGGGTACGGAGTTGATATAGCTGAGTGACGAATAACCTGTACCGAAATCATCTATCGCTATCTGAACTCCCATCTCCCTGATCTCTTCCACAAAATGCTTTGCCTTTTCCATAGATTCGATCATGATGGATTCGGTTACTTCGATTTCCAGCTGTGAAGGAGGGATTTTACTCATATCCAGAAGTTTTCTGATCTCATCAGTGAAACCGGTCATCATCAAGTGTCTTACGGATACATTAAGACTTAGTGTGATTCCGGATCCGGTATCGGAAATAAGATCCCCGATAAAAGAAGCCGCCTTTCTGAAGACTATACCGTCAAGCTTATCAATAAGTCCGCACTTTTCCGCAACCGGAATGAACTCTCCGGGGCTGATAAAATTACCCTCATCATCCTTCATTCGAGCCAGAGCTTCGAAGCCCCTAAGGTTATGATCCATATCAAACTGAGGCTGCAGCATATAGAAAACAGTATCATTCTCGATGGCAGCCCTGACCTTGCCCTCCATCTCAAAAGTACTGTCCTCGAGCAGATCCGGAGTAAACTTGAGTATATGGTTAGAGTTGCTCTCATGCTTGATCTTTTTCATAGCGGCATTTGAAGCGACCACAAGTTCATTGATGTTAGCGCCGTCGTCCGGAAAGATCGAGTAGCCGAAGCTGGCGCTCATCTGAAAGTCACATCCGTATACGGTAAAACGGTCTTTTAAGGCTGCCTCGTACAGGCTGATCGTTTTTACAATATCTTCGTCGGATCTGTATCTTCTGATGATCAGACAGAATTCATCCGCACTGAGTCTGGATATGAAATCAAGTGTTCCGGAAGTGCCAGAATCCGCTATGATCTTCCACCTTCTCGCAACCTCTTTAAGAACCTGATTTCCGCTGTCAAATCCCATTGTATCGTTGATGGCCTTGAATCCGTTCATATTGATCGTGACATTGACAAAAGGCATGTTCTTGGCTATCAGAGCATTTATAAGTTCCGTACAGGCAAACCAGTTGGGAAGTCCGGTGAGGATATCATTGACCGCCTGATTGCGAAGCTGTTTTTGTACCGCAGTGATCTTCCTGTTGCTGAAATAGATAACGCAGACTGCGATTATGGTAAGAACATTGCTGAATACACCCGGTATACTTGTAAAGGCATCAGCAGTTATGATCTTAATAAGAATAATTGGGATCTGAACTATAAGAAAAGTAAGAGACGTAACGAATCCTTTTTTACCGAAATACATGGTAAGGATAAGAACACATATATTGGCAACAGCCGTAAAAACGCCCGCGCATGTGTACAGGGGAATATGGTTTCCAAAAAGATTTAATGTGCTTCCGGAGGCAGCCGTTACGCTGACAACACCGGTTGCAATAAGATACAACGCGACCAGAAGAACAAAGTGCCAGACCGGAATCTCGTCCTTACCGGCATAAAGCCTGTCAAGGGTCTGTTCCATTATCATCTTTGTTTCATTGTCGTCGGCCTTTTTCATACGTCTTCCCCCGTTATGTATGAAATCCTCCAATGATTATAACATTTATTATACTATATTTGAATAAAAAAGCATTGATACCACTTTTGTCACATCTTCGGTATCAATGCTTTTTTTGAAATCATCCCGTCACATCGCTATGACTACTCCGCCCGGATTCTCATATGAGGTGGATATTCCGCCCGCATTAAGAATCTTAACATCGGTAAAACCGAACCTTTCGGTGAGGATCTTAGCTATCTTCAGGCACAACTCCTTGCTTTCACACTGAGTGATCCTGACCGCTCTCGAAGGATCGATCTTTTTCTTTTCGATATGATACAGCATTCTGTTAACGGCATTTTGCATTCCCATGGCCTGGTCAAGCTGTTTGATCTCACCGTCATCTCCGTATAATACAGGTTTTACATTAAGAGCTGTAGCTACCAGAGCCTTAACGCCTTTCAGTCTGCCGTTTCTCTTGAATGTTTCCAGATCGTCCAGTACAAAGACCGTAAACATATCATCACGAAACGCCTCAACCTCTTTGACTATCTCGTCAAATGACTTACCGGCATCGTTAAGAGCCACGATCTTATCGGAGACCAGATGCTCGCCTGCTGCGGCGCTCTTGGAATCAAATACATGTATTTTTACATCTTCATGCTCTTCCTCAAACATTTCCTTGGCTACCATCGCGGCATTGTACACGCCGCTTAATTTGGACGACAAAGTAACTACATAATTGTCGCAATTTTCATCAAAAGCATTATAGAAATCATCAGGAGAAGGACATGCAGACTTGGGGTATCCGGGATCTTCCTTGATCATTTTGATCCAATCTTCCTGTGTTCTTCTTCCGTCGTCACGGTATTCGATACCGCCTATGGTTACGGACATGGGTACGCTTACATGCATACCCTTTCTAAGCTCGAGCTTTGTGAAATCACAGCAGCTGTCGCCGATGATCTTAATTGCCATTTTTTCAACCTCCGTATATGGACCGCAAAAAATATTTAAGCATGAGAGGGAAGCCTGTTCATCGCCGCATATCCGATGATCACTCCCACAGCACAGACAACGCAACCTGTTCCAAGCATGGCCTTGATGCCGAAATTGTCAAGGATTATCCCGCTTATAAGATTGGAGAACACACCTCCGACGGTTATGGCACTGGTAACATAAGCCTGCCCCTTTACCTGATCCAGCTCGTCCATGGTCGTACTGACATAATAGGCCGCAGCCGGGATAAACACCGCATATGCAAAGAGCTGGAATGACTGACTGACATACATGCCTGCCATATTGGTAACAAACATTAAGATAAGGATCTTCACGAAAAACGCGGTTCCCGAGAAAACAAGCATTTTCCCGGAAGATATCTTCTTGAGGAAAAATCCGATAACCGCCATAACCGGAAGTTCCAGGATGGCCTGCAGGAAATTGGAATAACCAAGCTCCGTCTCCGCTCCTCCCAGACTTCTGATTATCTGGATCATGAAATCATTGATCATGTTATGGGCAAAGTAAAAACAGATCGTTCCGATCAGAAATACTGAAAAAGCAGGGTATGTTTTGGCAAATTCCAGAATGTTGTTATGGGCCTTACCCTGCGCCTTTTCATCACCGGCTCTCTCCGCGCCCTTATCTTCCGGCTTCTTAAAAGTATAGACCACTATCGCAGAGAGGATCATAGTGATCACGTTGACCAAAAGAAGGATATCTACACCTTTTTTCTCGACAACCCCTCCGATAAATGCGGATGTTACCGCAAAACTCGCAGATCCGAGCCCCCTGGCCAGTCCGTAGAAAATATTACAGCCGGCCTTTTGATATTCAAAACAAAGAGCCGTCATTACAGGCTGATACGCAAACTGGATCATATATATAAGTGCATAGATGACGAATACTATGATCTTATGTGAGCTGAGGAATTTAAGAAGAACCGATCCGATCATGATCACGAACACGGATATGAGAATGAACCTTCTGTTCGTAAGTGGTCCGGGTTTGTCAATGATCCCGGCGATATATGGCTGGATCAGAGCAGATGAGATATTTGCGACCGCAAGAAGTACTCCCACTTCGGTATTGGAAAAACCGTTAGCGAGCAGGTATACCGCAGCCATTGCATGAATGGTACAAAACGCGGCAAAATACGTCATGTTAATGAGCGTATATCTGAATGTCCATGATCCGCTTTTCATACCCTATATCCTACCATAAATAGGTTTACTTAGCACTAAAAAACCTCCTTATCATGCGATAAGGAGGTAATCTTTATAGATAACGCTATCAATTAAGTTTGAAATTCTTCAGATCATCACTGACAGCCGCAGAACATCCGCTGAGTTTTTCGGACACTTCGGAAAGACTTTCGGTATCCTCGGAAAGCTTACCGCTGTCTTTAACAATGGTATCAGACAATTCGAGAATCTGGGTGACGGTAGCAGCCTGTTCCTCAGTTGCCGCAGCATTGTTGGACGCTACGTCATTGATCCTTCCGATGCCGTCCGTAATACCTGTGATGGCATCCGTTGCCTTGGTTATATCAGTGTAAATGGATTCGAACGACTCGTTGGAGCGGCTTACTCCGGCAAGGCATCTCTCCATATCCTTGATACAATCATCGGCCTTCTCGTTGATATTTGCGATGTTTTCCGTAATGGTCTCAACAAGTGTAGTGATATGTGCTGCTGCAGTGGATGACTGATTAGCCAGCGCACCTACCTCACTTGCAACAACCGCAAATCCTCTACCGGCCTCTCCTGCTCTCGCGGCTTCAATGGATGCATTAAGTGAAAGAAGGTTAGTCTGTGACGAAATATCACCGATGGTATTTGTGATACCCTTGATCTCATCAACGGTCTCTGCTGTCATTCGAATGATAGAGGTCAGTTCTCCGATGGTATCATTGAGAACGGTGACTGCCTGAGTCATATCTCTCATTTCACTTCTTCCGCTCTCGGAAGCCTTAACGGTTTCTTCGCAAAGTGTTCTGACTTCTTCGGAATTGGTTGCCAGATTACTTGATACGTTGGCAAGCTCCGTTGCGGCATTTGCCACATCTTCTATGGACTGATCCAGACCGTTCAGATAATCATTGAGTTTCTCTATGGATTCGGTCTGTGAAGCATTGGATTCGCTTAAACCGCCGGAGATATCCGCACACTGATCCGCACTCTCATTCATGTCTCCGGTGATCTCGGTCAGATGAGTGAGCATTCCTTTCATACGATCTATATAATCATTGAGCTGCTCACTGAGTGTAGTGATCTCATTATTACCTTCGGGGACTATATCGGTAGTAAAGTCACCGCTTGTGAGATCTCCGATCTTACCGGTAATGGTAGTAACGGGATTTAAATATTTACGGATCACAAAATACAGGAATGCCGCAAGTATGAAAAGACAGATAATTGTTATGATAAGACTTACATTCAATGATGAAAGGGTCGGATCCATAACAAAACTGTAAGGTGTTGCACTTGCAACCACCCAGGAAGTACCGTCAACCGCAGTTGCCACATACATCATTTTTCCGGCTTCGGTTCCTGTGATCCGAACCCTGTCACCATTGGATGATGCGGTAGTATCAAGCGATGAATAGACAGATGACAATCCCTTTATAATACTGTCCGTAGAATTGTTTAATGTTGATCCGACAACAGACTGATCATTGCTGAGAAGAATATCTCCGGTGGCGGAATTGATTATATAAATCTTCACCTCATCAGAGCTGGATTCAAAGGAATCGAGCTGCTCCTGCATCTTATCAAAAGTAATGTCACTGCTGAGAACGACTCCGTCCCTTATCATTATGGAGCAGGCTATACAAGTCTTACCTGTCGAGGCATCAACATAAGGATCTGAAGAGAACACCTCACCGCCTGCTTTTACGGCTCCTATATACCAGGGTCTGTCGGTGAAAACAAAGGTATCATCAGGCACCCATCCGGATCCGTCAAAGAACTTACCGGAAGATCCTATACCCATATATATATCCTGAGAGTCCGGATCGGATTCCGTCAGTCCGGCAAGTAACTCTTTGGTCTGCTCATAACTCATGAGAGGCGAACTTCTCCAGATCTCCGCGCTCATCTCTACTCTGCTCTCTATCAGTTTCCACCAATTTGCTATCTCATTGGCATATGAGACAGAATCGCCAGACAATAGTGAAACGGACAAGCTCTTGATCTGACCTGACTGAGTGGACATGTTGTATCCGGTAATGATCATGATCATGATCGTTACGGCAACAAGAACTCTGAGCAGAATAATCTTTTTCAAAGAACTTCTCTTTTTTTTCATGCAACAACCTCCCCGATTATATGTGTTGTGGATTACTTTCCTATTGCACCGACGTCATAAGGTGTCATCTGATATACGTAATAGTTCAGCCAATTGCTGTAGAGATTGATGGAATGAGATCTCCATGTAAGAAGAGGTCTTTCATTCGGATCATCATTCGGGAAATAATTAACGGGAACATTTACGTCGTCTCTTATTCCCTTGTCCCTGTCATATTCATTCTTAAGAGTCATACGGTCATATTCCGAATGACCGGTGACAAATATCTTATGTCCGTTCTCGGCCATTGCCAGATATACGCCTGCTTCCTCCGACTCAGCCAGAATAGTAAGTTCGGGACATGCTTTCAACAGTTCGGACGGGGTATCCGTATGTCTTGAATGAGGTGCCAAAAATACATCATCAAATCCTCTTACAAGAGGTATCTTTCTGTTTAAGACTCTGTGCTTAAATACTCCGAAAAGTTTGGAGGGAAGCTGTCTTTTATTTATTCCGTAGTAGTGATAAAAGCCTGCCTGTGCACCCCAGCAAATATGGAAAATACTTGTTACGTGAGTATCCGCCCAGTCAAGGATCTTAACGGTCTCCTCCCAGTAATCAACTTCTTCAAAGGAGATGTCCTCTACAGGAGCACCGGTTATGATCATTCCGTCAAATTTCTGGTCTTTGATCTCTTCAAATGTAACATAAAATTTGTTCAGATGTGATGCCGAAGTGTTCTTGGATACATGAGTCTCCGTCATCATGAAAGTGACGTCAACCTGGAGCGGTGTATTTGAAAGAGCCCTTAACAGCTGAAGCTCCGTATCCTGCTTTACCGGCATGTTATTCAGGATGAGGACCTTAAGAGGTCTTATATCCTGATGCACCGCGCGGTTTTCATCCATCACGAATATATTTTCCGTTTCAAGGATCTGTCTTGCGGGCAGATCCCCCTGTACCTTAATGGGCATTTTCGACTACTCCTTCAGATAAGTATTTATGAATTCTTCCTCGGTAAGTATGGTTACACCGAGGCTTTTAGCTGTTTTATTTTTCGAAGAATTGGAGGCAGCGTCATTGTTGATAAGAGCGGTCGTCTTGGCAGATACGGATCCGGCCACCTTGCCTCCTCTGTCTTCTATTACCGCTTTAAGCGCGTTTCTGTTCTCAAAGTTATTAAGGCTTCCGGTAATAACAAATGTAAGCCCGGACAGATTCTGCTCGGAATTATTAACGGGCACCTCAATCGTAAGGTCAGCAAGAACGGCATCTATCTTACGGTTATTTTCTGCATCCGCAAAATAAGACGTTATATCTTCCGCCATGATATCTCCGATACCGTCAACTTCCGAAAGTTCTTCCGCTGTAGCTTTACGTATTCTGTCTATATCATGATCGAATGCTTTCGACAGAACCTTGGCATTGGCAACACCTATTCCGGGGATACCAAGTCCGAACAGAAACCTTGGAAGTGTAGTCTCCGATGCAGTCCTTACCGATTCGATCAGATTGGCGTATGACTTTTCACCGAAGCCTTCCATGTGAACGATCCTTTCCCTGTATCTGTCCAGATGAAAGAGATCGTCAAACTCTTTGATAAATCCCATATCGATGAGCTTCTCGAGAGTCATCTCGGAAAGTCCGTCAACATTCAGAGCATCCCTGCTTACGAACTGGGAGAATGTCTTGATCTGTTTTGCGGCGCAGTCCGGATTGGTACAATAAAGACTCTCCGCTTCATTGAGAGCTCTGATCTCGGTGGATGCTCCGCAAACGGGACATCTGGAAGGGATAGTCAGATTACCGCTCTTCGTGAGATTCTCGGCGATCTGAGGAATGATCATATTGGCTTTATATACCGTGATGCGATCTCCTATACCGAGCTTTAATTCTCTTACGATACTGATATTGTGAACCGATGCTCTTGTAACGGTAGTTCCTTCCAGTTCAACGGGATCAAATATCGCAACGGGATTGATAAGTCCTGTCCTGGAGGCACTCCACTCAATTTCCCTGAGGGTTGTCTCTGCGGTCTCATCCGCCCATTTGAAAGCTATGGAATGTCTGGGAGATTTTGCTGTTCTTCCAAGGGATGCGCCGTAATTAACGTCCTCATAAGTAAGCACAAGTCCGTCGGAAGGGATCTCATAATCCGATATCCTCTTTTCATAATCGGCAACGGCGTCAGCTACATTTGCAGCCGTAACGGGCATTCTCTGAACTGCCTCAAATCCAAGTGATTCCAGAAAAGAAAGCCTTCCGTTTGCAGAGGCCATTATCTTCTCATCAGCACCTTCAGCCGATACCAGATTAAACGCAACAAATCTTACATGTCTCTTAGCCGTGATGCTCGCATCAAGCTGTCTTACGGATCCGCTGCAAAGGTTTCTGGGATTCTTGTATTTATCCGCATCATTTACGATGGATGCGTTTATCTTCTCAAAATCGGGATATGATATTACCGCTTCGCCTCTTATTACCAGCTCTCCGGTAAAAGAAATCTTCAAAGGTACATTATCAAATACTTTGGCATTGGGAGTAATGACCTCACCAATCTCACCGTTTCCTCTGGTGACTGCTTTGGACAGACTTCCGTTTTCATATGTGAGTACAACGGTAAGTCCGTCAAGCTTCCAGCTGAGCATTCCCTCGTGATCGCCCAGCCATTCGGAAAGCTCCTCTCTTGATTTGGTCTTTCCAAGCGAAAGCATCGGTGAAGGATGCCTTTCCTTGGGAAGCTCATCAACAGCCTCATATCCTACGGTCTGGGTAGGGCTTCCGGCAAGGATCATACCGGTCTCTTCCTCAAGTCTTACAAGTTCATCATAAAGAGCATCATATTCCCTGTCGGAAAGAGGTGATTCATCCTTGGCATAATAATCCTCGGATGCCTTCTTCAGGATGACGTTAAGTTCCTTTATCCTCTTTATCTTAGCTTCATCTGCCATTTATTTCTTCCACAATCCTTTGATTTCTTCCTGAGTAAGTTCTCTGTACTCTCCGGGTCTTAAGCCTCCGAGAGTAACATTCATCACCCTGACCCTCTTAAGTTTTTTTACTTTAAGGCCTACCTGTTCGCACATTCGTCTGATCTGACGGTTAAGGCCCTGAGTCAGAGTAACGGACATGGTGACCTTATCTTTTATCACAACCTTGCAGGGTCTTGTTTTAACCTTCAGTTCAGGAATGTATATGCCTTTTCTGAGTTTCTCCGCGAGTTCTTCCGTGATCTCTTTATCGGTGGTTACGATATATTCTTTCTCATGAAGGTTAGCTCCTCTCATCATGTGGTCGATGAGGTTTCCGTCATTGGTAAGGAGTATAAGTCCTTCGGAATCTTTATCCAGCCTTCCCGCATAAGTAACCCTCACGGGATAATCAATATAATCGCTTATCAGTCTGTCCGCGTGATCATCCTTCTCGGATGTGGTAACTCCCTTAGGCTTGTTAAAAGCAAGAACCACGGTCCTGCTCATACCCTTTAATACTCTGCCTTCGTATTCCACCCTGTCCCCGGGTTCTACGGCTTCGCCTACGCGAGCTACGTGATCGTTTATGATAACCTTGCCCGACTCTATAAGTCTGTCCGCTTCGCGCCTCGAACACACTCCCGACTCCGCAAGGAATTTATTGAGTCTTATTTTTCCTGATTCCATATTTCCATATCCTCGATGCGCCTTGTCTCCGGTATCCCTATGCTCAGGCCACCGCGTTTGGCCATCTTGTCAGCTATCTCGTTATATTTCACACCCGTATGAGCTTCCACCTTGTGAAATCTTATATCGATATGGCTCATCCAGCCCTTCATCGCCATGGCATAGGATCTGGTAAGATCGTTCTTACTCTTCCATGCCCCCGTAACCCAGCTTTCTATGCCCTGATAATCATAATAAATGTCTATGGCCTTATATCCGCTCTTAATGGCGCATAATACAGCGTTCATTGCCCCAAGCATTTCTCCGGTGACATTCCTCTGCTTGGCATTTTCCGGATCGTTTCCGCTTCCGCAAAGAACCCTTACCGAGCCGTCTTCCGGCAAAAAAACGCAGCCGAAGGAGTACACTCCCGTCTCCACACTAAAGCTCCCGTCCACATATGCTTTTATGACGTCTTTTTCGGCCAAATCATACTCCCATGGTTATTTCAAAATTGTCTGTATATTTTACCACAAAATGCCTGTTTTTGGAACTTTACGGGCACCTAAAAGCATACAAAAAAGGACTGCAAAGGCAGTCCTTTTAAAATAAAACCAAAATCAGGAATACATCTTCTCCTGGGACATGTACATTGCCCTGTATAACCCTTCCGGAAGGGCCAGCAGCGACTCATGGGATCCGCTTTCTACGATCTCTCCGTTTTTAAAGACCAGAATCCTGTCACAGAATTTGCACGATGCAAGCCTGTGGGATATGAACAGAGCTGTCTTGTTAATGACCATGGAAGCGAACCTTTCGTAGATCTCCTTTTCGGCTTTGGGATCCAAAGCCGCGGTAGGTTCATCCAGTATCAGGATCGGGGCATCCTTATAAAGTGCTCTTGCCATAGCAATCTTCTGCTGTTCTCCTCCGGATGGTTCGAATCCGTTCTGATCATAGTACCTGAATACCGGTGTCATTAAGCCAAGGGGAAGCGAATCAACCTTTTCCCGCAGACCAACTCTTTCGATAAGCGGCATTAGTTTATCATCTTCCGCCTTTTCCGGCATATCGCAGATAATGTTTTCTTTAATGGAAAAACCCAGAAGACAGAAATCCTGAAAAACAACGGATAAAAGTTTCATATAGCTTCCGTATTCATAATCCAGAATATTGACTCCGTTCAAAAGTATCTCACCCTCCGTACATTCGTAGAGTCTGCACAGGAGCTTGATAAATGTGGTCTTACCGGCGCCGTTAAGTCCTACAACGGAGAGTCGCTCCCCCTTACGGATAACGGCATTGATATTATTAAGAGCATAGTTTGAAGAACCGGGATATTTGAAAGAAACATTCTTAAATTCGATGACAACATCATCTGATACATCTGCCGCTTTATCGCCTTTCTCGGTATATTTATTTCCCTCCACATATTTAATGTATTTGTCCGTATATCCGCAGAACTTTTTAACCTCAAGAATCTGTTTCAATACTATGTTTATCGAAGCTACGATGGTGGTGACTGCTGTCGAGAGCATCGTAAAATCACCGATGCCTATTTCCTTGCGAATGACCATAAGAGCCAGTATAAGGTAGGTTGCGGAAGCAGTAAGGGCCAGATTGATCTTGGAGCCCATAAGATAGCCTGAGGATCTTTGGGCATAGGTTTTATTGATCTTTGACTGTCTGTCATTGAACTCATCAACTCTTCCAAGCATCATATCTTTGGCATGGAAAAGTCTGATATCTTTGCCGTACTTGATATCGGATAAACCATGGACCAGATAAAAATATGCCCTGTCCGTTTTGGCAAGCAGCCCTATCTGTTCCATTTTTATCCTGTTCAGTCTGCTCTCGAAAAAAGCATTGAGAGTGACATTTACAAGTACAGGTATGACCGGAAGAAATGTATATCTGAATACCAAAGCTGCACTTAGCAGCAGGATAACCACATTTGCTATGATGTTTGCCAGAGATTCAAAAAGTCCCTTCGCTCCCCCCGAATATCCTTCATCTATTCCCGTTCTTGCATCTGCAAGCCGGTCCAGGATTTCTTTGCTTTCAGTAGTCTCATACTTAAGCTCCATGCTCTTTTTGCCCACTCCGGCTTCCAGGAATCTGTTCAGTCCCTGATAATAGACTTTATCAAGTTCCAGAAAAAGATATCCGGAGATAGCTTTAAGTATAAAATCCGCGGCTACCATAGCCGCTGCTATCCGGATGATAATACCTATGTCCGATCTTCCCATGATCTCATCTATCATCATCTTGGGGCCGAACATATTTATAAACGGCTGTATCATCATTGCTAAGATAAGCAAGGCATACAGAGGATAGAATCCCTTTTTATATTTCTTCATAGCTGACGCAAAATATCTTACGGGTTCAGTTTTCATCCTTACCTCCCTCCCTGTAAAGCTGTGCCTGAGTTTCGTACAGATCGTAATATTTTCCTTTCAGGGCCATCAGTTCATCATGGGTTCCGAATTCCACCAGACGGGAATCTTCGAACATCGCAACCTTATGACAGAATTTGGTGGAGGATAATCTGTGGGATATGAAGATACCCGTTCTGTCGCCGATAAGATCGTTAAAACTTTTATATAGCTTTTCCTCAGCTAAAGGATCCAATGCGGATGTGGGTTCGTCCAGGATAAGAACGGGAGCATTCTTGTACAACGCTCTAGCCAGGGCAAGCTTTTGTTTTTCTCCTCCCGAAAAATCCACACCGTCTTTTTCGATCACTTTCAGAACCTGACTGTGAAGTCCCGAGTCAAGCTGCATGATCCTGTCATACATGCCGCATCTTTTCAGGCAATCCGTAACCCTCTCCTCATCCGTCTCTTCAGACCTTTTCATGGATACATTTTCTGATACGGTAAAAGGATATTCTTCCACGTTTTGAAATACTGCGGAAAAATAATCAAACAGCTCCTCCCTGTTCATGTCTGAGGTGTCCTGCCCGTTTAAAGTGATGTTACCTTCGGTGGGTTTATAAAATCCCGCAAGCAGTTTGATAAAAGTAGTCTTTCCGGCACCGTTTAATCCGACTATGGCAAGTCGCATTCCGTAAGGTATGGTTAAAGAAACATGTTCCAGGGCATTTTTTTCCTGACCTTCATACCTGAAGGTAACATCACTGAACGCAAACTCCGGTCTTTCAATAAGGGGGGCTTTTTCGTATGATTTGTCAGGTACTTTGTAAGTATCTATAAATGCCCTGAAATCTTTTACTTCAAGAGACTGTTTCTTGATCTCCGTATATTCCTGGATAAAATCACCCAGTGCCTTTGTAAAGATATGAACGGAAGCAACATAAAGAGTAAACTCCGCAACCGTCAGATTGTTTTTCGAAAGTTCATATATTAAAAATGCGTAGAGGCTCACTTCCTGCATAAGAGTTAAGGGCATACATACCGCATTGTTTTTAAACCAGATATTTCTGGAAAGCTTGTATTTTTTCAGAATCTCCGAAGTGATATCTAGGTATTTCCCATAGATATAATCCTTCATGTCGTATACCCTGATCTCTTTGGCAGATGTAAAGTGATTGGTCAGATATCCCAGATTGAAATGCTTTCTCCAATAAGGGCCCAGCGCATCCCAGACAAGTTCCTTGTCCTTCATCTTGGTCTTATCTATTACAACAAAGGATATCAGAAGCAGTCCCAGCAAAATAAAGATAAGAAGCGGATTGAGCGATGAAACCAGTATTCCTGCCATAACGATCTGAAGGATAAGTTTTCCGCATTTGACAGCAGAATTCATCATTCCTTCAATCCCCTGGGTCTTAACATTCATTACATTACGGATCCTCTCATGTTCATCCAGCACCTTGGGATTTTCCAGATTATAGTATTCCATTGATGTCATGGTCTCTGTCAGTTCACGTTTAAATCTTATAAGCGCATGTTTCATCTTATAGGGAGTGTTGTTTTCCACGTAAGCCGAGATCATGTAGACAATGAGCATTACGGCGGAGTTGATTCCTATCAGGATCATTGTTCTCCTGAGAGATGTCTCTGATGTGAGTGAATCAATAATAAGTTTTACCGTTACCGGAATGATAAAAAGAGAGAGGGTTTCAGCCACAACTCCCATCACCTGAATTTCCAGAAGGCTTCCGCCGTCTTTCCTCATCCCGCGGACAACATACTTCAAATTGCTACCGAATCCGTATTTTTCCTTCATTTTCCTAAGCAGCTCCTTTCCCGCCTCTTTACGGTAAAGGATGCCCCAAGGGCAGAGTCAAGCCAAAATCCCCTTAAGCCTTTATGTTGTTGCGAAGGGCCGCTTACATCCCTACTCCATCTAACCAGTTCACCCCCGCAGGTCATAGTCCTGCGAAACTTTGCTATATACAGGCCTTGTGCAGGGATAATGTGTTTAAAAGTGACCCCTTATTTTGTCGTCAGTACTTAACGAATGCGAGCATGCGAAGCATGAGTTTAGTACTGCTACGGCAAAATGCGGAGCCGCAAGGCGCGGTCACATTAAACACATTATCCCTGCACAAGGCCGTAAACACAAAACTCCCCGCAGGGCTATACCCTGCGGGGAGTAAGTATCTTATGTGGGTAGGGATTAAACGATGCCCTGAGCCTTCATTGCATCAGCAACCTTAAGGAAGCCTGCAATGTTAGCGCCTGCAACATAGTCACCCTCAAGACCATACTTCTTGGAAGCATCGTCAAGGTTGTGGAAGATGTTGATCATGATGTTCTTAAGCTTAGCATCAACCTCTTCGAAGGTCCAAGAAAGTCTCTCGGAGTTCTGGCTCATCTCGAGTGCGGAAGTAGCAACACCGCCTGCGTTTGCTGCCTTTCCGGGTACGAAGTAAACCTTGTTCTCCTGGAAGTACTTGGTAGCATCGAGAGTGGTAGGCATGTTAGCGCCCTCACAAACAGCGATTACGCCGTTAGCAACAAGCTTCTTGGCATCCTCGAGGTTAAGCTCGTTCTGGGTTGCGCAAGGAAGAGCGATGTCAACCTTGATCTCCCACTGATTGGTTCCTTCTGTAGCCTTGTCATGATACTGAGCTGAAGGTCTCTTTGCAGCGTACTCGGTAA
>JAEEGK010006385.1_pt1 | contig 28392 bp, 28 predicted proteins | sample 8958771 | NCBI WGS metagenome assembly JAEEGK01 (sample SAMN16246547, study PRJNA631951) | gut metagenome | biome: gut microbiome; feature: rumen; material: SC-attached | host: Bos | place: Iran: Karaj | collected 2018-10 | reverse complement strand
TTCACAAAGCCTACGGCGCCCTATCGAATTTATCTTACATAGCGCGCCAAATGTGGAGCCACGACAAAATGACCATAGGCGTCGTGGCGCTCTACGGCTTCTTTACGCCGGTTGCGGCATATCTTTGGACCTTCATGCTTAAATTCGTAATCGACATAGTCACAAAGCATGACAGTGTAAAGAAACTGATATCCATCATATTTATTACCTTTATCATTCAGCTAATCTGCACTCTTTGCCAGTCTTACACCTGGGCACAGTGGTGGAGGCCCATCGGCGTCAGAACCGCGATGCTGATAAAGAAAAACGTGAAGATTATGACGCTTCCCTTTGAAAGCCTTGAAGATAAAGACACCATGGACTGTTTCGAAAAGGCAGTCAGAGCCTGCGGCGGCAACCGGGAAGGCGTGGAAGGCATGATGCACCTTTTGGAAAATGCATCGGGTGATTTCTTTACGGTTATCGCAGGTCTGCTCATTATGGGTACCTTGAGCGTCCCTGTCATGGCAGGAATGACAGTGCTGGCATTTTTATTTTTCTTAGTAAAAGACCACACAAGTAAGGTGAACAAAGAAAAAGTCTGGGACAAGCTTGCGACTTGGTGGAGAAAAGATGATTACATGCTTAGAACCTTTTCGGATTTTTCATTCGCAAAGGACATAAGAATGTATTCCCTTAAAGATTACCTTATAAACAGGTACAAAGATGTGAGCAAAGAAAGGCTTAAGGCCTCAAAAGAACATGAGCTTAGATGGTGGAAGTGTGGACTCTTTGGAAACGTCGTTTGGGTAATCGCTCTCATCGGAATCTACGCTTGGCTTATCTATTCAGTTGTAAATAACGGCTTAACAGTCGGAGAGTTTTCTTTGTACTTAGGATCTGCAACCACATTTTTCCTGTTCTTGGGACGCCTTTTTGACAGGCTTACAGAGCTTTTTGCAAGGAGCCGTGAAGTAGATGATTTTAGAAGCTTTATGGACCTTCATGAAAGCGAAAAGAAGGAAGGCGAATGTGTACCTAAATACAGCACTTATGAATTCACCTTTGAGGATGTGTGGTTTAAATACCCTAAGGCAGATGAGTATGCGCTTAAAGGCCTTAACTTAACAATAAAAGCAGGTGAGAAGCTTGCGGTTGTGGGGCTTAACGGTGCAGGAAAATCCACATTTATAAAGCTATTGCTTAAGCTTTACGAGCCCAGCAAAGGCCGCATCCTTTTAAACGGCGAAGACATTTCAAAATATGACAGGGATGAATATTATAAAATCTTTTCTCCCGTATTTCAGGATGTTTGGATGTTTGCCTTCCCTTTAAAATCAAATATTTCCATGGCGCCCGTTGATGAAACGGACGAAGAAAAAGTTAAGAAGTGCATAAAGGATGCCGGAATGAGCAAGAACGTTAAAAAGCTTAAAGACGGCATCAACACCGAAGTATTAAAAGTTATATATGACGAAGGTGTCGATTTTTCGGGCGGAGAAAAGCAAAAGCTTGCCCTTGCAAGAGCCCTTTATAAAAACGGCCCCGTGGTGGTGCTTGATGAGCCTACGGCTGCACTTGATGCCCTTGCGGAAGCTAAGCTTTACGAAGACTTTGACAGGCTCGTATCCGGGAAAACCTCCGTTTATATAAGCCATAGGCTTAGCTCTACCAAATTCTGCGACCACGTTGCCATGTTTAAAGACGGAGAACTTGCGGAATACGGCACCCACGATTCTTTACTTGAGGCAGGCGGCCCTTACAGCGAAATGTTTAATGTTCAGGCCAAATATTACTTGGAGGGGGGTGAAGAAAATGGCGATGAATCTTTCGAAGCATGTTGAAGTTAAAGACAATCCCGGCATGCTCTACATGACACGCCGCACCATGAACTATGTGTTTAAAATAGCGTGGAAAGAAAAGAAGATTATTTTCTTTTATTACATATTAAAAAACATAGGATATGTACTTGCTGAAATGAAAATGCTGCTTCTTCCTAAACTGTTGGTGGATGAAATTGTGGCAATCACTGAGGGCGCGGCCCTTGAAGCGCATTTAAAGAACGCGATTATTTATGTGGCACTGACAGTCCTTGCAGAGTCCCTTTCGAAGCTCCTTGTGGATACGGCTGAAAAGAAAATAGCTTATTACAACGTTTTCTTTGAGCGAATATTTGTGTACGGATTAAGCGAAAAGTCCATGACCATGGACTTTGAACACACAGAAGACCCTACGGTTTTAAACCAGCAAAACAAAGCAAAAGAAGGAATCAGCTGGTATTCGGATGGCGTGACGGGAATGCTTGATAGCTTCTTTAACGTTATTTACAACTTCTTTTTAATGATTGCATCCGTCACAATCTTCTTAGTGTACTGTCCGCTCATTTTGCCGGTTCAGATAATCGGAATGGCAATTATTACTTACTTTAATGCAAAGAAACAGAAAGTCCACGCCAAGGCATTTTTAAAGCTTGGAAAAGTAAACAGACTCTTTGGATACTACCTATTTGACCTGGCGGAAGCTAAGTACGGAAAAGACATAAGGCTTTATGACAGTGTTGACATGCTTACGTCCCGAAGCAAAGAGTTTGGAAAAGAAAGCGTTGAAATATTCAGAGAAAGGGCGGAAGGATGCTTAAAGTACGACTATCCGTCACAGATTACAAACGCTTTCAGAGATGCCATAAGCTACGCGTACATGGGATATCAGGCTCTGATTGGGCTTTTGACACTTGGTGATTTGACCATGTGTATTTCCGCTGCAAGCAGACTCTTCCAAAGCTTACTGTGGCTTGGAATGAACGCACAGGATTTAATGGAAAAATGCGGCTATGCATATCACTATCTTGTGTACCTTGAGTATTCAGACAACCTCTCTAAAGGAGATAAGGAGGTTAAAGATGAAAAGCATGAAATCGTGTTTGAGAACGTTTCTTTTAAATATCCAAGAAGCGATGAGTACGTCCTTAAAAACATTAACTTTAAGATTACCTCGGGAGAGCACCTATCAATCGTGGGCCTTAACGGCGCAGGAAAGACTACATTTATTAAGCTTCTTTGTAGGCTTTACGATGTGACGGAAGGAAGAATCCTGATTGACGGAATCGACATAAGAGATTATTCGACCGAAGAATACAGAAAGCTCTTTGCCGTAGTGTTTCAGGATTTCCAGCTCTTTGCCTTCTCATTAAAAGACAATATCGCCATGGGAAGAGCGGATGAGCCTTTGAATGAAAAGAAAATAGAAGAAGCCCTTAAGCTATCGGGGCTTTATGAAGATGCAGTTAACTTAGACGAAGGCCTAGATACAAGGCTCTTTAAATCATTTGATGAGCACGGCACGGAATTATCAGGAGGTCAGAGGCAAAAGGCAGCCATAAGCAGAGCTTTATATAGAAATGCTCCAATAGTAATCTTAGATGAACCTACAGCGGCTCTTGATCCATTGGCTGAGTATGAAATCTATAAAAAGTTTGATGCATTGGTGGGAGGAAAGTCAGCGATTTATATTTCCCATAGATTATCAAGCTGTAAGTTCTGCGACAGGATAGCGGTGTTTGCTGATAACACCATAAAAGAATGTGGCACTCATGATGAGCTTGTAAACATTAAGGACGGTCTTTACGCCGAAATGTTTGCGGCCCAGGCTCAGTACTATGTGGATGCCGTAAGCTAGAACCGGCTTAAATACGCGGTTTCTTTGTACAAAGAAACTAAATGAAAAAAGTGTTGACAACTTAAATTAAATTGTGTACAATCTAATTGCAAACAAGTTAAATCCAATTTAATCGCTCACAATTTAATGGAGGTAAAAAATGAATTTATATGACTTCAAAGTAACCGATCGTAAAGGTAACGAAGTAGCATTGTTCGATTACAAGGGCAAAGTGGTTTTGGTTGTCAACACAGCTACAGGCTGCGGATTCACTCCTCAGTACACAGACCTTCAGAATATATATGATGAATTCAAGGATGCAGGTTTGGAAATCTTAGACTTCCCTTGCAACCAGTTCGCAAATCAGGCCCCCGGGGACAACGAAGAGATTCACACATTCTGCACAGGCAGATTCGGAATCACATTCCCTCAGTTTGGAAAAATCGATGTTAACGGTGAAAACGCCATTCCACTTTATAAATGGATTACAGAAAACACTTCATTTGAAGGTTTTGACGGCGCTGCAAAATTAATGCTTGGCGCAGTTGTAAAATCTATGGACAAAGATTACAAGAAAAATGGTAATATAAAGTGGAACTTTACAAAAATACTATTTAACAAAAACGGTGAGATAGTTGCCCGCTTCGAGCCTACCGCATCAATGGACAGGGTTAAGGCGGCTATCAAGAAGGAGCTTTAATGGCAGACAAGTATGATTCTTTAAAATTGGAAAACCAGTTATGCTTTCCCCTTTACGCTTGCGCAAAGGAGGTTGTCAAAAAATACAAGCCGTTCCTCGACGAACTTGACATTACTTACACACAGTACATCGCCATGATGGTGATGTGGGAGCACACTAAAATGAATGTCAAGGAGCTCGGTGAATATCTCTTCTTGGACTCGGGCACCCTCACTCCTCTTCTCAAAACCCTTGAAAAAAAGGGCCTCGTAACCCGCGCCCGGTCCAAAGAAGACGAAAGAAACCTGGTGGTTTCGGTAACCGATGAAGGCATGGCGCTACGCGACAAAGCCTTAGAAGTTCCAAAGAAAGTAGCCGGTTGCATTCAGCTTGAAGAAGCCGACGCCAAAGAATTGTACGTACTTTTACATAAGCTAATGAAATGTGTATAAAAATAAAAGGAGGCATTTGCTAAAATGCCTCTTTTATTTTGCTATAGTTTGCAATTTCTCATATGAAAATATATACTTATTTAAGCTTTGATTATAGGCAGTAAACTTGGCGGGCATCGGGGATTTATATAATGAATTCGAGACTATATGTAGCCTCGGTACTTAACGAACCGGACTGTAAGGAACGGTGAGTTTAGTAAGCAGGCCTGCTTTTGCCTGCGGCCGCTAGGCGGAGTCCTAAGCGCGAGCGTGTCTCGAAGCATTATATAAATCCCCGATGCCCTTGAGAGGTATATACATGGCAGAAGAAGAAAAGATGATAATATGCTCCAGGTGCGGGGCTGAAATAAAAGAATCCCAGGCGTACTGTAATTATTGCGGATCGATTAACATTTTGGGCGCCGAAGTAGATTACTTTAATAAACTTGAAGGCGTGAGAAAGAACCTGGAAGAACTTGGGGACGATTCAGAAGAAGAATATAAAAAGACATTTAAGAAGACAGGAAAGCTTATTGCGGTATCTCTTATTGTTGCGGCAGTAGTGGCTTTAATAGTGGTGGGAATTGTATTCTTAAAGAAACGCGCCGACCAAAAGCGCTACTCATATTCCTATAATGAAAAGATGAAAGTCTTTGCGTATCTTGATGAGCTCTATGAATCTGAAAAGTACGATGAAATCGTGGCCTACTATGAAGAAAATGCAAAGAATAATTACCAGATTTACGAGTGGCAGCACGATGACTTTAGATGGCTTTATGATTACCATACTTGGGTGGTGCGAGATGCCGAAAGGTATGAAAAAGATGTCAGTGAGAAAAACGGCTACGAAAAAGACGATATTTCCTGGCTTATCATGGATGCCGTTAAGCTAAATTATCAATTCAATCTATATTCAATCAACGATAGCCTCATTTATGACTTTAATGAAGATGAGGCGGGTAGAATCAAGAAGTTTCTTGATGAAGATAAAGCCACAGTAATTAAGATAGCAGGCATTTCGGAAGAAACCTTTGATAAGATTGTAAAAGACTACGGCGAAGCCTATAAAGCCGAAGACTATTGGGATATTAATAAAACAAGAGAATACCTTACATCTATCGGATTATATTAAATAAAGAGGGAAGTAAAATGAAAGAAACACCATCAACCGTGTGCCCCTTCTGCGGTGCACCCCTTACAATCGAGGGAGACTATTGCCCTAACTGCGGCAGCAAAAAGACCCAGTTTACAGAGCACAGACAGAAAATGAAAGCCTACAATAAAGCCTTTGAAGAAACAAAAGAAGGCGTTGTGGCGGAGAATAAGAAGTTTAGCAAAAATGCGGCACTTATAGCCATTGCTGCTGTTTTGGTGGCAGTGATTTTGGGAGAATTTATAGCCTACAGAAATGCATTTACAATTGCAAGAAAAATGGCCGCAAACAGAGCAAGAGCCAATAAACCTGCAGTCCTTTCAATGCTTAAAGACTATGAAGCAAAGGATGAGTATTTAGGCATCACCACCATGTGGGATGAAAACGCCTTAAGATACTTAAGCGAAGAGCCCGGCTTTAAAGAATATGATTTGGTGAAGGCTATGTGCTATTCCTACGGAAATGTCATTCAGTCCCTTGAATCCATGCTTAGAACAGAGAATTACTATGAAAAGGGAAACGACGAATACATAAATCTTATCGACCAAAGAGCAGGCTATGTGGGCGATTACTATGAAGATTTTTTAAAAAGATACAAAAACTATATAAGCGGATATGATCCGACAGCTAAGTACAATACGTACATAGCGGAAAGCTATAAAGAAGAGCACATGCAGACCTATGAAAAGCAAAAAGAAAACCTTCGCGCTTTGGTATCATACTACTTTGACATCCCTTACGAAGAGATGGATGCATTTGATGCAATGACAAATGTAAAGAAAAATGCGCTCTTATGCGAGAAAGCGGAGGCAAAGTATGGAGAAGAATAAATCAAGATTAACACTCGGCCTTCAGATTGCCGTAATCATCCTTACACTCGTAGCAGTTGGTAACGGCATTAAAGTGCTTAACGAAATAAAGAGTGCAAACTACACATCCGGCACCAACATAAAAAACATGGAATATCGCTTGGAAGATAAGAATTTTGAGAGAATCGATGAGTGGATTGTAGCTAAAGAAGCCACTCAGAGTAAAATAACATCTCAGGAAAGAGCCCTTGGAAACGTAGGTAAATACTACTACCAGGCCCTTCATTACTATGCTTTGCAGGCTGCAGGCATTGACAGAGCAAGTGATTATAAAGAAAGAATGGAAGAAATAAAGGCAGGCCTTGGTGAATATGAAAACCAGGCCGGCGTAATAGACGAAATACTTAAAAATCAGTAATTTAGGTGATTTATGCGTGTTAAAAACTTTTTAAAGGTTAGAGACGGGTTTTACCACGAGCTTTTTGTGCTGGTGATTCCCATTGTGATACAAAGCCTTATCACAAACGCCGTAAGCATGGCAGACGTTGTGATGCTTGGGCGATACAATCAAACAGCCCTTTCCGCTTCAAGTTTGGCAGGACAGGTGCAGTTTATATTAAACATCGTATTCTTTGGACTGGCATCATCCGTTACCATTTTAGCTTCCCAGTATTGGGGCAAGAAAGACAATAAAACAGTTTCAAAAATACTTGGAATCGGATTAATCATTTCCGTATTCCTTTGCACAATTGCCACACTTTTGGCAGTGTTTGTGCCTCACTGGCTTATAAGCATTTGGACTAATATACCGGAGCTTCAGGAAGAAGGAGCCAAGTACCTAAGAGTGGTAGCTCTTTCTTACTTCTTTGCAGGTATATCTCAGCCCTATTTATCCATAATGAAAAGCTGTGAAAGAGTAATGCTTTCGACGGCAATTTCTTTTACCACACTTTGGGCAAACATCATTTTAAATGCATGCTTGATTTTCGGCCTTGGCCCCTTTCCGGAGCTTGGAATCGTGGGAGCGGCCCTTGCCACAACAATTGTAAGAGGAATCGAGCTTTTGATTTGCATTATCGATTTCTTTAGGCAAAAGGTGATTCCAAAGAGCCTATCAAACATGTTTAAGATTCCAAAGTATCTGGTGACAGACTTTATAAAGTACTGCCTCCCTGCGTTTATCAACGACGCAATGTGGGGCCTTGCTTTTAACATGAATTCAATCATCATGGGCCATTTGGAAGAAGACATAGTGGCGGCAAACTCGATTGTGACCGTCGCAAGAGACCTAATCAGCGTAACAGGCTTTGGAATCTCTGCGGCAGCCTCCATTATGCTTGGAAAAGAAATCGGTGAAAATAAGCTTAAAGAAGCCAAAAGCGACGCCTCATCCATTTTGAAGGTGGCATTTCTAGCTTCCGTAATTCAGGGGCTTATATTACTAGCCTTAACGCCGATTATTCCAAACTTTGTTCTTTTAACGGACACTGCGGCTCATTACTTAAAAATCATGTTACTTATAAGCACGGTCTACCAGATGGGACAGGTGGTAAACACGGTACTTATAGCATCGCTCTTTAGGTGCGGCGGAGACTCGCGCTACGGAATGGTGCTTGATATAATCTGTATGTGGGGCTTTGCGGTGCCCCTTGGACTTATAAGCGCATTTGTGCTTAAGCTACCGTCAATAATTGTGTATCTGTTAATGTGCACCGATGAATTTGCAAAAATGCCCTTTGCCTTTTGGCATTACAAAAAGGGCAATTGGATAAAGAACCTGACACGCTAACCTTACATAACAATAGGAGGGGGAATATGCAAGGAAGAATCAAGTCTATTATAGCGTTTTTGACACTGGCAGTTTTGATTGCGGCGGGATATATCATCGTGTATAACGTTAAAGATGATACGGATATTTACCCAAGCGCCGACACTAAGATCGAGCTTTACGGAGAAAGCCACGGATTAAAGAAATTTTACGATGCCGAATACAGCGTCTGGAAAGAGCGATATGATGACGGGCAGCGGATTTTATTTATGGAGATTCCCTTTTCTTCGGCCAAGTTTTTAAATATGTGGCTTAAGGCGGATAACGATGAAATCCTTGATATGTACTATAAAAACCTTGAAGGCACTTTAAGCCATAGGCCCGCATACTTAAGGTTTTTAAAGACGATTAAAGAAAACTGTCCCGACACTATCTTTATCGGAACGGATGTGGACCATCAGTATGACACCACAGGACAAGCGTATCTTGAGTACCTGGAAGAAAACGGCCTTGAGGACAGTGAAGAATACAGACTTGCCGTAGAGTGCATGAAACAGGGAGAAGAGTATTACAGCGTAGGCCCTGAGAAAATGGAAGATTTAAGAGAACAGTACATGATCCAAAACTTTTTAAACGCTTATGAAAGAGTGGGAAAAGTTAGAATCATGGGCATTTACGGCTCTTACCACACAAATCTTGAAGCTCCAAATGTAATGATAGCTCCCATCATAAAAATATATGGAAGCAGCGTAAGTTCTGTTGCTGTTTCAAATCTTGCAATAAAGGAAATAAACCCTTTAACTGTCGGATTCTGCGTAAGTGGCTTAGTGTTTCTTCTTATGCTTTTTATACCTAATATATTTTGGACAAAGAATAAGCCAATCGGCTATGAAAACTACGTTACCGGCGAAAACAAGGTTTTGCTTATATTAGAAAGAGTCGGAGAAGTGCTTGTTACCTGCTCTTTATTAATCTTTAAATGCTTAGATCCCTTAGTAGTATTTGGAAGAAGCAGTATTTGGTACAATCCAAGGATTGTCTTTTGGATTTTGGCCTTTGTGCTTATGATCCTTTACGAATGCTACTGGTTTAGATACTTTGCAAGCCCTAAGTTTATGAAAGACTATTATTCATCCCTTTTGGGTTTCCCTGTTGCAGGGGCCACACTTCCCGTATTAGCGGTGTTGGTAATGGCTATTTACGGACGCAGTATTATATTATTTGTATCAGGCATCATCCTTGGCATAGGCCACATCGGCATACACTTAGGCCATTATAAAGAGGCCATAAAGGAAAGGTAAAAACATGTCAAAAGTTATTGTGGGAATGTCCGGAGGCGTTGACAGCGCCGTCACGGCATACCTTTTAAAAATAGCAGGATACGACGTTATCGGAGTCACCCTTAAAATATGGACGGCAGCTAACGGAGAAGAAAGCAGATGCTGCGAAATCACAGACGCTCAGGCAGTTGCGGCTCAACTTGACATCCCCTATTACGCCGTAAACTGCATGTCAGATTTTAAAAAGCATGTAACGGATCCCTTTGTGGAAGACTATTTATGCGGCATCACTCCAAGCCCCTGTGTGGGATGTAACAGAAAGATTAAGTGGGATAAGATGCTTGAAGTGGCAGACTCCATGGGGGCAGAATATATCGCCACCGGCCACTACGCTCATATAGTGAAGAAAGAAAACGGTCGCTTAACCGTTAAGACCGCTGATTACGCGTCAAAAGACCAGACCTACATGCTTTATAGACTTTCTCAAGAGCAGCTTGCACGTACCCTTATGCCTCTTGGAAAGTTAAGTAAAGACGAAGTAAGAGATATAGCAAGAAAAGTAGGCCTTAAAGTAGCTGAAAAGCACGATTCTCAGGAATTATGCTTTATACCCGACGGAAATTATGCAGATTACATCGAAGAATATGCAGGAGACAGAGTGCCTCCCGAAGGAAACTTTGTAAGCGAGTCAGGAGAAATTTTAGGGCGCCATAAAGGCATCATCCACTATACAATAGGCCAGAGAAAAGGCCTTGGAATCGCCTTTGGACACCCTATGTTTGTTAAAGAAATAAGGCCTGAAACCAATGAAGTGGTGCTGTCTGAAGAAGATGCCCTTTTTACAAAAGAAGTATTCTGTAATGACTTAAACTTTCAAAGCATTGAAGATATTAAAATAGGCGAAAAGCTTGAATGTAAGGCGAAAGTTCGCTACAGACATAACGCTCAGAAGGCCGTTATTGAAAGAGTCGATAGCGACAAAGTCAAAATCACCTTCGAAGAGCCCGTAAGAGCAGCCACTCCCGGACAGTCCGCAGTCTTTTACGACGAAGATGGATGTGCCATCGGTGGCGGAGTAATCGTAAAATAGCGGGAAAAATTATTCGAAAAATATGTTGAAAAATATTTAGAAAGTATTAGAATAGAATTATAGAAGGAGGTAGAACTATGCCACAAATTGCACCTATTTCAGATTTGAGAAATTATGGTCAGGTACTTGAAAAGGTTGAAGAAGGAAAGCCTGTGTATCTTACAAAAAACGGGCACGGAGAATACAGCCTTCATGACATTGCTGATGATGAAGCATTGGACAAGGCGAGGGCTATGGTTCGGCTGATGAGCGAGTTAAATCAGGGTTTTTCTTCAGGAGAAGAAAAGGGCTGGCTTACAGATGAAGAGGTCTATGCACGCCTTAAAGAAAAGCGGAGAAAGGTTTAAAGTTGTGACTGAATATAATGTAACTTATTCTTCGGTAGCATTGGATGATATTGAGCAAGCGTGGGATGAAATATATTCCGCATCCATGGATTATGACACAGCCGATAAGTATATTGATGAGCTTCGTGTTAAGATTAATAACATATCAAAACATCCTAGAACAGGTAAGCGCTTGACATATGAAGGTATTTTCACCGGTATATACTATGTAACACATAAAAAGTATAGTGCTTTTTATAGAATTGGTAGTGGCAGAATTGAGGTAGGCAGAGTGCTTTATAATCGAAGCGATTATCTAAAACTAATTATAGAGTCTATGGGTGAATAAATGCCATATATTAACAAAAACAAACACAATAATTATTTCTAGTATCCATAAATCCACGATATAATATTATCGTGGATTCTTTTTTTAGTATAAGCGCCCATAAAGGAGGCATCTATGAGATTAGGTACATCATCACCCCTTAAACACACATCCCCAAAAGATTGGGCCAACACCCAAAGCGCTCTTGGCATGAGAGCAGTGGTGTTCCCGGTGCAAAGTAACGAAGATAAAGAAAAAATCGATGCCTACAAAGAGGCTGCCAATGAAGCAGGCCTTATGATTGCGGAAGTGGGCATTTGGAGAAACCCTTTGGCCAAAGACCCTGAGGAGAGAAAAAGAAACATTGAATACTGCGTAAATCAGCTTAAGCTTGCAGATTACCTTGGAGCCAGATGCGCTGTAAACGTGGCAGGCACCACCGGCCCCATATGGGATGGCGCCTACAAAGAAAACTTCTCAAAAGAAATGAGAAAAGAAATAGTTAAGACCACCCAGGAAATAATCGATAGGGCGGAAGTAAAAAACACTTACTTTACCCTAGAGCCCATGCCCTGGATGGTGCCTATGAGCCCCGAAGATTACTTAAGGCTTATTGATGAAGTTGACAGAGAAAGATTCGGAGTGCACATGGATGTTATCAACATGATAAATTCCATCGACAGATACTTTAACGCCAACGAATTCATTGCAAAGTGCGCAGACTTACTTGGAAAAAGAATAAGAAGCTGCCACATAAAAGACGTTCATTTAAGCGAAGAATTTACAGTTAGATTAGAAGAATGTGGCCCCGGGGACGGGGAGTTTCCTTTAAGATATTATGCTGAAAAGATGCATGAAATCGATAAAGACATGCCCATTATCTTAGAGCACTTAAACACAGACGAAGAATACCTAACATACATGAAATACCTAAAGGAGGAATTGAATGGACTATATTAGAGAATCCGATGCAAACGTCATCACAAAGAAATACTTAGATTCAATATTAATAGAGCCTAGATACATAGATTCAAAGGTGGCGGATACAAAGACAGAATTCTTTGGAGAAGTTTTTGATAGCCCCGTTATGACGCCAGCCTTTTCGCATTTAAAGAATTACAACAATCGCCCTTTAACAGGGTTAGAAGAATACTCAATTGCCGCAAAGGAGTGTAATATTTTAAACTTTGTTGGCATGATGGAAAACGATCAGTTTGAAAAGATAGTAAGAACCGGCGCTAAGACCGTTAGAATCGTAAAGCCCTATAAAGATAACGGGAAGGTGAAAGACCAGTTTGCCTTTGCAAAAGAAGTGGGGGCCTTTGGAATCGGAATGGACATAGACCACATCTTTGGTGAAAAGGGCTATGACGTTGTAGTGGGTGAAGATATGACCTTCCAGACTACTGAAATGCTTGCAGGATACGTTCAGGCCTATGATTTACCATTTGTGGTTAAAGGCGTTTTAAGCGTTGCTGATGCACTTAAGTGTAAAGAAATCGGTGCGAAAGCAATAATAATAAGCCATCACCACGGCCGCATTCCCTATGCTGTGCCGCCTCTTATGGCCCTTCCTAAGATTAAAGAAGCTTTGAAAGACACAGATATAAAGATTATCGTTGATTGCTCAATTGATTCAGGGGCCGACGTATTTAAGGCCTTGGCCCTTGGGGCAGATGCGGCAGCAGTAGGCCGCTCCATGATGCCTTCCTTAGAAAAAGACGGAACTGAGGGCGTAAAGGAGTTTATCGGTAAAGTAACAAGTGATTTAAAGTATCTCATGAGCTCCACAGGATTTGACAGCGTCTCAAAAATAGATTCAAGCGTTCTAGTCACTGTTTCCTGCCCATCGCCATAAAGAATAATAACTATTTACAGAAAAGAAAATTTTCTCTTCAATATCATTCTTGGACACGACGTAGCATCCGCCGAGTTGTTTGTCTTCTACAATGGTATATCCATTTTCTTCCATGTATTCGGTAAATGCTTTCATAGGGTCGTCCGGTGTTGCCAAGACAACTTTTGTCGGCCTCGAACTGACTTCAACATATTTAGCGCGTCCTGTATTTATAGAGGAAAGAGCTATGGCTACTTTAGGATAATTGATAGTTCCGAACTTGATAAAGGAAAAAGCTGCAGGGGCAATGATAAGCGCAATAACTAAAAGTGAGATGATTATCTTCGGTTTTATATGTTTCCCTTTTCTCACAGCATTCCTCCTTAAAAGCAAAGTGTTTAAATTAATTATATCATGAACATGCGTAATGTTTTTTTGTTTCGTTTTGCAAAGTTCCCTCATAAAAGTGTAACGGAACTACAAAAGTTCCCTCATAAAAATGTAACGAACCCCTAAAAGTTCCCTCATAAAAATGTAATGGACAACAAAAATGGCACGAGTTTTGGCGGTTTCTTGCAAAAGTCATAGGACTTTCGACAATACACTTGCAAAAGTCATAGGACTTTTGCAAATAAGCCGCCCTTGTTGGGCCAGTCCCCTTCGCGGTTAATCCCTCGATAATACGAATATTTAATAATATCATTTGAGAGTACGTTTACTTAGCGTACTCTTTTTGTGTGTAAAAAGGAGGAATCGCTAAATGAATAAGTTACTCGGAAAGAAACTTGTATTATCGATACTAATGTGCTTAACCCTATTACTATGTGCATCTTGCGGAAACAAAAACGCAGGTGCAACCGGCGCAACCAATACAACCGGCTCGGAAGGTGCAACAGGCACAGCGACAGAAGAAACAAATACAGAAAAAGTCAAGGACGTTAAAGGCCCCTTGGCAATATATAAAATCGGGACAGATACAATCGCCGTTTTGTTAAACGACCCCGAATGCGAAAAGCTCATGCCCGTTGGCGAGCACGAAGAAAGCCCAAACAGAATGAGCCTTCATACAGAGGACTGGAATTTCCAGATCGGCCTTTCTTCATTCTACGGAAATATTTCCTATAAAGTATCGGAAGACAACTGGGAAAACATTTCAAGCCCTTATGATAAGAACCACGTGACTAAGGACTCTTACTTTATATGCTTCTCAGCGGACGGCATCTGCGACAAGCTCCCCGACAGCGGAGAAATCGTTTTAACCAAATATAACGTTAACGATTCACAGGAAGAAGAATTCTATAAAGAAGACGCTTCCAAGATAGTTCAGAAAATCGACATCATGCAGTACGCAGATCTAGTCGGTAAAGCATATGAAGCAAAGAAACCCGAGGGCGACTGGGCCGGCACATACATGTCAGATTCTTATTCAGAATCTCAGGGCTTTTCTGAAATCACCGTAACCGATAGCGGCGCCCTCTATATTAAAGCAAAGATAGACGGCGAAGAAAGAGAATTCATTGCAATCGAAGCAGTTCCTGAAGGAGCGACCGACGACCCTAAATACTTATTTAGGAATGGCGTAATCCTTAACGGCGGAAACGACAGAGAATATGTAGAATTCCAGTATTCAAAAAGCTACTACGGAGAAGGCGAAGAAGAATACGACGAAGGAATTTCTTATAACTACAGTAACTACGACGACGGAACCTACAAAAACTCGTGGATGAAACGAGTGGAAGAATGGCACAAAGCATCTGCCACATATAAAGACGAAGACACAGTCGGAAAGATTACAAAGAAAGATCCCGAAGACGATTCTTACTTTAAACCTACAACCGATGACTACATCATCATGGCATATTATGACGGCACATACACAAGCGAGCAGCTTTCGGGCGAACAGTACTCACTTTACTGCTTTGATGAAATGGGAAGAACAGTTTATGGCGTAATGAAGATTGTTATGCAAAGTGAAGCAGACGCAAAGAAAGTCTATGACGACCGCACCAAGTACGAAAGCGACACCAAGTACAAACTCTCAGGTAACGTGGTATACACTCTTTACCCCGACATGTACTATAGCAGCGCAATCCTTTCTAAATTTGAAGCTATGCTGCAAAGTGACGCGCAGAGTAATTGGACCTACGGCACACACTGGTACACAGGTTGGGTGCGAGACGACGACTTTGTGACGGGCCAGACTTATATCAGCAAACCCTATACAGAAGAAGACTTCAATTTCTCTATCGATGACATGATCTTCTGGAATTCATTACAAAGAAACTATTATCCAAACAAAGCAAACTCTGAAAACACCTTTAGTGCAGATATCGGAAAAGACTACTTATACATCTCTAACAACGGCACCTTGGACGGAAACACAAGTGCTAAGCCCCTTGGTGAAATCAGAATCAAAGGAAGAACAATCACCGGCGCTTCAGCATCAAGAGAATACGATTACGACACACAATCGTACAGCATTTGGCTTAACTTTACGGAGCTTAACTTTACAGATACCGAAGCAAACCTTACTCAGTACTGTTTCAAAGTAGACAATCCTTTCGATACTTCTGTAACAGTTGATAACTATAAGTCAAAGACAGCCGATAAGACCTTAACAGCTACCTACGACTTAACAAATCCTATGACCTATTAATTTCAATATTTATACCAATATCTGCAAAATGATGATATAATCCCATTATAATACTTATGAGGAGAGTACATATGGGAAAAACATTTAGTAAGAACGCTAAGCGTATTGCTTTAGTGGCACTTATGTGCATTTTTGCTTTTGCCCTTGCGGCATGCAAAAAGAAAGATGTATCTGTTAATATTTATCCTTGCGGAGAAGATACACTTGCAGTTTTGGTTAAAGGAGATGTGTGTGAAAAGCTCATTGCTCCCGAAGGGGCAGAGTGGTCTGACTATAAGTTGTATTTGTATGTAGAAGAACCAAGCGCCAATATCTCCATGAATGCTCAGGGGGCCAACTTATTTGTAAGCGCGACAGAGGAAGAAGAATACTGGAGCGTAGACGCATGGAAGACATGGAAACTTACCAAAGATTCTTTTTTCTTTACCTTAAACAAAGAAGGCCTTGCACATTTCTTTGATAACAGCAAGAAAGCGACACTTAAGCTTTATCAAAAGGATGCCGAAGAAAAATTACTATTAAATGTAAACATTCCAAAGGTAATCGAAAAAATCGACACAGAGAAGCTTGCAGAAATAGCAGGAACTTACCTTTACGAAGATGAAGTATCTCCCGATTGGACCGGAAAGTATTTATCATTTTATAAATACTTAGGCGATGACAGAGAAGATAATTTGTCCGGTGAAATCAATGTGGAAGTTAAGGACGGAAACATCCTTTACATTACCGCCAATATCAACGGAGAAGAAAAAGTTTATGTAGCAAGAGAAGAAGAGCAAGAGGACTATTTTGACGGCTCAATGCACTATGCTGTCGTACTTTTAAACGCTTCCGACAAAGTCTCCGATGTCGATATAACGCTGTATGGAAAAACCACAGCTCCCGACGGAAAAGAAACCCTGCAAATCTTTATGTTCGTAAAAGATATGGAAACCGAAGAAAGCATCAGCACTACGTTCTATAAGGCGGAGTAAACAAAGTGAAACTAAGAAACGTTTTGATAGTAGTAGAAAATATAGAAAGAGCCAAGAAGTTTTATCATGATGTATTTGGCTTAGAAACAATCCTTGATAACGATGGAAACATGATACTCACCGAAGGCTTGGTGCTTCAGGAAAAGAAGTATTGGAAAGAGTTCTTGCAAAAAGAAACCATTCCTGAAAACAATGCTTCTGAACTATACTTTGAAGAAAAAGATATTGAAAGCTTTGTAAAGAAGCTTGAAAGCCTTTACCCGGACATTAAGTATGTGAACCGCCTTATGACCCACAGCTGGGGCCAAAAGGTAGTAAGGTTCTATGATTTGGATGGAAATCTAATAGAAGTCGGAACACCAATGTAAGAATCGCCGCCGCAGAAATGCGGCGGTTTTCTTATGATTTTAATTCTAATTTGGCACAATTTAGCGCTCTCACCCCGCCCATTTTCTCCACTTTCCCTTAAATTCTCGCCCCTCGGGCTAATACGAAATAAATGTCAGATTGGGAGCAAAATCCTATCACCAAACCTGCGATTATCACCATAAATGTCCCAATAGCAAAAATGCTTTGAATTGGGAGTAGAAATTGGTAAAAACTGCTCCCAGTTTTAAATGGATTCAGTATTGGGACAAAATGCGTGAATTTAAGGGATTTTGGGGCAAATTTACTCCCAGAATGGATGTGAAATTCATGTTGGGAAAGATGCAAAATGGAACCGCCGGTTCCTTTTCAAACGTAATATGACTGTATTATCATTAACTTGTTGGAGGTGAATAACAATATGAATGAAAAGTATAAGTTTGATCTTGTTTCGTTTGGAATGAGACTAAAGGAAATCAGAGAATTCTATGACATGACGCAGAAAGTGCTCGCGGATGAATTAGAGGTTGATGTTAAATCTGTTAGTAATTGGGAACGAGGTATTAAATTACCGGAAATAGATAATATAGTTGAATTAGCGAAATTATATAATATGTCGGTTGGAGAGATACTAGAAGATGAACCTTATAGGATATTCTTGAAAAAGGCAACATCGAGAAAGAGATCGATAGAAATTGTCGAAGCAGAGGGATTAATAGAATTCTATGTAGAATTCACTGAAGATAGATACTTTGATAGATATGAGGCGTGGATATGGGACGAATTATCTCCAAACAAACATTGCTGTTGTACAACGTCAAAAGTAGCTAGCTATGAATTATTCAAAAAGTCTATCTTGGAGGATGTAGGTTCGATAGCGGCAAGTTATAGAAAATTGATATTAGATTCGACATCTGATGATGCTGAGGAAAAAACAAGAAGGGAGCAGCTCAGAATGAAGATGAGATGTGAGCAGTCTGGAATGTCAGCAAAAGGTGCTGTGTTTATAAATGGAATAGTGCACTACTTCGAAAATGATGAAGAAGATTAATAAATTTAATCGCCACACGGAATGTAGTGTGGCGATTTGCTATATAAGGTGATAGAATAACATTGAGTTTGCAATTATTTATAAAGCATTTGGGAGGTTTCTATTTTGATAAACGATGGAATCTATGAACAAATAGTAAATACAAAGCTTAGCAATGAGCTTTCTGCAATCGATACCGAAAAATATGACATAGATTTAGCCAAGTTAGATGTCGATGATGCACGTAAGGTGCTTACTATATATATTTCATATGTTTTGCAAAAAGGCCTTAGATATATAAGAGATAGTTACAATAGTTCAGAAGATAAAGAAGCGCTTGTTGCACAAATTAAGCTTTGCAATGAAATAATTGATGATATTAAAAATGCAACTGGAGATGAGGATTTTGCTGCGTTATCGATTTTAGATAAAGGGGAGATGCTTCGCTCTCTATATCAGAAGTTAAATAATTCAAGGAGTATATCTAATAGCAAAACAGTAAGACCAGAAACTTCACTGTTGGAAAGCACTCTTTTTACTGGTGCTAAGCAAGAACCTTCTATGCTTTCAGAAATAAAGAAAGAGATAGTAAGTTCTGATTCGGTAGACCTTTTGATTTCATTTATTAAGTGGAGTGCAGTTCAAAGGATACTGCCAGATTTAAGAGAATTTACATCAAGAACTGGAACAAAACTTAGAGTAATTGCTACAACCTACATGAAGGCTACAGACTATAAGGCCATAATGGAGTTAGCGCAGTTGCCTAATACAGAAGTAAAGATTAATTATGAGACTGACCATATGAGAATGCATGCCAAGTCATACATTTTCAAGAGGGACACAGGCTTTTCAACAGTATATATAGGTTCGTCTAATCTTTCTAATCCGGCGTTGACTGACGGACTAGAATGGAATTTGAAGGTAACAGAAAAAGAATCCTTTGATATAGTGAACAAATGTCAGGTAACGTTTGAAAGCTATTGGAATAATCCTTCTTTTGAAACGTTTGATCCTGAAGATGATGATTGCAAGAGCAAACTAGGATTTGAATTATCAAAAGAATATGATTTTGAAACCTCCAGAATGCACCTGCTTTGTTCGATTCGCCCTTATCCATATCAGCAAGAAATATTAGATGCACTTGAAGCTGAGAGAGAAGTCAACGGACATTACAAAAATCTTGTTGTGGCGTCCACAGGGGTAGGAAAAACAGTCATAGCGGCATTTGATTTTAGAAGATATTATGAGAAAAATCCTAACGCTAGGCTTTTGTTTATAGCGCATAGAAAAGAAATACTGGAACAGAGCATTCAGAAGTTTAGAGAAGTGTTAAATGATTTTAACTTTGGGGATTTGTATGTTGATGGCAGAAAACCTACACAGAAAAATCACCTCTTCATGAGTATTCAGTCATTTGTGGCATCTGACTTCGAAGAGCATACCGCTAAAGATTTCTATGATTTTATTATTGTTGACGAATTTCACCATGCTGCGGCCCAGTCTTATCAAGGTTTGTTAGGCTACTACAATCCTAAAATTCTTTTAGGATTGACTGCTACCCCTGAAAGACTGGACGGGAAAAATGTGTTGGACTACTTTGATGGGCGAATTGCCTCTGAAATGCGTTTGGCAGAAGCAATAGATAGAAAATTGCTTAGTCCATTCATGTATTTTGGCGTCTCCGATTCGATAGACTACAGCGGGTTAACATGGAAGGGAAAGTACGATATATCGGAGCTTGAAAGCATATATACCGCTGATACCAAAAGAGCTGAATTAATATTTAATACAGTATTGCGCAAGGTTAATGACATAAAAAAAGTTCATGGATTAGGATTCTGCGTAAGTGTAGCTCATGCTGAATTCATGGCTAAATTTTTTACAGAGCATGAGGTGCCTTCGATTGCTTTATCTGCTAACAGTGTAGATGATATTAGAGCTGGTGCAAAAGAAGATTTGGTGTCTGGAAAGACAAAGTTTATATTCGTCGTAGATTTGTATAACGAAGGAGTAGACATTCCAGAGGTAGACACTATCCTTTTTTTGAGACCAACGGAAAGCGCGACGATCTTTCTGCAACAGCTTGGCCGTGGTCTTAGATTGCATCCGGATAAAGAGTGTTTGACTGTTCTTGATTTTATAGGGCAGGCTCATAAGAAGTATAACTTCGAATCAAAGTTCAGGGCAATGATAGGAAGCACAAGAAAATCTGTCGAAAAGATTGTAGAGGATGATTTTTCATCAATACCGAGAGGGTGCTACATTGAACTTGAAAAACTTGCAAAAGAGTATGTTCTTAGCAATCTTAAGCAGAATACGATAGATAAGACGACGCTAACTAATAAGGTACGATATTTTGAAGGCGATACTTCGCTTCCGTTAAGACTTGATTATTTCTTGGATTATTATGGTATATCCATGGTAGAAATGTATCGTAGTGATGGAAGTAGATCATTTAGAAGGCTTTGTAAGTGGGCGGGGCTTCTGGAATCTGACGATGATGTGGAGGACGAAATCTATAAGAAGTTTTCGGGAGTTCTGCAGGTTAATTCTAGCAGGCTTCTCCGATACTGGATTAAGTATATTGAGAAAAATCAGAAGCCAACAAGCAACATTGAAAGGTTAATGAGAAATATGCTCTACTATTCCTTCTATGGAAAAACACCAGAGAAAGAAGGATTCGCGTCAATCGCTGAAGGCATTGATAGTATAGTAAAGCAGGATTTTGTAAAGGATGAGCTTCTTCAGGTTCTTCATTACAATTTAAAACATATCGATTTTGTGGCAAAAGAAAATGAGTATTCGTTTGAGTGCCCTTTAGATGTTCACTGCAACTATAGCACGAGACAGATTCTGGCTGCATTTGACTATTACAACGAAAAACAAGCACCGGATTTTAGAGAGGGCGTCAAGTTCTTTGATGCAAAAAATACGGATGTTTTTCTGATTAATCTGAATAAATCAGAGAAAGACTTTTCTCCTTCAACTATGTATGAGGATTATGCAATCAGTGAAACGCTGTTCCATTGGCAGACACAGAGCGGCTTATCCAATACAAGTAAAACTGCGAAGCGGTATGTTGAACATGATAAAATGAATACAAACGTTTCTCTCTTTGTAAGAGAGCATAAGAAAACACTATCGCATACATCGAGCTTTGTTTTCTTGGGAAATGCAGACTATGTAAGTCATAAGGGAAGTAAACCGATTAGTTTCGTGTGGAAATTGCACGAACCCATACCAGCAAAACTATTAGAAAAGGCAAATAAGAGCGTGGCAATTTAATGAAAACAGTAAAAGTAGTGGCAGCAGTCATTAAAGCAACAAATGAGAATGGAGAACCCATAATCTTTGCGACTCAAAGAGGATATGGCGAGCTTAAAGGGGGCTGGGAATTCCCTGGCGGAAAGATAGAAGAAGGCGAAACACCGCAACAAGCCCTTAAGCGCGAAATAATGGAAGAACTTGATACAGAGATTAAAGTTGGCGATTTTATTCATACGATTGAATATGATTACCCGACCTTCCATTTGTCAATGGACTGCTTTTGGTGTGAGATTATTAAAGGTGATTTAGTGCTTAAAGAACATGAGGCGGCAAGATGGATTACATTAGATAAGCTAGATGATTTAGGCTGGTTACCTGCTGATATCCAACTAGTCAAAGAATTGAAATAAAAAGGAAGAAGGCTGGCTATGAGTTTGGTAAGAGCGATATGGTCATAGTGATATAGGGAAATAATTGTATTTTTGTGGAGAGAGTGGAAACTGGATTGAGAATCTTTTTTTGGAATCTAAAGAATAATAGTAATGCTGAGTGGGTTGTGAAGACTATACAGGAAAATGATGTAGATGTGGCCCTCTTTGCGGAATACCATGGAACGGATTTTAAGACAGTATTAACTGATCTGAAAGGCGATTATACCCGGCATGATGGAAAGGGCGGGTGTGATAAGATAACTTTATTATGTAGACGTTCGGTTGAAACAAAAGTAAAGGTGGAATCGACTCGATATACACTATATACATGTATAGTTAACGATGTTTCATATAACATTGTTGGTTTGCATTTGCAATCAAATCCAAGGTCAGATTCGAATGATCGGAAAAATGAAATCCGGAAAATAGTGTACGACATATGTGTACAGGAGAAAAAAGATAAGAATAGAAAAACGGTTGTAATTGGCGATTTTAACTGCAATCCTTTTAGTGAAGAAATAATTCAAAAGGACGCATTTAATGCTGTTTTGTTTAGACGGTTGATTGAAAAGAATGAATACGTTACGTATCAAGGTACCCGGATTAGGAAGTTTTATAATCCAATTCTTTTGTTCCTGTCAGAAGAAGAGAACATCTATGGATCTTTTTACTATCCGTCAAGCAATAGTGCTCCTCTATACTGGAATAGTTTTGATCAAGTATTAGTACGAAAAGAGTTGGCTAATAGGATAGAATCGATGAATTATATAAAGGAAATATCAGGCAGAAAACTGATTAAAGACATTGCAATTGACGGAAGAATTAGTGATCATCTTCCTCTGTTGGTTTCAATTGGGAAAGGAAAAATGGAATGAGAAGCTTATGGCCAGATTTATTAGAACAAAAGGAACAAGAAAAGAATAATTCAATAAGCATTATTAGGGAACAAGTGAGGGAACTACAGAGGATTACCCAGGGAGCAGTGTCTGCCGTTTTCCGCAGAATACAATACCAGCCCGGGCCTGCCGATGCCCTGTTAGAATTTGGAAAGTATACTTCGCAATTCTCTAGCTCTGCTTTTAAGGAAAAAATCGAAGATGAGTTGGCTGGAAAAGAAGACATTAATGATCTTTTTAGAGTAAAGAAGTATAAGTTTGAACTGTGCAATAAAAATTATAGATTTAGGGTGTTTGTTTTAAACTATAGTACATTATTCCCTATTTCATTAGAGGTGGATGAAGGAATCTCTGAAGAAATAAAATACAGAAATGGAGAGAAAATAGAAAGCAATGACGCACTCATTTGCGTTTTGGAAGAAATATTCTCTTCTAAAAAGGTTAAACGTGTGCTTCAAAACATGCTTGTAGAATCAGAGGATAATTAGTGATGTTCTATAGCATTTTTATAATTGTTAGAAATAATAGCCATTAATGTCTGAAAAAGTGTAAAACCGATTCTGACGGAATGGACAAATTTACAGTCGGGGATTTGCAGAATTATAGTAGATTTTCAAGGGGAAGTGAATGGGAAAAGAAGAGTTAATTAGTTTTGCGAAAGGTTTATATAGTCAGGCGCTAAATGCCAATTGCTATTATTCGATGATTGATCAGTATCGTAACGCTATAAAGAAAAATAATGGCGTATTGGAGCATTTTCCGGCTTTTTATCACTTGACCTATAATGCCTTGTTGAATACATGCTTTATGGAAGTTGCAAAACTCTATGACGATAACGGGCTATCGCTTGGAAAGCTACTCAAAGAATGTTCGAACAATTTAAATATCTTTCCGAAAAACAGGACGACTATTGAATATGAAGCGGATGGAGTGAAATTTTCGAAAGAGGTACCATACCAGTATAGATTAAGAAAAGAGGAAGAAATATTTTTTAAGGAGTTTGTTACAAGTCAGCGAAAACTATTCGAAATATTTACGGATTGCGATATAGAATCAATTCCAATACAAAAGGACTTCACTTTTCCAGAGTTACTGGACTTATATAAGAAACGATATTGCAGCTTAAGCAAAAAGAAAGAAAAGCTAAGAAAACAAAGAAACGAATTATATGCTCATAATGACATTAGGAGAAAATTTGATGAAAAGGGGATTCAGGATGATTATCCGATCTCTTATTCTGATATTAAAGAGTTGATACAGTATGCGCTTGATTTGACTATTATGGTTATAGCTATCTTAACGGGAATTAAGGAGCCGGAGATATATTCAAATATTGAGGATTTCGATGCTCTACTGAGATATGCAAAAATAGGTATGGACATCCAGAAGGAAAAACAGAAGGATATACTTAAGAAGAAAAGTGAATTGAGATGCTTGGTGACGATGGATTTGTTTGAAAAAGAATATAAAGCTTTTATATCACAAGCGGATAAAAACGCTGTAACTACTAAACCTAGCGCCAAGGAAATGCCTGGAGGTTTTCCTTATACCAAAGGGGGTGTTAAAGTGGATGGTGGGAATATTGGAAGGCATTTTGGACAAGGTAGAGCAGGGAAAACACCGTATATTAATTGGCATGTTGTATCTGTTTCTTATATTGTTGAGGAAGCTAGGATAGTAGTGGGAATAGAGGGAGATCGCTATCATCATTTAAATGAGATGCGGCCAATTAGATACGAGAGGATTGGAAATAAGAATGTAGATGTGGCTATTTTTTATGAGACGGAGAAGGAAACAATAGATTACAGAGAATTATACAATAAATTTATTTCAGTTTCTGAAAAAGTTATGCAATTGGGATTGTATTAGCTCATGAAAAGACTTTACTGAATTGGATGAAATTAAAGTAGCGGCAGTAGTCATTGAAGTAGATGAGGATGTATACCGCAATTAATACAGAGGGTAGGTACTAAGATAAGGTATGGGAAATAAAAAGCATAAGAAAAAGAGAAACAACAAGCAACATTTTGAGAGTAATAACAAGGTAACAACGCTAAACACATCTACAAGTAATGAGCTTAAAGATAAGTGCGAGCCAGTGAAAAATGAAGAAAAGGAAGAAAGTAGAACCAACAGATCGGGGATAATCTTGGCAATTTTAGCGCTCATGGCTCCGCTTGTAGGAGTATTATTTCATTACACAAAAAAATGGGGAAGAATTATTCCGGAGAGTTATAATCCTGTATGTTGGATGCATATTGTATTTATTGGATTCGTCACAATGTTTTCGATAATAGTTCTTATAGATATTGCTATTATAGTGTGGGCTGATTTAAATCGATATGATGTATTGGAGTATGGTCAAGCGGATAAAAGGACTGTCAATAACGATTCGGATGTAAAGTATAATACTTTATTGTCAGATTTAAAAAACTTTCTTTATGGTTTTATTATTCTTCTACTTCTTTTTAGCCTTTATGCGTTGCTATATGAAACAGAACAAATTGTGTGGAGAGTGCTTCTAGGCATAGCCTTTGTTTTTTTAATTATCTCATTAATTATAGCATTAAGGGAACATGTAAAAAAAAGAATAAAGAATCAAAAAAAGAAAAGGCAGGGTAAATTTTCTTCGTTGTTACCTAAGTATTTGATTGCCGTCGCCATTGTTGTGGTGACTGTTTTCTACTCATGGTTTGAAGTTAAGCAGGTTATTGAAGTAGATAATAGTAATGAAGGGGTAATAACGATTGATAATTATGGTGTCTTTCTTGGAGAGAAAATTACGATTGAAATATTGCAAGGGAACGATGCTGTCTTTTGCAAAGATGTTTCTGGCTCAGAGTTTGAAAAAGCTGAGGAAGTGATAATACATAGCATTAAATTAGGAAACGGCGAGCCAATTAAATATGTACCTCTAGAGAAGCAAAATGATTATAGAAGGTATGTTTTTAACTTGAATAATATTGAGCTTGAGGAAGGCGATTATAGGTATAGAATTAGCGTTTCAAAGTACAACGCTAAAGTCATTCTAATGAGTGAATTTACAAAGGTTCAAGATGATAACTATATATTTGCAAAACCTTCACTTGAAAAGGAATATTAGATGTATGGATAGTGTAAGAGCGTAAAGAGTGGCAAGCGAGGTGAAAAATGCAAAACTATTCAATCAAAAACACCACAAAAGAACAACGCATCGAGCTTATCAAATCCTGGCAGCCGGAGGATGAATCATTCGACGACAATGATCTTGACATTTGGGAGATTTATAGAGATTACATCGATGGTAAGAAAGAGATAGCCGAGTGTAACGCAGAATTTGCCAAGCGTACAGACTACATGGCGGAATAATAGTAAAGGGGGAATGGTATGAAAGCAGACATTAATCCGTTACTTAAAACGGAAATTGGCACTCAAGTTATGGTGGTTGAAAGATTTATTAAACAGTGCGAGATGGCGGCTATGAAAGACGATGGGGTTATAAGTAAAGAAGAAAGAGCGTTGCTTAATAAGATTGCAAAAGCATCTCAAAAGTATGTTGCTGAGCTGAAGAAACTGTATTGATATAGTAGAAACATTAGGGATTACGTGGTTTTTTAATTACGTAATCTTTTTGAATGATATTAGAAAACCTCATTCTGCCGTTTCTATCTCTTGGTGATTCTAGTTTGCCTAATTTATTATAATAAATTATAATAATACTGCACTGTTTTAATAATACTATGCATTGTGGACGCGAATATGAGTGATTATATCAGAAGAATTGATAAGATGGAATGGATGGCTGATTCATTCGAGCTAATAACGTATTTTATTACTGCTAACATTGTTATTGTAAATAATGTTTTCTTTTTTAGAGTTCACCTCTTTGCGCTTACAGCTGAACAAATATTGTATATTTTTTCCGTTATCGCACAAATAGTAGGAACCTTTATAGGAGTATCAATTGCAGGATATGCCCTATTAGATGCAAGAAATAATGCTCTGGATGATGATGATGATGGGATAAAAGTGCTCAAACTAAGCTTGGCACGTAAACAATTCAGATGGCTCATTAGACTCATGATATATGGATTGGTGGATATTGTATTGTGTTTGCTATCTATCGGCATATATGCTCATGCCTCATGGCTGTTTGATATTATTTCAGATGAAGCGTTGGTTGTGTTGGGGGCATTTATTTTTATTCTTGTAAAATTTACATTATTTCTCTCGCCAAAGGCTATATTAAAGGAGGGCGACTTGGCGAAACGTGAAATTGAGGATGGTTATTCCGAGGAAAGTAGTACGGTATCGTATTCAGATTTTATTATAAAATACAATCAACTACAGGAAATTCTTTATCTTGTACTTGAGGAATCGGATAGAGCGAAGCAACTTGCGGGACGGACTGCTTCGAAAGGTGTTCATCATAACCGAGTAATGCTTGAAAATGCTTTGCGAATGAATGGGATTTTTAATAATTCTCTAGCAAAGATATATAGAGAAATAGCGCACTATAGAAATGCACTTGTTCATAGTACTGAAGGAAACAGGGCTATCAATGGAGAAATAAATCAAAAGCTGTTTAAATTGTATGATTTAATGAATAGCTTGCTCGCTATTATCAAAACATCTAAAGATAGCGAGTATAAGGATAGTAAGCCATATAAAGATTTAGTAAAATTCGCTTCAGAAAATGTTTTGTCAAAATCTGAAAAAGAAATGATTGATAGTGTTATAGCACAATTGGAGTCAGAAAAAACGATTAAAATAGATTCTAAAGATAATGAGAAAACTTTCTATAGTTTAATTCAAGATGGAATAATTGATGATTTGCTAACATCCAAGCAAATTACACAAGAACAGTTCTCTGCTATTAGCGCGTGGTATTCGAGCAGAGAAAAAGCTTAATAAGCATATGCAATGCTTTCCTTGAAGCAGTGAAGTGTCGGGTTATTCCAGCACTTCTTTTTTTACATATTCAATCACTTCATCCGTCATAAAGTAATCTTCGTGGGAGATGCCACTAAATATCTTAAGCGTTGCATTCTCATAACAGCTTACCAAATCCTCCTGCGCCTTCACATCAAGCGTGGTGTCGGCATCGGAGCCTAAGACAGTCACGGGGCAAGCGGTTTCTTTGGCATATTCATCCACACGGATATTGTTTTTTATAAACACCTTAAAGGGCCCGTGGAAGATGGGGATTATTTTGTTATACATTACGGCGCTTGAGCTATAGCCCGAGGCAAGGGTTAAGTGCTTACATTCCCTCACGCTTGCGGTATAGGCGGCCATGCCACATCCGTAGCTGTGGCCAAAGACGTAGATGTCGCGATTCGGGTAGTTTCTTCTTGCATAGTCGTACAGGTCTTCCGCCGATTTCTGTAAGGTCTTTAAATTCATTTTGCCACGGCTTTCCTGAGAGCCGTAATAATCCACCGATAAAAACGGGCAGT
>JAEEGK010006383.1_pt1 | contig 28395 bp, 26 predicted proteins | sample 8958771 | NCBI WGS metagenome assembly JAEEGK01 (sample SAMN16246547, study PRJNA631951) | gut metagenome | biome: gut microbiome; feature: rumen; material: SC-attached | host: Bos | place: Iran: Karaj | collected 2018-10 | reverse complement strand
ATTCTGCTGGTGTGTCTGCTTAACTGTGATGTTAGGATAATCAGCCATGAATCTCTGAACTGCGCCTTCAACGTTAGTCTTTCCGGGATCCTCTGTTGAAATATCCCAAAGTGTGATCTCCATAGGCTCTGTTGTAAGCGTAGGAAGATTCTTTCCGTCCGTCTGCTTTCCTGCTGAATCGGAAGCCTGTGCTGTGTCACCTGAAGCAGCGGGTGCGTTAGCATCAGAACCGCCCGCTGCGGGTGCTGATGAACTACTGCCACAACCTGCCAGTGTTGTTACAGTTAAGACTGTAGCTAAAATACTAGCCAATACCTTTTTATTCATACACTGTCCTCCTTTGTATGGATCGGATATTTTAGCGTCGTAAAACATCCATATTTTGAAACATAAATGTTTCCTACTTAGGACTTACTATAAATGAACAGGATAATTATTGCTTATAAAAAGTTGCTATATAATATACCAAAATTGCTATTTTATCAGTGCGATTTTTTGTGCTAAATAAATTTTTGTGATTTTTACTATACAAAATGTCGCTTTTTTGGGCATTATTTTATTTTGTATATGTTATAATTACTATTAGTTAAAGATAAATCTAAAATACTTTATGATTAGCCACTGTTTTTAAAGCAATTTTATACTTATATCTAAAATAAAAAAATTGCTTATTATAAAAAAGGAGTTTTTTGGGGATGAAAAGTAGGATCGCCAGTGCTAAAGAAACCGTACAACACAAGATAAACACAAGCCTTCGAATGTATATCAACAAAATGCATTCGGATTATCCGCCGCACTGGCATACTGATATAGAGATAATCTGGCCCAAGGAAGCTCCGTACAAGATAATCTGCGAAAGTAAAACATATGACGTTGAAGTTGGCGACATTTTGCTTATCTGCCCTTCCGTTCTGCATGAGATCTTTTCGCTGTCTCCGGGTTCACGAATATATATCCAAGCCGATTTTTCGAGATTTACAGCCTTAAAAGAAATTGATAAGGCTTTCCGTCTTATGTCTCCTGCTCTTCATATCAAGAAAAAAACATGTCCAAGGGATATCTATGACCAGCTATGTGAATGGCTGATCAAGATAATGAACATAAACTTCGGGTCGGATCCTTCCCTCGACATGCATTACGACGATTATGACGAAAGCCTTATGGCTTATACCGAGCTTGCGCCATATGGTGAGCTTGAGATTTATTCCATTCTTATGCAGTTTATCGCGCTTTGCGGAAAAAATATAAATCTTATCAAAGATTCTGATTCGATTGCTACTTCTTCCGCTTTTAAAAATAGTATATCTCTTAGCAATGTATGTACTTATCTTTCGGAAAATTTTACTGAGGATATTTCTCTTGAGAGTATTGCTGCCTTTGCGGGCTTCAGCAAATATCATTTTGAAAGAATATTTACGGAATATACAGGTATGACCTTTTATCAATACCTACAGAAAATGCGCATAAATTATGCGCAAACGCTTTTGTCAAACCCGGAACTGTCAATCACTGACATTTCCTATCAGGCAGGCTTTGCGAGCAGTACAGCGTTTACGCGTGCATTTAAGAAAACAACCGGCTATCCGCCTTCACAGTTTAGAATGCTAAATGAGGAACAACACCCGCTTAGTGTGAACCGTCATTTTGCTAATTTCAGACCTGAAAACCCCAAAGACCGAGTTTTGAAATGATCAGCTCTCTGACTATCATTCCGAGCTTTTCTTTATCTTTGGTCGGGATTTTGGCAATCTCTTCTATTTTGTAGATCTTTTCTTTGAATCCTTTATCTTTTTTATCGGGATTCTTGTATATTGAGGTGCGAACCCTGCACCTTAATTGCTTTAAAACCTTATAATCGTACGTCTCTCTTGTAAGATAATAGATATGACTTTCAAGCGTATTAGAAAGATCGATATCATCTTTTATATACTTGGTTATAACAGTCTTAAACTTAAAAGGAACAAGTTCGTTCTGCAATAGTTCATTGTAATTATAGCGGGCTCCGAAGTAATATCTTTCGATATCCTGCATATAATATTTGAAATCATTTTCATTTATTATATTATTCATTTCTTTTTCTTGTCTGCTCCGCTATCAAGATCTTCGATATTATCAGCGCTAAATTCAATGGCTGTTCTGATTTTTTCTTCATCCCAGCCTGTTTCATCCATAAGCTCTTTTACAGTAACCTTTCTGCGAAGATCGTCGGCAAGTTCCTTGGCTTTATCGGCAACCTCCTGAACAAGCTTAAGAACCTTCTGTGCACCTGCATCTTCCGTGAGGTTGGCTTCAATGATGTTTTCCATTGCATCAAGCATGAGATTATAAAGAAATCCTTCAACTTCAGAAGGCTCTCCCACAGCATCAAGCATGGTCACACCTTTGGTAAGAGCAACATTTCCTTCTCCGATAAGGTCCTCGATAAATACGCCCTGATCCGCATACATCTTGGCTACATCAACGACAAGAGGAAGATATATCTCTATAAGCTTGTTCTGAGCATCCTTGTCTCCGGCAAGTGCGGCAATTGTCGTAGCTTCTTTTTCACCGTCGGAAACCTTGGGAAGAGCTTCAAGACTTTCAAGATAATCATTCAGATAATTGGATTCGTCTTCGGTAAGGTCTTCCTCGGAAAATACAGCTTCTTCATCGACACCTATCTTATGATTCTTAAGATAATCAAGCACCATTGTAAGCTGCTTATCATCAAGGTCAAGTTCGGAAAAAGCCTCAATTACTTCAGCTTTTGATATTGTATTTCTGTTTTCGCGGGCTGTTCTTGTAACACTCTTAAGTATCTCCGCAAATTCTTTTTCCTTATTATCTATGTTTCCCATCATGTCTCCTTATTGACATTATTTAACATGCTCATGTGTAAAAAGATGATCCTGGCAATATTCATAGTTGCCGTTACACTTGGAACAAAATCTGAACTCGAGATTCGGATCGTCCTCTTCCGTTCTGCCGCATACCGCGCATTTATGCCTTGTTATCCCTTTGGGTCTCATCTGAGTATTTCTCTTAAACTCGGTTCTTCTCTTTACTTCCTTGGGGCGCATATGATTGAGCTTACCAAGGCTTAAGTAAAAGAGCAAAAGATTGATCGCCTGCGAAAGAATCGCGAAAAACAGGAAATAATCAGAGCCCTTAACAGCCATGAAACTGTTGTAAGCAAGTACCAATCCGTAAAAGATTCCAAGCCACTTTACCTTAAGAGGAATAAACAGCATAAAAAGAACTTGCATATCCGGATAACATATGGCAAATGACAAAAATACCATCATCTGGATGTAATATGTACTGAATGCAGGTGAGTAAAGATTCATTATCGCGGCGAGCTGCTCCGAATCAAGTCCGAACACTTTGCTGTAGACAAGCAGTGTCGCAAAAGAAGCTAATATCATAAGGAGCATTCCGGTAAAGATAAAGAGATTATATCTAAAGCTTCCCAGAGTCCTCTCCATAGTCGTTCCGACAAAATAATAGAACAATAACGTAATGATGATCAAAAGATCAAAGCTTCTCGGGGGAATAAGTACCCATGTGACAAGTCTCCATATCTGTCCTTTCAAAACAAGATACGGATCAAGAGATAAAAATCTTGTGATGTTCGCACTTGCAGGTGCAAACTGAAGTATGTAGCCTACAATATAAAGTCCGATTATATATTTGGTAAGGTTAACTATCGCGTACCTTCCGATTTTTCTTTCCATCTTATTTATTAAATTATTCATAAATCTCCTCGATTCCTAAACTAAGCTGATCATTTGATTTTATCATTGCCCGAAGTTATTGTAAACATGGCATTCTTGTATGAGCCTAAGCCCTTTTTACAACTCTTTCGTAATTTGATTTTTGGGTATCCGTGCATTATAATTATTAAGCTTGTCTACTTATTATATAAGTGAGGTTTTTTATGATTTCTAAGGATTACACATTAGGCATTGATATTGGCTCAACCACGGTCAAAGTTGCTCTTCTTGACTGCGAAAAAAATATTATTTTTTCCGATTATAAGAGACATTTTGCCAATATCCAGGAAACACTGGCAGAGCTTCTTGCCGAAGCAAAAGAAACTGCGGGAAATGTTACTCTTCATCCCGTGATCACAGGTTCCGGCGGACTTACACTCGCTAAACACCTTGAAGTTCCTTTTGTTCAGGAAGTTATTGCTGTTTCCACTTCGCTTAAAGAGCTTGCGCCCAAGACTGATGTAGCTATCGAGCTCGGCGGTGAAGATGCCAAGATCATATATTTTGAGGGTGGAAACGTTGAACAGCGTATGAATGGTATCTGCGCCGGCGGTACAGGTTCTTTTATCGACCAGATGGCATCTCTTTTGCAGACAGATGCTTCCGGTCTTAATGAATACGCCAAAGATTACCATTCTCTATATACTATCGCCGCAAGATGCGGTGTATTTGCCAAGTCTGACATTCAGCCTCTTATCAATGAAGGTGCTACCAAAGAAGACCTTTCGGCTTCTATTTTCCAGGCTGTTGTCAATCAGACTATCTCCGGACTTGCCTGTGGTAAGCCCATCAGAGGACACGTTGCTTTTTTGGGTGGTCCCCTACATTTCCTTGACCAGTTAAAAGAAGCTTTTATCAGAACACTTAAACTTGATGAAGAACATACTATAAATACCGATAATTCGCATCTTTTTGCCGCTATCGGTTCTGCTCTTAATGCAAAAGAAGACACTTTCTATACAATGGATGATATGGTATCCAAGTTATCTCACAAGATAGTTATGGATGCCGAAGTTGCAAGACTTGATCCGTTATTTAATAACGAAGATGAATATAAGTCATTCAGAAACCGGCAGGATCAGTACAAGGTTAAGACCAAGAAGCTTGATGATTATAAAGGAAACGCATTCCTTGGAATCGATGCAGGAAGCACAACGACAAAGTGTGCTCTTATCAGCGAAGACGGTGATCTTCTGTATTCGTTCTATTCAAGCAATAACGGAAGTCCGCTAAAGACTGCTATTTCTTCTATTCAGGAAATTTATAAGCTTAAGCCTGAAGATGTTCATATTACCAGAGCTTGCTCAACAGGTTACGGTGAAGCGCTTCTTAAGTCTGCGCTTTTACTTGATGACGGCGAAGTTGAAACAATCGCTCACTACAATGCTGCCGCTTTCTTTGACCCGGAAGTTGACTGTATCCTTGATATCGGCGGCCAGGACATGAAATGCATTCATATCAAGAATCAGTCCGTTGACTCGGTTCAGCTTAACGAAGCTTGTTCATCGGGATGCGGTTCATTTATCGAGACTTTTGCAAAATCACTCTCCTACAGTGTTCAGGATTTTGCCAAGGTTGCACTCTACGCCAAGTCTCCCGTTGACCTCGGAACAAGATGTACCGTATTTATGAATTCCAGAGTTAAACAGGCCCAAAAGGAAGGTGCCGATGTTGCCGATATTTCATCGGGTCTTGCTTATTCCGTAATAAAAAATGCTCTGTTTAAGGTTATCAAAGTATCCGATGCCAAGGACCTCGGAAGCCATATCGTCGTTCAGGGCGGAACCTTCTATAATGACGCTGTGCTTAGAGCTTTTGAGATTATTTCCGGCGCTGAGGCCATTCGTCCCGATATCGCGGGAATCATGGGTGCTTTTGGCGCAGCTCTTATCGCAAGAGACAGATTTAACGAGGATAGAAGCTACAAGACAACTATGCTCTCTATCGATCAGATAAACAATCTTGAATACAAGACCAGCATGACAACATGTCAGGGATGCACCAACCACTGCAGACTTACCATCAATAAGTTCACAGGTGGTCGTCAGCATATTTCAGGAAACAGATGCGAAAGAGGTATCGGTAAGGTCAAGAATGCCGACGGTATCCCTAATCTCTTTGAATACAAATATAAAAGAATGTTCAGATATGAGCCTCTTACTCCCGATAAGGCAAAAAGAGGTACGGTTGGTATACCCAGAGTTCTTAATTTCTATGAGAACTATCCTTTCTGGTTCACATTCTTTACAGAGCTTGGATACAGAGTTGTTCTTTCACCAAGATCGACTCATCAGATCTATGAACTTGGTATCGAATCAATTCCAAGTGAATCAGAATGCTACCCTGCCAAGCTCTCACACGGACATATCGAGTGGCTTATCAAGCAGAAGGTTGATTTCATCTTCTATCCCGGTCTTTTCTATGAAAGAGAAGAAGTTCCGGGTGCTACCAATCACTATAACTGTCCTATCGTCACTTCTTATTCCGAGAACATCAAGAATAACGTTGAGGCGATAACCGACGGCGAAGCTAAGCTTAGAAACCCCTTCATGGCTTTCACAAATCTTGAAGTAGCCACGAAGTCTCTTGTAAAAGAGTTTTCTGAGATCCCTGCAGAAGAAGTTATAAAAGCTTCTAAGCTTGCATGGGATGAAATGGACAATATGAGAAAAGATATTGCTCATAAAGGCGAGGAAACTCTTCGTTGGATGAAAGAAAACAATAAGCACGGTATTGTTCTTGCAGGTCGTCCTTATCATATCGATCCCGAGATTAATCACGGTATCCCTGATATGATCTGTTCTTACGGTGTTGCGGTTCTAACAGAAGACAGTGTTTCACATTTGGGAACACCCGACAGACCACTTATCGTATCCGATCAGTGGATGTACCACTCAAGGCTGTATGCTGCGGCTTCATTTGTAAGAACAAGAGAAGATCTGGATCTTATCCAGCTCAACTCATTCGGATGCGGACTTGACGCCGTTACTACCGATCAGGTCAACGACATCCTTTCCGGTTCAGACAAGATCTATACCTGTCTTAAGATTGATGAAGTAAACAACCTCGGAAGTGCAAGAATCCGCGTTCGTTCACTTCTTGCCGCTATACGTGTAAGAAAACAAAAGAATAAGATCAGAGATATCAGATCAACGGCCAATAAGAGAGTTATTTTCACGGAAGAAATGAGAAACAGATACACTATTTTGTGTCCTCAGATGTCTCCTATTCACTTTGATCTGTTGGAGCCTGCATTCTCATCGTGCGGATATAACTTTGTTGTAATGCAAAACGATAACAGGCATGCGATCGATATGGGACTTAAGTACGTCAATAACGATGCCTGCTACCCTTCTCTTTGGGTTGTCGGCCAGATTATGGATGAACTTAGCAGCGGCAAATATGATCTTAATAAAGTTGCCGTTATCATGTCTCAGACAGGTGGCGGTTGCAGAGCGACCAATTATATCGGATTCATAAGAAGAGCTCTCAAAAAAGCCGGTATGGAGCAGATTCCTGTAGTATCGCTTAATCTTTCAAAGCTTGAAGCCAATCCCGGCTTTAAGATTGATAAGAAGATGTTCGTAAAAGCCGCTTATGCCGCAATTTTCGGCGATATATTTATGAAGTGCGTATACAGAATGAGACCTTATGAACAGGTTCCCGGTTCTGTTGATGCCTGCCATCAGAAATGGCTCAAGGTATGTACTGAATTCCTTACAGCCAAGCATAATAATGTATTTAAATTTGAAAAGATCTGCAGACAGATTGTCGAAGACTTTGATAAGATACCGATCACAAATGAAGTAAAGCCAAGAGTCGGCGTAGTTGGCGAGATCCTTGTTAAATACGCTCCGGCTGCAAATAATCACCTTGTAGAGCTACTCGAAGCAGAAGGTGCCGAGGCAGTTGTTCCGGAACTTATCGGATTTATGCTCTACTGCTTCTACAATCAGATCTATAAAGCAAAAGAGCTGGGAACAAGCCCTGTAACAGCGACACTTTGTAAGCTTGGAATATGGGTGCTTGAAAGACTTAGAAGCGGTGCGACAAATGCTTACAAAAAGAGTGTTCACTTCACTCCTCCCGAGCCTATTTACAAGCTTGTGGAATATGCTGAGCCTATCGTTGATATCGGAAATCAGACCGGTGAAGGATGGTTCCTTACCGGAGAAATGGTTGAGCTCATCAAGGAAGGTGCTTCAAACATCGTATGTACACAGCCTTTCGGATGCCTTCCCAACCACGTTGTAGGCAAAGGCGTTATAAAGAAGATGCGTAACATGTATCCCGGATGCAACATCGTAGCAATCGACTATGATCCCGGAGCATCAGAAGTTAATCAGCTTAATCGTATCAAGCTTATGCTCTCAACCGCGCAGAAGAAAGTTGATGATAACAGAAAACTAAGTTAAAAAAAGACCGGTCAAAAGCCGGTCTTTTAAAGTTTTAAGGAAGTTCCGCTCTCACGCAAAGCGTGATCCGGAACTAAGTAGTACACTAAGCTCGAAAGAACCTCTCTAAGTGATTACTTAATTACTTAAATTTTGCATTAAGTCTATCTATAGCATCTTCATGTCTTTGTATAGCATATGTAGCAGACTTGAATTTAAGTTCTGTCTCCATACGCTTTTTGTGATTTTCATTGCACTTTACGTAGTACTCGTAAACCTCTTCATCTTCAACTTCAAGGTATTTATCGGCAATACAGCCGGGAAGGACAAACTTCTTAACAACATCTTTGAACTTAACCTCGATGTACTTTCCTTCCTGCTTAACAACCTGTCCGTTGCCAAACTTCTTATGAGTAACTTTCATTTTAAGCGCAGAGCGAGTGCCTATAGCCTCTTCTTCCTTATCAAGTTCCGCAAGGATCTCGTTAAGTTTAACCTGCTCATCCTTAAGCTCTTCAATCTGCTTCGAATTTTCTTCTAACATTTCTTTGGTCTTCTTTGTAGGTTTTTTCTTAAGTTCAGTTTTAGTTTCAAGCTCTTCATTATCCATTTCAAGACCCATACGATTATCTCCTTTGTGCTGCGCACTTTTTGAAGCATGATTGACGGTTAAAATGAACGACTTAACATATATATTTTAACTTATTTTAAGTGCAATTACAACTATTACAGCCCATTAAGCAAGTCTATACGGGCATTATAGTTCTGTCTGAAGCTTCTTGGTAAGTCCTTTTGAAGCGAGCTTTCTCTTTTCCTCATCAAGGATCTGTCCCCACTGATAAGGAGTGTTCTGATAAACATAGTAGTTTAGCCAGTTTGTATAAAGAATATTGGCGTGGCTCCTCCACTGAAGCATTGGCTTCTCATCGGGATTATCATTGGGATAATAATTAAGCGGCATCTTGATATCGAGGCCTTTTTCAAGATCTCTTTTGTATTCTTTATCAAGCGTTAATCTGTCATATTCGGCATGACCCATCACAAATATCCGGCTTCCTGATTTATTCATACAAAGGAATACTCCTGCGATCTCGGATTCCGCAAGAACAACAAGATCTTCGCATGCATGGATCTTATCCGCGGGAGTCTCGGTATGTCTTGAATGAGGAAGCTTAAACACATCGTCAAAGCCTCGAACAAGCGGTACTTTCCTGTTCATAACGGTATGCTCGTAAATACCGAATCTCTTTTCTTTAAGTGGTTCTTTATCTATTCCGTAGTGATAATAGATTCCTGCCTGTGCTCCCCAGCAGATGTGAAACGTAGAAGTTACATTGGTCTTCGTCCATTCAAAGACTTCGCATAGTTCCTTCCAGTAATCAACCTCTTCAAAAGGCATCTGCTCAACAGGAGCTCCTGTGATTATCATTCCGTCGAACGTTCTGTCTTTTAACTCCTCAAATGTGTTGTAGAATCTGTTAAGGTGGTTCGGAGACGTGTTTGTGGAATGATGCGAGCTCATCTGCATAAAAGAAACATCAATCTGCAGAGGTGTGTTGGACATTGAGCGAAGGAGCTGAAGTTCGGTATCCTCTTTAAGCGGCATCAGGTTAAGAATACAGATCTGAAGGGATCTGATATCCTGATGGCATGCTCTGTTCTCATCAACAACAAATATATTCTCTTTTTCAAGTATTTCCCTTGCGGGAAGATCGTTCTGTATCTTAATTGGCATCTTTTATCATCTCCATAAATTCAGCTTCATCTATAACTTTGATCCCAAGCTCATTTGCCTTGGTAAGTTTACTTCCCGCAGCTTCACCGGCAAGAACAAGGCTCGTCTTTTTTGATACGCTTCCGGATGGTTTACCGCCGTTTTTGACGATAAGCTCTTCCGCTTCTTTTCTGCCGAGCGTCGGAAGTGTTCCTGTTACGACTATAGTCATTCCGGCCAGCTTATCGGAAGTACCTTCTTCCTTTACGGCTATGAAATTAAGGCCAAGCTCCTGCATCTTATGAAGAATCTCAAGGTTCTTTTCATCATGAAAGAAATCATAAAGATCGCCCGCCGTTGTCTCACCGATATCCTGAATCTGTGAAAATCCGTCGACAGTGACCTTTGACATATCCATAAGATTGTCAAAATGCTTCATAAGCTCTCTTGCAGTGGACTTTCCGACATTTCGTATCGCAAGTCCCGTAAGAAGCCTTATAGGATCGTTGGTTTTAGACTTTTCAATTTCATTAAGCAGCTTATCGGTATTCTTTTCCTTACCGATTATTCCCTTTTCTATAAGCTCATCCCTATGATCTTTAAGAAGATAGATATCGGAATAATCATGTAGATATCCTTCGGAAACAAGCGCTTCAACAAGCGTATCCCCAAGTCCCATGATATTCATGGCATCTCTTGAAGTGAAATACGCGATCGTTCTTGTCACCTGTGCGGGACAAGTAGGATTAACGCATCTGATATCCGCCGTATCTTCTTCTCTTATAAGGTGGCTTCCGCATACAGGGCACATTCGAGGGGCCTCATATATATATTCAGGCTCCTTGACACAGCCGTTGAGCTTAGGAATGATCTCTCCGCTCTTATAGAGCTTGTACTCACCGCCTATGCCAACTTTATTCTCGGTAATATAATCCTGATTGTGTAATGTGACTCTGGAAACACTGGTTCCGCAAAGCCTTGCGGGCTTTCCGGTCTCTCTGTCATGGAAGCTTCCCGTAAACGTAAGCTTTCCGGTTCTTCCTACATCAACAAGTATCTCGTCCATGACGATGATCTTCTCTTCGGGAGGATACTTATATGCAATATGTCCGCTTGAATACTTTGATCCTGCGGGAAAATCCTCTCTGTATGCGACCTGATCAACCTTAATAACAGCACCGTCAAGGTCAAATTCAAGATCCTCTCTCATCTCTCCAATCTGATCGATCGTAGCAACAACTTCATCCGCGCTATTGCAAAGCTTATGGAAAACAGTCTTTACGCCGGCCTTTTCAAGTATATCAAGTCCGCCACAATGTGAACTTCTAAGTTCCTGCGGTCCGTCCTGAACGTTAAATACAAACATCTTAAGACCGCGAGCCTTTGTTATGGAAGGATCAAGCTGTCTTAGCGTTCCGGCAGCCAAGTTCCTGGGATTGGCCGCTGTCTTTTTTCCAAGTTTTTCCTGCTCTTCATTGAACTTATCAAAAGCTTCATGAGACATGTAAACCTCGCCTCTAAGCTCAAGATAATCATACGGAAGATCCAAAACCTGCTTAATATCGGGAATAACAAGCGCATTCGCCGTAACATCCTCGCCGATAAGGCCGTCACCTCTTGTCTCGGCAAGCGTTAAATGTAGCTTGTTATCGGAATCGTCTTTGTTATATCTAAGAGAAATACTAAGTCCGTCAATCTTTTGCTCTACGGAAAAAGAAGCATCCGCATGCTTAAGTAGTACTTTTTGAACAAAGGCTTCGACATCCTCTTTGTTAAACACATCTTCGATAGAGAGCATCGGTACGTTATGAGTAACCTTAACTCCGGCTTCTCTCTTAGCGACACCTCCAACAATCTTGCTGGGAGAATCGGGCATAACAAAATCAGGATTCTCCTTCTCTATCCTCTTAAGCTTCTGCATAAGCATGTCGTACTCATAATCGGATATTTCAGGCTCATCCTGATTGTAATAAAGATCCATGTGATGTTTGATGGTCTTTACAAGCTCGTCATACTCTTTTTTCAAATCAATTTTAGTTTCATCAAAAGACATCTCAAACACCCCGAATTTATATTCTTTTATATCTATCGCCTAATATAATCTGCGATCAAATCCTATTATACCAGCAAAAACGCCCGTTGCGATATTTCTTTTGTAAAAATATGGTCAGCTGCGCATTTTTAGGCCACACGCCTCGTACAATGCCGATTTTTCTTTGGCCGAAAGCTCAACGTACTTGCCGGGCTTTAGGTTATAATCCTTCAGACGGACATTCATAACTCTGATTCTTTTAAGAGTTACGACTTTAAGCCCAACTTCCTTGCACATTCGTCTTATCTGCCTGTTAAGCCCCTGAGTCAATATAATGTTAAAAGACCTTGTTCCGGTTCGTTTTACTTTACAGCCCCTTGTGGTACGGTCAAGTTCAGGAAGATATACTCCGTTGGCAAGCTTATTTAAGATCTCGCCGTTTAAATCCTTATCAACGACTACTTCGTACTCTTTTTCATGCTTATTGGCACTCTTCATCATGGCTTCAATGAGTTTCCCGTCATTACTCATTATGAGGAGCCCCTCGGAGTCCTTATCCAGTCTGCCGGCGTAAGTTACGCGCTCTGAAAAGCCCAGATTATCAATTACCGTCTCGGCAGCATGCTTATCTTTTTCGGTACAGACAACGCCAACCGGCTTGTAATAAGCAAGAACAATGCTTTCTTTAGAAAGAGAGATCTCGTTTCCGTCAAAGAAAACCTTGTCGCCATCATTAACTTCCGTTCCGAATGAAGCAAGTACGCCGTTAACAGTTATTCTTTTTTCCTCAATGAGCTTATCCGCGGCTCTTCTGGAGCATACGCCGCACGCAGCTATATATCTGTTTAATCTCATATTATTACCTGATGATCGTGATATAAAAGAACAGCCTCAGCATTAATGCTGAGACTGAATAAAAACCAATTAAAGATCAAGCAATCGTCGAAAGCTTGGAAAGTGCATCTTCACCGATAAGGCACTCGTATGTCTCTTTGATGTGCGCTATCACAGTAGGATTCGAAGCGTAGAAATGTCCGAATTCATACGCCATCGTAAAGAGCGCCGCAAATCTCTTGGCTTCTTCCTCACCTCTTTCAAGATAAAGGAAATAACGACCGCTCCTAACGTCTCTGTACAAGGAGCTTGTGATCTTAAGGTCCATAGGAGCCTTGACGCAGAAGCTTATTGCTGTTCTGATATCCGCAAAAGAGAAAATATACTCAGTGAATTTAAGTCTTTCAAGATCTTCCAATGCCTTATCGGAAGGTTTACTGATATCATTGTACTTTTCTTTTGCACTGTTCGTTATCTGATCGGCAAGTTGTCTTCTTGCATCGGCAGATGCGTTGGATTCGATGGTTATCTTATCATTATTGTTATTGTTATTGTTATTTTTGTTATTGTTATTCTTGCCCTTATCGAGAATGTTCTTCACCGAGCTTGTGAGCTGTTTAAGGCTCTGAAGATACTCATTAAGTCTCTGAAGTCGCTCCTCGTTCTCACAATCACCGAGATCCTCAAGAATATTCTTGGGAATCTTGATACCGGCTTGCTGAGTAACTGTTTTAAGCATATCGGCAAAAGAGCTTGAAGAATTCTCGGAAAGTGTAAGCGAGATCGTATGATCCGGAAGAACTGTTATCTGCATGGGTGTAAAAGAACCTGTGGGTCTGTAATCAACTTCTTCCTGGGCTTTCCTCATAACATCATGAAGAAAATCCATAGCTTCTTTCTTCTTCTCAAAAAGGTCTTCTAATTTAATTCCCTGTTCATCCATATCATCTTCCGTGATGATACATTTGACAGTTTCTTTATCTATTCTTTTAAATTCCATTATCTACCTCATTTGAATTCTTATATGCTATTGTACAACAATTAGCATATTCTTGGAAGCCCCTCGCCGTACATAAGCCCTATAATGCGCTTCCCGCCTAACTTTGTGTTCAGAATAACTTTATTATCGGCTTCAGGTTCGTTATTCTTAATAACCTCTCCGATTATAGCTGCATTTTCACCATACTTGGCACTTTTGATAAGAGAAAGTGCTCTTTCGGCATCATCCTTATGTACTGAGATAATAGCCTTACCTTCGTTTCCCATGTACATGGGATCAAGACCCAAAAGACCGCAGAACTCTTTAACGGACGATTCTACCGGCAAAGCTTCCTCACTAAGCTCGATATTACAGCAAGAAGCTGAAGCAAATTCATTTAACACAGTACCGAGGCCGCCTCTTGTGACATCTCTCATGGCATGAACACGGATATCGGCGTCTTTGAGCTTTCCCACAATATCTCCAAGCGGTGCGCAGTCCGATTTAATATTATTTTCGATCCCCATCCTGCAACCAAGTATCGCAGCATGGTGATCGCCAAGATTCCCGGTAATGATAAGCTTATCGCCGTCCTTAAGATTATAGGGGCCCACCGGCTCTTTTGTCTCATCGATAAAACCGATACCGGAAGTATTGATGATAAGCCCGGGCTCAGCACCTCTGTTCTCTATAACTTTGGTGTCACCGGTCACTATAATAACGTCGGCTTCCTTGGCAGTTTCGGCCATAGAAGCTATTATCTTGTCGAGAAGATCGATATCAAGCCCTTCTTCAAGTACAGCTCCGCAGGTGATGTATTTGGGAGTGGCTCCGCTCATTAAAATATCATTTACGGTTCCGCAAACGGAAAGCCTTCCGATATCTCCTCCCGGAAAAACAAGAGGTGTCACAACAAAGCTGTCTGTAGTAACCGCAATCTTGGAGCTTCCCGATACAACAGCCGAATCTTCAAGCTTATCAAGAATCTCATTCTTAAAATATTTGGAAAAAACGTCTTTTATGAGAGCAGATGTCGATTCACCGCCGCTCCCATGAGCCATTGTAATTTTCATATCATCACTTTCTTCCCGAAACAAAATAGTTATAGCAGCTTCCTTCGGTGGAAACCATGCATGCACCGTGTGCATTATCAGGAGTGCACATTTTACCGAACATCGGACAATCACTTGGCTTTATCTTGCCTACAAGAACAGATGCACATGAGCATCCGGGCGGCATGTGATCTTCATCAAGATCTCGGCTTCCTGCGTCAAATTTTTCATATTCCTTCCTAAGAACAAGTCCTGAACCTTGTATCTTACCCATACCCCTCCAGGAGGCATCAGAAGGCTCAAAATACTTATCAACCATCTCTTTTGCCTTAATATTACCTTCCGAGGTTACGACGCTCTTATAGAGGTTTTTAATGCCTTTATTACCCTTCATGCGAAGAAGCGCATATATAGTCAAAAGAAGCTGCTCTCCTCCAAATCCCGATACTACAAACGGAAGACCAAGCTCCTCTGAAAGCGCCTTAAATATATCGCTTCCGGTTATTGCGGCAACATGTCCCGGTGCAATAAAGCCATCTATCCCGCCGCCGTTATTTACGACCCAACGAATGACCTGTGGCATAGTCTTTAGAGAAGTTAACAGCTTTACGTTATCAAGTCCCTTGTTTACAGCTTCATTAAGTACATTGGCATAAACGGGAGCCGTTGTTTCAAAGCCGATAGCCGCAAATACATATGTGTGATCGGGATCTTTTTCAGCCATCGTTACGGTTTCCATTGGCGAATAGACCATTTTGACATGTGCTCCGTCAGCTTTGGCATCGGCAAGAGATTTGTTCGTCCCTTTGACTCTGATAAGATCGCCAAAAGTAAGTACGACTGTATCTTCTCTCATGGAAAGCTCAACAAGCTTATCGATAACCGCAGTAACAGTAACGCAAACGGGGCACCCCGGTCCCGATATCAGCTTGATCTTAGGAGAAAGCATTGAAGGAATACCGTTTTCCGATATAGCGGCCGTATGCGTTCCGCAAACCTCCATTATCCTCACTTCTTCGCCATCATAGTTCTTAAGTTGTTCTGCAATAGCATTTATATCAGCACCGATCATATCAGACCATCAAATCCTCAATTTCTTTGAATAGATCCATCGTTTCTTTTGCAAGCTGTTCATCCATCTTTTGAATTATGCAGCCCGCATGAACCAAAACCTTATCTCCCACGGCCACATCGACAAGTCCGGCCGCAGCGTTAACCTTATTTCCGCTAAAATCAACCGTGGCTTTGGTTCCCTCTAAAGCTATGACCGTTCCGGGTATCGCAACGCACATAATATTTCCTTTCTATGTTGATAAGCAAAAATCACTTATCACAATACATCATCGCATAATACGCTTGTCCCAAAGATATTCCGCCATCTCCTTCGGGAACAAGCTTATTAACGTATACATCAAAAGAATTCTCTTTTAAAACACGAATACTCTCTCTTAGGATGATCCTGTTTAGGAACACTCCACCGGATAAACAGACCTTATTTTCGCCAAAAGCTCTCCTTATCCTTACGCACACATCCAAAATAAGCTTAACAACAGCCATATGAAAGGCATATGCGATCTGATTTATATCAAATTCTTTTGAATCCAAAAACTTTTTAATGTCATTATATAGCAAAAGCTGATCTGCTATAAGTACGCCGTCGTCTTCTTCAATATTGAAGCATATTTCGGGGCATGAATCCCCGGAAAAAGAGCTTGCTGCCTTTTCAAGCATTACGGCGCATTCTCCTTCATATGAATTAAACGTACGAATATTTAACAGCGCACTGACGGCGTCAAATAACCTTCCCATACTTGAAGTCTCAAAAGTATTTATATTATTTGCAAGCGCAGCCCTTTGCGCAACTTCTAAACCAAAGTATCCAAGAGCTTCTTCATAGCAGCCCGCAACCAGAGCCGCATCTTTTGGCGCTGTATTTCCACCGCATAGCTTAACATACGAAAGATGCCCTTTCCTCTCAAATGTTGTCCTGTTGCACAAAAGGAATTCTCCGCCCCAGACATTACCGTCTGTTCCGTATCCTGTACCGTCAAAGCTTACACCAATACAGCTGTCAAGCAAATTCTCGGCCATGACGGAAAGCGCATGTGCATGATGATGCTGAACATCAAGTATCTCAAGCTTTTCTATGCCCATGTCGGCTCTTTTTTCCGCATATGAATGTGAAATATAAAGAGGATGCATATCCCTTACTATGATTTCAGGTTCAAACTCATAGAGATTCTCATATCTATCAAGTACATCCTTGTAATTCTCAAATACCGAATAATCCTCAAGATCGCCAATATATTGAGACGAAATCATCTTATCTTTAAGGGCAAAAGAAAAAGTGCTCTTAAGATCACCGCCCATGGCTAGTATCTTTGTATTATTCTTAATGTTTTTAACCAAAACAGGGAGAGGCGCAAATCCTCTTGCTCTCCTGATAAAATGGCTTGTTTCCGATCCGTCTTGATGCTTAATAACAAACATGACGCTGTCATCCTGAGCCATATTTATCTCTCTTTTATGATAAAGCATACCGCGCACATGTATCTGAGAATTATACTCATCACCAAACGGCGGCATAAACGTCTTTCTAAAATCATCATCCGAAATGATCATAGGAGCATCGGACTTGTTGGCACTTGTACATATAACAGGGCCGACCTCATCGCAGATCAGTCTATGGATCCCTGCTGATGGAAGAAACGCTCCGATATATTCGGAACCCTTTAATACTTCATCACCGAAATCAACCTTTTTATTTAAAAGAACTATCGGCCTTGATGAGGAAGTCAAAAGCTTTTCTTCAAGCGCTGAAACATGCGCATATTCTTTTATTTGTTCTATAGATGAAAACATTACCGCAAAAGGCTTATTTTCTCTGCCTTTTATCTGTCTTAGCAACCTTGCCGAGCCGTCTGTCGGAAGGCAAAGAAGCTGATATCCGCTTATACCCTTAAGACCTATGGCATCTCCGTGAAGCAGAATTTCGGTGGCTTTCCTGACAGCATTGTCCTTTTCCTCATGAGATAAAAGATTATTTCTGCCGCGCAGTTCATAGTGATCAAGAAACATCTGAGGGCCGCAATCATGACAGGAAATTGTCTGAGCGTGTCTTCGTCTGCCTTCTTTGTATTCCGCCTCGCATACAGGACACATATTAAATGCGTCCATGGTTGTTGTATCTCTGTCATAGGGGAAACGGTCAGTAATACTTATCCTGGGGCCGCATGAAGCGCAGCTTATAAGAGGATATCTGTACCTTCTGTTCTTAATATCAAGCATCTCCTTAAGGCAATCATCACAGATGCCGATATCCGGTGAAAATACGGAAAGATCATCTGATAAAGAAACAGGAATGCTATCCTCAATCACGAAACTGTCATACTTAAAAGAAGGATCTTTTTTAATATGTTTTTCCTCGACATCCAAAATAAAAGCACCTGCAGGGTACTCGGTCTTAACGACATTTACAAACTCATTTAAATCCTTGTCGTTACCTGTCACCTGAATTTCAACTGCAGTGCCGATATTTCTTACCAATCCTTTAAGATGATATTCAGTTGCTAAGCTGGCAATAAAGGGGCGATAGCCAACTCCTTGGACCGCCCCTTTAATCATAAGTGATATTATCATCAATCTTTCTTTTCTTCCGCGTTCTGCGGTGCATTCTGAGCAGGTGCTGCAGGTGCTCCCTGAGCAGGTGTGGCAGGTGCCGCTCCACCCTGTGCGGCTGCGGCTTTTGCAGCGGCTGCTGCGGCAGCTCTCTCTTTGGCAGCCTTCATAAGTGCTTCCTGTGCAGCGATAGCCTTTTCAGACTGTTTAAAGGTCTTGGTAACCTTCTCATCGCCCGGCTCCTGGAATCTTGTACCCATTGAAAGGCATTTCTTAGGACAATTGTCAACGCAGCATCTACACTGAATGCAGCTCATAGGTCTTATTGACCATGTCTTTTCTGCTTTATCTACAGTGATAGCATGTGTGGGACATTTGATCGAACAAAGTCCGCAAAGAATACACACATCCATGTCGTTTTCAACATGTCCTCTTGTTCCTTCCGGAAATTCCTTCTCAGTCTTTCTCGTATAGGGCTTTGAAAAAAGATTACGTAATATAGTTTTCTTAAAACTTATAAGTGCCATAATAATCTCCCATTGTGAGCATATCAATACTCATACTATTTATCTCTCCGTGCAGCTGATGCAAGGATCGATCGTAAGAACGAGGATAGGAACATCCGCAAGATCACAGCCTTTCAAGATCTCAACAAGACCGGAAAGATTTGCAAATGTAGGTGTGCGGACTCTCATTCTGTCGATAAACTTGGTTCCGTTAGCCTTTACATAGTAAAGAGCTTCGCCTCGAGGCTGCTCGATTCTCATCATATATTCACCGTTAGGCATTCCCTTAACGGGTACTTCGATATCTCCTGAAGGCATTTTATCGATACACTGATGAATGATATCAAATGCCTGGAAAATCTCTTCAATACGGCATTTAGTACGAGCATAGGAATCGCCTTCTGTGCTTACAATAGGTGTAAAATCGATATCACCGTATGCGCAGTAACCTGTTGATCTTATATCACAGCTTATTCCGCTTGCTCTAAGGAACGGTCCCGTACATCCGAGTGCATCGGCCTGCTCTGCAGTAAGTACACCTACACCGCGAAGTCTTGTCTGAACCGCCGCATCTTCAAGGAAAGGCCTTGCGATAGTCTTAAGATCCTCTTCCATCTTGAAAATACGCTCATTAAAGTCCTTAAGCATCTCATCGGATACATCTCTTCTGATACCGCCGATCTTCATAACGGAAAAGATAACTCGTCCGCCTGTAGAAGCTTCGAACATATCAAGAGCTTCTTCTCTGAGTCTCCAGCAGTCCATGTACAAGCTCTCAAATCCGAAAGCATCGGCAAGAAGACCCATCCAAAGTAAATGAGAATGAATCCTGCTAAGCTCGGACCAAATAGTCCTAAGATACCTTGCTCTTGCGGGAACTTCGATATCCATAATATGCTCAACAGCCTCAGAATAACCAAGACCGTGACCAAGAGAACAAATACCGCAGATACGCTCAGCAACGTAAACCATCTCGTTAAAATCTTTTTTATCTACCAGCTTCTCAAGACCTCTGTGAATGAAACCGATGGAAGGAATAGCTTCTACAACCTTCTCATCCTCCATAACAAGGTCTAAATGAATCGGCTCCGGAAGAACCGGATGCTGGGGTCCAAAGGGAATTACACTTCTGTTAGACATTTTGGTTCCTCCAATTATTTAAACGGTGTCTCGATCGCTGTGCGATAGAGTTTACCTTCAAAGTCAATGTTGATCATCTTGATCTGCACGCCGAAAAGATCATGCATCTCGTTCTCATATATAAAAGCACAAGGATAAATACTTGTTATACTTGAGATCTCTTCGTTTTCAGGAAGGGTAATCTTGAGCTGCTTAACTTCAAGTCCTTTTCCGAAGGTATATATAAGCTCATAAGCATCGGGAATTCTTGTAGCACACTGCTGCATGAGATGGTATCCCGCGAATTTAAGCTTCTGTGATTCATCTATAATGCTGCCGGGGTTAACGGCTGTGAATTCTGTATTCATTATGCGTTATCTCCTTTCCCGGAATTATCCGCAGCATTTGCATTGGGAGCCGTTGCAGTTGCTGTTGCTGTAGCAGCGGGAGCCGTCGCAGTAGCTGTTGCCGCAGCAGGCGCAGCATTTGTATTGGCTGCAGCCGCATTTGGTGCCGCAGCGGGAGCTGCCGGCTTAGGTGCAGGCTTTGCAGTTGCTTTCATCTTCTCCTCAGCTTGCTCTCTGAGTGCTTCCTCTGTGAGGATAGCATCATACTGAGTGCTGGGATCATAGTCATCCGCGGTCATATGTACTGCCATCTTGCTGTAATCAACCATACAGTAGCCGGCCTTCATAGACTCTTTTAACTTCTTTCTCTTCTCTTCGAGAATTCCAACAGCCTTTACAACACCCTGGATAAGAGCTTCAGGCCTTACGGCACATCCCGGTACATATACGTCAACCGGAACCACCTTGTCGGCGCCACCCAAAATGTTATAGCACTCCTTAAAGATACCGCCATCGCAGGCGCAGATTCCGCAAGCAACAACAACCTTGGGATCGGGCATCATATTGTAGAGCTGTCTGATTACAGGTGCGGTCTGAGCATTGACACCTCCCGTCAAAAGAAGGACGTCTGCATGCTTGGGATTACCTGTATTTATAATACCGAACCTCTCAACATCATAGAGAGGAGTCATGGTAGCAAGTACTTCTATATCGCAGCCGTTACAGCTGGAACCGTCATAATGTAACACCCATGGTGATTTTGATATTTTCATTTGCTTATCTCCTTCTCATTACTTCAAAACATTAAGGATCAGCAGGTTGGTTCCCGCAAATACAAGGATAACCGCCCATGTAACCTTGAGCATGGTGATGTACTTAACACGAGGGAAAAGATTATCAATAAGTGTCTCAAGGAAGAAAACAACGGAGCATGCAATAACTGCCCAAAGGATACTGATAGGATTGTTTGTAATAAAGAACATTCCTACGATACCCATCATAAGAACAGTATCATACCACTCTGCTATCTCAACGCGTGCAAGGTTGCCACCCGAAAGATCTGTCGTAAGTCCCTTAACCATCTCCTGGTGCATATGGTGTGAAGTACTAAGATCAAAAGGCGACTTCCTAAGTTTAATGATAAGGATAAATACAAATCCGATAAAGAAACCGGGTATCTGTACGATCGCGGGCACAGATGCATGGATAAGATCATTAACCATGAAACTTCCGTTTGCATAGTAAAAACCGATGGCAACAAGAAGAGTCATAGGTTCATAACACATCATCTGTAAAAGCTCACGCTGCGCTCCCATGATACTGTAAGGGCCGTTTGTTGAAAAAGCGGCAAGTACCATCATAACCTCTGACATTGAAAGAGCAAAGAATACAAGAAGCATATCTCCGCCTGCAAAGAACAGAGCGCCTGTAAATATCGTAAAGATAAGATAGGCCGTTACAAACAGAACCTGAATACCGTTAACAACGGTGGTCTGCTTGTTCATAAGCTTAAATACATCATAAAAAGGCTGAAAAACAGGAGGTCCTTGTCTTCCCTGCATACGTGCGGAAAAGACTCTGTCTATGCCTGATAAAAGTCCTCCGATAAACGGAGCCAAAAGTACATAAAGTATAGCTTTTATGATAATAGAAACAGTCATCAGAACGCACCTCCTACCACAATAATAAGCATCACCGCAACAAGTACGGCAGCCACGATTATGCAAGGTAAAAGAAGCTTCTTTTCACCAAAGAATTCATCCATATACCAGTTGGACATGTAAAGTGCTCTCTCTTTACCGAAAGAATCAATATAATGTCTGTCATCACCGGCATTGACACCCGCAACATAAGACATTGTCATCTTTGAATTCTTACCGATGGCAAGGAATCTTGAACCGATAGGAATAAGGAAGATCATTGTAACCATGATCATCATGATGATAACATCGCTTCCTCCGATAACATCTGGAATATTGGTATGGAACGCCTCATCGAGAATCGGCTGGATCATGTTGGTTGACATCCAAGGGAATGCAAAGCACATGATAACTATAAGCGAAGTAAGCGGGAAAATAGATACCATCTCGCTTCTTGGTGTTATATCTTCAAGCTCGAAAGACTGATGGATAACGGTACAGATCTTTCCAAGCCATTTAGCCCAGTAGAAAAGCGTACTTCCCGAACCGAATACAAGGAAGATAACAAGCCATACACTACCTGAATCTACGAATGCCTTAAGAGCAGCCCATTTAGATACAAGCATACCAAACGGTGCCATGAACATACCGCAGATACCGATCATCATGATAAAAGCAAGTCTCGGAAGCTTAATGATAAGTCCGTGCATATCCTCTACATCACGGCTTCCCATACAGTTCTCGATATCTCCGACTGTCTGGAAAAGAAGTGACTTGGAAACGGCATGGAAAAGAACCAGCATAACAGCGGCCCAAACACCCTCAGTGGTGCCTGTACCTGCGCAAGCTGTGATAAGTCCGAGGTTTGAAATTGTTGAGTAAGCGAGTACTTTCTTGCCGTCGCTGACTGTAATTGCAAGAAGTGATGCCGCAAAGAATGTGAATCCACCGATGACCGTGATCATGATACCTGTAAGTGTGTTGTACATGATAGGTGAGATTCTGATGAGCATGTATACACCGATCTTAACCATTGTCGCTGAATGTAAAAGCGCACTGGAAGGTGTGGGTGCAACCATGGCTCCAAGCAGCCATTTTGAAAAAGGAAACTGTGCACTCTTGGTAAGAGCCGCAAAGGCAAAGAGTGTAACGGGTACAAGAACAAATTTAGACGGAGCATTGTCTGTGAGCTGGCTTAAGTTTGCAATTCCGAGATTCATATTGCAATACATAAGGCCTGCCGCAAATCCACAGCCTCCGAGAAGGTTCATCCATAAAGCTCTGAATGAATTGTCTACTGCTTCCTGAGTTCTTGTGTAGCCGATCATAAGGAATGAGCATACACTTGTGATCTCCCAGAAGAAATAAATCCATCCGAGATTATCTGAAGAAATAAGACCAAACATCGCTCCAAGGAACACAAACATAAGTGCAAGAAAGTAATTGGAACGATCCTGCACATCTGTATGATGATGGTGATAATCCTTCATATATCCTGATGCGTAGATACAGATAAGAATACCTACAACTCCGACGATCAGGTACATAACAGCGGCAAAAGTATCAATACGTACATGCGTAAAGCCTTCTACTGCCTTACCTGTAAGATCCATCCAAAGAACGGGAACAGTTCCTACAAGTGAAAAAATAATTGCGTAGAATTTCTTGTATTTAATGCTGAGAAAACATACAAGACCCATTAGAAAGATTTCAGCAGCAACCACTATGTGCCCATGAAGCTCTGTGTTCTCAAGATAAACGAAGTCTGCTTTATTACCGGACATGAGAACATTGACAGCAACATAGATGGCAGCGGCCATGATAGTAAATCCACCTATAATAATAACTGCACTTCTGAGTGGACTTGCCTTCTTAAGAAATCCTATTATTATCGCCATAATAAAAGGAAACAAAATAAGAAAGTTAACCACGTTTAAAATATTAGCCAAGGTGTTCGCCCCTTTCACATACAATTTACATGAGATTTATTCTCATGTTGTCTTCATAAATTTGTCGATGGCATCATTAAGTTCTATGATGGCATCTTCATCACCTTCCTGAACTGCGTGGACAAGGCAGTGACTTATATGTTCTTTAAGTATCTCTTTTCCCGTGTTGTTAAGCGCGGAACGTACAGCTGCCAACTGTACGAGAACTTCGGAACAATCCCTGTCGTCCTCGACCATCCTCTTGACCGATTCAAGGTGTCCGATTGCCTTGGACAGCCTGTTGACGATGGCTTTCATCTTTTCCGGGTCGTGGTGATGATTATGATTATGAGAACTCATAATTACCTCCATAAACAACGCGTGATTTGTTAAATTTTTGACTTTTCAAAAAACAAACTAACCACGCATCATTGACCGTATCAATTGTATTTCTATTTGGTAAAAAAATCAATCTGTTTCTTTGACTTTACCGATTATTTTATACAAGAGATCATATAAAGTTTTATATTCTTCCATAGACAAACAAACGCAGGATCCGACTTTTTGAGGAATATTAACAGCCTTATCTTTAAGAGCTTCTCCATCATCCGTCAGCGTAACCACGAGATTTCTCTCGTCCTTCTCCGAGCGTTCTCTCTTAATGTAGCCCTTACTCTCAAGCTTTTTAAGAACAGGAGTAAGAGTTCCGGAATCAAGAAAAAGATTCTCACCTAAAGTCTTAACGTTAACTCTCTTCTTCTCCCACATTACCATCATTACAATGTATTGAGTATAAGTAAGATCCAAAGCGTCAAGAAAAGGCTTATACTTTCTGATGATTTCCTTGGAACATGCATAAAGAGGGAAACAAAGCTGATTTCCAAGTTTTAATGATTCATATGCTTCTTCTTTTACGCTCATAAAAGTCTCCTGAAAGATATAATAAAAACTTAACTATCCCAATTATACCACAAAATAAGGATTATTCATTAGTTTAAAGCTGTTTAAATAAATAATGGACAAGGAATATTACTTCCTTGCCCATTATTTTTATTTAACGTTATGATTCATGTTCTTGATAGGAATATTGGCATAAAGCGCAGGTGCAGATTTTCCGCCGTTTTCATCGGCGTCAATATGCGTAATGTTGATGTCAATGCCATCCATATCAATCTCAGCGTATTTGGATAATACCTCTATAATATCACTGCGGATCTTAGCCATAATCTCGGGTGAGCATGATGCTCTGTCGGAAACAAGTACAAGCTTAAGACGATCCTTGGCAATATCACTTGAAGTCTTCTTTTTGAAAAGATCTGAGAATTTCATAATATTGCCTCCTTTTTATTTTTTCTTAAGCCAGCCAAACAAGCCCTTCTTGGCTTCGAGATCAAGGAAAGGAACCTGTTCTCCGGTAATCCTGCGGCAGATATTCATATAAGCCTGTCCCGCAAGTGAATTGTCACCGACCAAAGGCTCACCGTTATTGGTTGCAACAACGATATGTTCATCATCGGGAACCTGTCCGATAAGCTCAACGGCAAGAATGTCAATGACATCATCGGCTGACATCATGTCGCCTCTCTTGATCATCTCGGCACGAAGTCTGTTAACGATAAGCTGAGTCTTCTTGATCTCGTTGGCCTCCAAAAGGCCGATAATTCTATCTGCGTCACGAACAGCTGAAACCTCAGGTGTTGTAACTACAAGTGCTCTGTCTGCTCCCGCAATGGCATTCTTAAAGCCCTGTTCGATACCGGCGGGGCAATCAAGAAGAACATAATCAAATTCAGCAGCAAGCTGCTCGGTAAGCTGCTTCATCTGCTCAGGAGTTACGCTTGTCTTATCCTTTGTCTGAGCAGCGGGTAAAAGAAACAGTGTCTCATATCTCTTATCCCTTATAAGAGCCTGCTTAATCTTACAATTACCTTCTATAACGTCGACAAGATTATAAACAATCCTGTTCTCAAGTCCCATAACAACGTCGAGGTTACGAAGACCTATATCAGTGTCTATGAGAACTACTTTTTTATTAAGTTTGGCAAGACCGGTACCCAAATTAGCAGTACTTGTTGTCTTTCCTACTCCGCCTTTTCCTGATGTTACTACTATTACTTCTCCCATTTTTTCCTCCAATTAGTTATTTAGCTGTCTGAGAAACGAAGCGCCGTAAGCTGTCTTTACGATATGGTCACCTTCAATATAAGCAACTTCAGGCTCACCACCGTTTTCATTACCCATAAGCTTCTTTTTCTTGAATTTAAGTTTGGGGCCTTTCTCGGCATCGGGTGAAATAGCAATGGCATCCGCAATCCTAACCTGTAAAGGATTAAGATTAAGCGCCATAACAATCGCATTTCTGTCTCCGCCGGCACCTGCAAATGCATTACCGCGAAGCTCACCCAATATAAAGATACTGCCGTAAGATATAACGTTGGCACCGGGCTTAACATCACCCAGGATAACAACGCTCTGCTTGCATGAAACATCCTGTCCGGATCTCAAGTTTCCTTTAAGAATAAGAGCATTGTTGCCGTCATCGCCACTCTGCGCAGTTACATTATCGGATTCAACGCTTGAATCCATTCCGCGAGTATTGACCACGGGTTCCTGAACTACATGTTCAAAAAACTTCTCGGCGCCCGATTCCTCATCGATAACGCAAAATATCTTAAGGTCGCAGTTATCTTCGATAATCTTAACTATCTTGCTTTCCTCATCGTCAGAAAGACTTCTGCCTCTGATAATGAGACCCATGTTCTTATTTCCCAAAAATGACGAGGCCTCCTTAAACTTGGAAGCAACTTCATCAGATAGTACAGGGAAAGGAGCAGAAGGCTCAAGAACAAGGATAATTCCTGATTTGGTTCCTTTGATCGTAACTAGCTGATTCAAAACTCCTTACCAACCTTTGCTTAAAAAATCATACCCTACTAGTATAGGACATTTCGCCTAAAATATAAAGAGCTCCGGTCAACAAACCGGAGCTCCGTAAATCTTTAAATATGATTAGTTAAGACCAGCTGCCTGCTTTGCAACTTCCTCTGCAAAGTTCTCACTCTTCTTCTCGATTCCTTCACCTGTCTCGAAACGAACGAATCTCTTAATCTTAAGGTTAGCACCGTTGTTCTTAGCAACCTGAGCAACGTACTGACCAACTGTCTGCTTACCGTCTTCAGCCTTTACATAAACCTGCTCGTTAAGGCAGATCTCTTTAAGCTCCTTGTTGAGACGTCCGATAAGCATCTTCTCGATGATCTCCTGAGGCTTTCTCTTGCCTTCGGGAAGCTCTTCGTTCTCCTTCATAGCCTGAGCAAGAAGGATTTCCTTCTCGTGATCTCTGTACTCCTGAGAAACATCCTCAGTAGCAACATACTTGGGATTAAGAGCTGCAACCTGCATAGCGATATTCTTAACAGCATCCTTGATCTCGTCGTTAACAACGTCTGTGTCAGCCTCAACGATAACTGAGATTCTTCCGTTGCCGTGTACGTAAGGAACTACGATACCGTTAGAAGCAACAACTTTCTCGAAACGTCTGATGCTGAGCTTCTCGCTGATAACTGCGGTGATCTCTACAAGAGCATCGTTAACTGTCTTGGAAGCATCCTCATTCCACTTCTCAGCCATGAATGAATCAAGGTCCTTAGAATCGGAATTAACTGCCTGTGTAGCAACAGCCTCAACGAATGCCTGGAACTTCTCGTTCTGAGCAACGAAGTCAGTCTCTGAGTTAACCTCAACAACTGCTGCAGTCTTGTCATCCTTAACAGCGATCTTTGTAAGACCCTCGGCTGCGATTCTGCTAGCCTTCTTCTCAGCCTTCATGATACCGTTCTTTCTAAGGAACTCAACGGCTGCATCCATATCTCCGTTAGTTTCTGTAAGAGCCTTCTTGCATTCCATCATTCCTGCACCGGTAGACTCACGTAATTCTTTAACCATTGCTGCTGTGATAGCCATCTATATTATCCTCCCTAAGATTTTATTTAATTAAAATATATTCAAAAATTACTCAGCTACTTCTTCTGTAGTCTCTTCTACTTCAGCGTCCTCGTTCTCAGCTGCTACGTCAGCCTCAGCACCCTGATTAGCCTCGATTACTGCGTCAGCCATCTTACCAACGATAAGCTTTACTGCTCTGATAGCATCATCGTTACCGGGGATGATGAAGTCAAGCTCTTCGGGATCGCAGTTAGTGTCGCCGATACCGATAAGAGTGATTCCAAGTGCCTCTGCTTCCTGGATGCAGATTCTTTCCTTCTTGGGATCTACTACAAAGATAGCGTCAGGGATTCTCTTCATATCTCTGATTCCGCCAAGGTTAGCCTGAAGCTTGGAAAGCTCCTTCTTAAGCTGTGCAACTTCCTTCTTGGGAAGAACTTCGAATGTTCCGTCTTCCTGCATCTTCTCGATAGTCTTCATTCTTGCGATTCTGCTCTGGATTGTCTTGAAGTTTGTGAGCATACCGCCGAGCCAT
>JAEEGK010006381.1_pt1 | contig 28398 bp, 23 predicted proteins | sample 8958771 | NCBI WGS metagenome assembly JAEEGK01 (sample SAMN16246547, study PRJNA631951) | gut metagenome | biome: gut microbiome; feature: rumen; material: SC-attached | host: Bos | place: Iran: Karaj | collected 2018-10 | reverse complement strand
ATACCTGATTGTATTATTTAAATTAGTTACTTGGCATATTTTAACATCATACAAAGTACCAACACTTGTTTTCATAACTGTTTCATTAACTGATACACTTCTATTAACAGGTAAAATAATACCATCAACACCACTTGCTTCAACCGTTCTAACTATAGCACCTAGATTATGTGGATCTTCTAAGTGATCTAATAAAACTATTTTACACTCTTCTTTATCGCCAATAATATCATCAATATTTACATAGTTATAATCCCCTATTTCCAATATTACACCCTGATGATTATTTTTGGCAAGAGCATCCAATTTAGCTTTTTCCATGTATTTTAAGGGAATATTTCTTGATTTTATTAAAGACAAAATATCTAATTCATTAAAATTATTTTGTAAAATCGCTTTTTTAATACCATTATTTTTTTTAAAATTTTTTAAAATTTCTTTTACATTATTGCGTCCAGATACTATCATAATTCCTCCATAATATTATAAACTGCTTTGTTTTTGCTTCTCACTAAATATTTCAGTAAAAGGTATTCCATCATATGTAGTTGCCTCATCATAAATAGCATTAGCGAATGTAGGATTACCTAAATCTAGAGTATTAGGATTATCATCTCTACTAAATTTAGCACCACGAATATCTACTCCAGTAAAATCTATGAAAGAACTAATATAAACTCCTTCAAAATTACATCCACTAAGGTCCTTATTATATACCTTTTGTGGTAATAATGAAATATTACTTCCACTAAAATCAATTCCTGATATTTTAACATTTTCAAACGTTTCCATACTTAAATCAATTATTTTTAATAAACCAGTTTGTAAAATAAATGGTCTTATTTCTTTATGATCACCACAATCTACAAATAAATTACTAACTTTAATTCGAACAAAATTACGATTTAAGTGATCATATTTCTCTAATTTTTTAACACCATTTTCTATATGACGAATAGCCTCAGATACTTCTATTTCTTCTACTTTTTTACTATATTCAGCTTGTTGATTTAATAAGTATAGTTGTCTTTCTTCTTCAGACATTTTTTGTAAAGCTTCTTCTTTAGCTTTTTCTTTTTTAATTCTTTCATTTTCAGCTCTTATCTTATCTTCTTTTTTAATAAAGAATTCTTCTTGAGTAAGAAGCTTAACATCATCTCTTGCATATATAACTTTTTTACCTTTTAATTTCTTATCATAATATTCAGTTATATCATGTAATACATTATCATATACAAAATATGTTCGTTTACTAGTTAAATCTGTTATAAAATATTCATCAAATTCAATATTTTTAGCTTCTCCAAGCATAAAATATTTGCCTGTTTGTCTATTAAATAAATATACTTTATTTTTATGTAAACATAAAGCAAATACTGATGCTCCATATATCATAATTGGTGAATATTTTGTAACTATTTTTTCATTATTTCTAGTAGCTTCATAACCACGTGCAGTACGTTTTAATTTATATCCATTTAAATCAGTTGTAACAGCTGCTATTGCTTTCTGTTCTCTTTCATGTAGATTGATTGAATCAGGGAAGAAAACATTATGAACTCGATGTACTCGAACAAAACTTTTGTTTAATTTTTCTTGATGTGCTCCACGAATTGAAACACCCCACTTATTAAATACTCTTTGACCTCTAGTATCAATACAATCATATTTTTTATCGAATCTATAAAAACTATCATAAATCTTACTATATCGATAATATGAAGTTTTTTTTACAATGGTAGCAACACCTAAATTAAATGGAAATGCACCATCATACCATTCATCACCAATTAATTCACCATTTTTACCAACGAAATTATATTTACCGTTGTTTTTAACTAAAAGACAACCATCTTTAATATTTTCATCTACTTCATCAAACCATTCTTTACTATATAATTTCCCGTTAGTATCAATTATATTCATTACCGTTTCAGCACGTTTTCCATCAGGTTCAGACTGAATATCTTTGTATCTCCAAACACGAGCATAACCATTTACAAAACGTAATTCTTTATCAAAAAGATATCTATCAGTACCATGAAACCATGAATCTTCAATTATTTTTTCATCATTATCTAAAAGGTAATACACACCATCTATTTTGGTTACTTTTCTTTCATCAATTTTGTTATATTCTTTTTTTACTTCTTCTTGAATAATAAAAATATGATCTAGTTGCTCAGTTAAATATTCTTGATATGTCTTTTCTATTATTTCCTTCATAATTCACCTATTCTAGAATTAGTATAACATATTTTAAAAGAATATTCTATTTAAGAATATTCTTCATTATTTCACTAATTCGATTTTCTTTATTCTCTAATTTTAAATAACCAATTAAAGCTTCTAAACCAGTTGCATATCGATATGTTACTATATCACAATTTCTAGGATGAGATATACTTTTATGGTTTCTTGCTCTTTTAATTATTTCTAGTTCTTCTTCTGTAAATAAATTATTACCTATTAATTCTTTTACGTATTCACATTGCGCTTTTGCGCTAGAATACTTAATTGATTCAGTTTGTAAATCATTAACATTAGCAATACCCTTTTTAATTAAATAAATTCTTACATAATCTTCATATATGGTATCACCTAAATAAGCTAAGACTAAACTATTTATTTCTCTTGTCATTTATTTCTTCTTCCAAACATAAATACTAAACGTAGTATTTCCATTAATGTTGATAATACACCTGCTACATAAGTTAAAGCGGCTGATGTTAACATCTTTTTAGCTCCACTATGTTCATCATTACTAACAATACCATATTCTTTAATAAATACTAAAGCTCTTTTAGAAGCATCGAATTCTACTGGTAGAGTAATTAATTGGAATAATAAAATAATTATTTCAAAAGCAATACCAGTCCATATTAAATTAGTTATTCCAGCAGCAAGACCAATCATAATTGCAGCATAGCCTATTTTAGAAGAGAAATTAACTAATGGAACTATTTTATTACGAAATCTTAAGAATGTATAACCATTCTTATCTTGTACTGCATGACCACATTCATGTGATGCAACTGATACAGCAGCTATTGTTTTACCATTATAAATATCATGTGATAATTTAACTACTTTCTTACTAGGATCATAATGATCACTAAGTTCTCCTTGAGTTTCAAGTATTAATACTTTAGATAATCCATTACGATCAAGTATTTCTCTGGCAACATCAAAACCAGTTTTACCACTTTTTACAAAAACTTGTTTATATTTCTTATAATTTAAACTTATATATGCTTGTGCACCACCTGTAATTAAAGTAGCGATAGCAACTAAAATAATAGATATTGAATCCATAATTCACCTCACTTAAATAATATAATAAATATATTAAATAGTCAATCAATATGGTATACTATTATCATAGGTGATAATATGAAAAAAATATATATTATTATTGGTTTTTTATTATTAATAGTTGGCCTTTTAATTTATAATAAAATATATGTTGATAATTATAATTTTTCTCTTAATGGTAAAGATTATTTAGTTATTAATGTAGGTGATGAATGGAGTGATCCATTATATACTGTTGATAACGATAAAACAATATATATTGATAATAGCCTAGATAATAATAAAGAAGGAACTTATAAAATAACATATTCATTAAAAATTGGTATATTTAAAAAAGAATTAGTAAGACAAATAAAAGTAGTTAATAAAGATGATAAAGCTGATTTATCATTAGATTTATTAGGTAATAATCCATATTATTTAATGAATGGTAATGATTATCAAGAATTTGGTTTTGAATCATTTGATAAGTTTGATGGTAATTTAACAAGTAAGGTTTTGATAGAAAATAATATTGATATTAATAAAGATGGTACTTATGAAATAAAATATCAAGCTACTGATAGTAATGGTATTATTAAAACAGCAACTAGAAAAGTTATAGTTTATTCTCTTAAATATGAAAGTAAACTAAGAACAGAAGAATATACAACAAATAACGATATTTTATTAAATATTAATGATGCTAACTATAACCATACTATCTTACCAAATGGTGATATTACTAATGAAAGAGAAATAATATATCAAGTTAATGAAAATAAAGAATATATTTTTAAAATATATGATAATAATAATGCGTTTAAAGAATATAAAGTAAATGTAAAAAATATTGATAATGAATTACCTACTGGTTCATGTAATATTACCTTATATGATAAAAATGGTATTATAAAAGTAAATGCTAAAGATAATGTTGGTATTAAAGGGTATATATATAATTATGGAAATAATAAAACTGAATTAAATGAAAATAACGAATTTAAAATTAATACTCTAGATACTAAAGTAAGTATAGATATATATGATTCATCTGGTAATATCAATAATATAAAGTGTGATACTATTGATAAATCAACTAAAACTAAAAGATCATATACTAAAGAAAAGTTTGAAAATAGAGATTATTGGTTTTATGTACCAAAGAATACCTCTACAAGAAATAAAGTACCATTAGTAATATACTTACATGGTGCTGGTGGAGCTAAAAATATTGATGCAGTTAATAATCATGCTCTTCCATCACATATAAAAGCAGGACATGATTTCCCATATTATGCAGTAGCTCCACACTTTACTAAATATTATTTTGGAGATACTAATAAATTTATAATGGATTTAATTGATGAATTAGTTAAAAATAATAATATAGATCCTAGTAGAATTATTATTTCTGGTGGTTCTAATGGATCTGATCCATCTTACTATATAGCAGCTAATAATCCAGGAAAATTTTCTGGTATGTTAATAATTGCTGGTCATCATACTATATCTGATTTATCTAAATTAACTAATATTAAGGTATGGTTTCATCAAGGTTCACAAGATGCTTATAAATATATGGAAAATTATGCAAATGAACTTAACAAATTAGGTGGTAATGCTAAAATAACTAAATATAATGGTGGACATACCGCCCCAAACAATGCTTTCTTAACTGAAGGTGTTACTGAATGGATATTAGAAAAAAAATAAACCAATTGGTTTATTTTTTATTTTACTATTTCGTATATAGTACCTTCTCTAGTATCTTTAAGAACAATACCCATTGAAAGTAAATTATTTCTTATTTCATCAGCTTTTTGATAATCTTTATTAGCCTTAGCTATATTTCTATCATTAATAAGTTTTTCTATTTCATCAATATTCTCTAATTCTTTATTTTCTTCTTTAGATAAATCAAGAGATAATACTGTATCAAACTCATTAATAAGTTTTAACTTAGTATAATCATTCATATCACTCTTTAATACATCATATATAGTAGTTAAAGCAAGTGATGTATTTAGGTTATTATCCATTACTTCTTTAAATTTATTTTTAAATTCTTCATAACCATCTGATATAGTATCTTCAGCTTTATTAAGTTTTAAAACTCTACTCTTTAATTTTAAATATGCATTTTCTGCAATATCAAGATTTTCATATGAGAACATTAATGGTTTTTGATAATGACTAGATAATACCATATAACGATATGATAATGGATTATAACCATGTTTAATTAAATTATCAACAGTTAAGAATTCACCAGAACTCTTACTCATTTTACCATTTGCATCATTCAAATGTTCTGAATGAAACCAATAATTACACCATTTATGGCCTAGGTAAGCTTCACTTTGTGCAATTTCATTAGTATGATGTGGGAATATATTATCCACACCACCACAGTGGATATCTAATTTTTCACCAAGATATTTCATTGAAATACAAGAACATTCTATATGCCATCCAGGATATCCATAACCCCAAGGTGAATCCCATTTAAGTTCTTGATCATCAAACTTAGATTTAGTAAACCATAGTACAAAATCTGCTTTATTACGTTTATTATCATCTTTAGTAACATCTTCTCTTGCACCATCAATTAAATCATCAACATTATGATTAGTTAGACAATAATAATTATCAAGTTTTGATGTATCAAAATAAACATTACCTCCAGTTATATATGCATAACCATCTTCAAGTAATTTACTAATTACCTTAATGTACTCAGATATTTGTGAAGTAGCTGGTACTAAAGTATCAGGTTTACGAATATTAAGTTTTTCTGCATCTTCAAAGAACTTATCAGTATAAAACTTAGCGATATCTAAAACACTCTTATGTTCTTTTTTAGCGCTATTAACCATTTTATCAGTACCATCATCAGAATCTCCTGTTAAGTGTCCTACATCAGTTATATTCATAACTCTTTCTACTTTATATCCAAGATATTTTAAATATTTTTCTAGAACATCTTCACTAATATATGTACGAAGATTTCCTATATGAGCAAAATGGTATACTGTAGGACCACAAGTATACATTTTAACAACTCCTTCTTCATTAGGAATAAACTCTTCTACTTTTCTAGTTAATGTGTTAAAAAACTTCATAAATACCTCCACTTATGCTTATTATATAATAAAATTAATGAAAAAAAAAGACTAGATTTTACTAGTCTAATTATTTAACTATTTGCTCATGTCTTTCGATAAATACTTTTTCTCTACTAGCTAACATAGTTTGTCTTTTTACATTATCTAAAGCCATTGAATAGATATTCTTTGTTGGTTTAGCTGAATTATTTGGTTTAGTTCCTACACTAACTACTCCTGTTGGTCCAAATACTTCTACATTACCAAAATCCTGAAGTCCCATATCAGTTAAATAAGATCCATCATAATTAACATTAAATGATCTGTTTTGCCTATATATTTCATATGGTTTAAATACATCATCAAACTCGGGCCTTACACCTTTTTCCTCGGCTTCAGAAAATAATGTAGCTAATCTTCTAGATTCATTAGCATAAAGTGAAGGACAATTTACACCCGTCGTTAATGCTAATTCAAGTGCTTTACCCCAACCGCAACATCTATTATATAAATCACTATTATTTTTTAAAGATTCAAGTTCTTTATTATAATCATACTCTAAATCACAGATATTAAATGTCCAGTCTCCATTATCATTACTTTCCATTATTCCATAACTAGCTGCTATTATGCCATCATCAGGTAATCCTATAGAACCAGGATTATATAAACTAACTCCATCCTTTGTTTCCTTATGAGCCTCATGAGTATGACCAGTTATAACTACCATATTTTCCCTTTTTACTAGTTCAATCTCATTTGGATCAAGAGGCATTTTATGTTTAACAAATATTGGTCTTTTACCATCATGTCTAATAATACAAGAAATAGGTAATGATTTTAAATATTTAAGTCTTTCTTTACCAAGTTCACGACAAGAAATTAGTGCAGCTCCCATTGTGGAATCTATATCCCAATCAGGTTCTTTATCATGTCTTAAACTTTCTAGATATGTTCCTACTTGATCAGTTTCTCTATTACCTTTGATTATATAAGTTTTATATTTTTTAGATATCTCTTGCATTAAGTCTACTACTTTAGATCCATCAGCAAAATCACCAACATAGTCTCCGGTAAATATAAAACCAGTTATTTCGCTATCATATTTATCTATTATATCTTTTATTACTTCTTCAAGTGCATAATAATTACCATGCACATCACCTAAAACTGCGTATCTCATATCAACACCCCTTTAAGTATATCATCATATCAAATTAGAGACAATAATTATGAATCTATTTTTTATTAACTGCAGCTTTTATTAAACCATCAAATACTGGACTTGGTCTATTTGGACGTGATCTAAATTCTGGATGAAATTGACAAGCTACAAAATAATCATTCTTATCTATTTCAACTATTTCTACTAAATCAAGTTCTGGATTAACTCCAACTGTCTTAAGTCCTTTTTTTTCTAATAATTCACGATAATTATTATTATATTCATAACGATGACGATGTCTTTCGTAAATAACATCTTGTTTATATAAATCATATGATTTACTATTCTTGTCTAATTTACAACTATACTTACCAAGACGCATAGTACCACCAAGATTTTTAATCTTTTTTTGTTCTTCCATGATAGCAATTACTGGATTTTTAGTTTCACTAAATTCTTCGGAGTTTGCATCTTTTATTTTTAATACATCTCTCGCATATTCAATAACTGATAATTGCATACCAAGACATATTCCAAGGAAAGGAATATTCTTTTCTCTTGCATACTTAATTGCTGTTATCATACCTTCTATACCACGAGAACCAAATCCACCTGGTACTACTATTGCTTTATATTTCTTTAGAACACTAGCTACATTCTTTTCGTTTATTCCTTCAGAATCAACTACATCTACATGTACTTTAACATTATTCTTAAATCCTGCATGTTTTAAGCTTTCAATAACAGATATATATGAATCCTCTAATTTAGTATATTTACCAACTAAACATACATCTATTTCATCTTTGATTTTTCTTATATTTTTAATCATCTTTTCCCATTCTTTATTATTAGGAACAAAACTATCTAATTTTAAATGATTACAAGCCTCAATTCCAAGTCCTGCTTCTTCTAATAATAATGGTATTGCATATAAATTATCAGCTGTTAAATTCTCTATTACACTAGATTTTCTAACATTACAAAATAAAGCTAATTTCTCTTTCATATCATCCATTATTGGTATATCAGTTCTACATACTAAAATATCTGGACAAATACCTAAACTTTGTAATTCTTTTACAGAATGTTGAGTAGGTTTTGTTTTAACTTCATTACTACCACTAATAAATGGTAAAAGAGTAACATGAATATAAAGTACATCTTCTTTATTCTTTTCTAACCCTACTTGTCTTATTGCTTCAATCATTGATAATCCTTCAATATCACCAATAGTACCACCAATTTCTGTAATAATAATATCTGCATCAGTATTTTCAAAACTATATATTTTTTCTTTTATTTCGTTAGTTACATGTGGTATTACTTGAACTGTTTTACCAAGATATTCACCACGTCTTTCTTTTTCAATAACTTCAGAATATATTTTACCCATTGATATACTAGAATTCTTAGTTAAATCTTCATCAATAAATCTTTCATAATGACCTAAATCTAAATCAGTTTCACCACCATCAACGGTTACAAATACTTCTCCATGTTCACGAGGATTCATAGTTCCTGGATCTACATTTAGATATGGATCAAACTTTTGCATAGTTACTTTATATCCACGATTTTTCAATAATCTTCCTAATGAAGCTGCTGTAATTCCTTTCCCTAATCCTGATACAACTCCACCTGTTACAAAAATATACTTTTTATTCATTATTTCCTCCTATAAAAACAAAAAAAGATTTAAAAAATTCTCCCAAAGGGGTTTTTTTTAAATCTATCATACAAACATAATAACACTATTTTTTTATCATTACAATATTATTTTTAAAAAAAATAAAAAGAACTCAAAAGAGTTCTTTAAATAACCCAAAGATTTAATACAACGTATGATAAGAATAATACTAATAATATTTCTAATATTACAAATAGTACTTTCTTTAACCAAGTAGTATATTTAATATCTAATATACTTAAAGTAAATAGAAGTACAACACTAGTTGGTGCAATAAACATTGCAAATCCATACATTGTTTGAGTTATAAATTCTGCAAATGGAATAACACCATTTCCAGTATATGCTGTAGTTACATAAGCTACATTTAATACACCATATTCATAGTATGCAAAATCAGTATTAAATAATGCACTAAATAGTGTACTAATTGGATATAAAACAATATGTAATCCCTTAGTTGCTTCTAGTAATGGTTTAATAATAGTTAATCCAATTGGATGACCAGATACTAAGATAAGTACTGTATATGAAAGTAATACTACAAAACATCCATATAATACATTCTTAAATCCCTCACCAAGATTATCTAATATTTCACTAAATTTAACATGATATGCAAATTTAATAGCTAAACAAACTAGAAGTAGAAGAATCATATAATCATTATATGTCCAACTTCCAAAAGCAGCAACTGAACCAAATAGTTTATCAAAAGTGAATCCACTAATAACACCATCTAACTTAATTGCTTCAATAGCTTTTGTCATAAATTGAGTAGCTTTAAATACATCTTCTAACATTATTTTTAATAATGCTAAGAAAGCAATTACACCAAAAACAATAGTTACTATCTTACGACGTTTACTCATTAATTCTTGATCTTTTTTATCAGCTTTCATTCTCTTATAAAGAGAAGTTAAAACATTATATAAAATAACTAATACACTAACTGTTAGAATAATATATTTAGATAATATAGGCCAAGCTTTAATAGTAGTAAGTGCATCATTAAAGAACACTACTCCAAAAGCTCCTTGCCAATCAATTGCTGCTAAAACCATAACAATAGTTGCAACAATAGCAATAGTTGCAAGTGGCCATACTTTAACCTTTTTACTAGTAACTTTCTTAGGTACTAAGAAACTTTCTTCAACTGTTTCTTTAACTTCAGATTTTTTAGCTTTTAAGATAATATTTAATATTAAGATAACAGCACATACAACAAGAATAGCTACTTTAATAGCAATTAAATCTTTATATGTTGGAGTTTCTAATACTTCATTTAATTTTCCAACAATTGGTTTAGAAAATAATGAACCAATTACACCAACACTAACTGATCCAACTGTTACCATGGCAGCAATTATCTTATCATAACCCAATAGTAATACAACAGCAGCTATTAATGGTAAGAATACTAGCATTTCAAAAGTTAATCCAGTAAATGCAACTATAATAGATAGTAATAATACTGTAAGAACTAAGCATAATACTTTATGATTCTTAACGAATTTTACTAACTTATCAAGTAATACACGATAAGCTGGTACTTTATTAAGTATTCCATATAAACCACCAACAAATAATAGTCCTGCAAAAACATAAATGAAATTATAGAAAGTAAATAATCCATATGTTGCTGTACTAACTATACCAGCTTGTACTCTTTCACCAGCAATTAAATCACCACTATAGTAAGTAATTGGTAAAATCCAAGTTAATAAAGCTACTACTAAAACAGTTATTGCTACTACTAACAATGTGTGATATTTTTTCATCTTTCCTCCTCATAATAATTATACAAAAAAAGTGTTTATTATACAAACACTTTTACATATTTTTCACAAGTTAAAATCTTATTTACTTTTCTCTAAATCCCACTTACCAATAACATATTCTTTTTCACCAATTACTTCTCTTTTACCATCAATATAATCATAAGCTTCTAAAGTAATTGGTTCATGATTATTAAAGAAATCATTGATTTTTTCTTCAGGTATTTTATTAAGTAATGGGACATAGTAAGATCTTTTACCCTTCTTACATGAACATAATTGATTATAATCAACTAAATAATATGAATCATCAAGTTTTATAACATTAAAGCAATGTGGTTCTATATCAACAGCACCCATACAATAATATGATTCTACTCCAAACATAGATAATATATTTTGAGCAATTGCACTACGTTCAGTACACATTGCCATTTTCTTTCCTTTAAAAACACCTATTTCTAATTTTTCAATAGCTTCAAAGTACTCATCATCAGTTACGGTATTATTTAAAATAACTTCTTGTAAATCCTCTCTTCGATCTGGACCAACACTAATACCAAAATAATCATTAATAAATGTCATAAGAAATATTATAACGTTTTTAACATTTTTAAAGTCATAATGTTTAACAAGACGTGCAATAGTATAATAAAAGTCTCTGGTTTTCATAGAATAATCAAGCATTGATGAAACACCAAATCTAATTCTTGTATTAAAATCTATAAAACCTTTATGTGCACCATTTAAATTCATTGATCCAGGAATAAAACCAAGTATTTTTTTCTTTTCACAGTTATTAGATAAATCATTTAATCTATCATCAACAAGTTGATCAATTTCACTCATTTCACAATTAAGTAATTTATTTAAAAAATCCATAACTCCCCCTATAAGACATTATCAATATTAATATCTTTATCAGTTAAAGTAATTAAGACATCTTTTCTACGTTTATCTTTAGTATTAGTTGCATGTTCAGTAACAGTCTTTTCATACATATTACGTACAAATCTAGCATTGCCAAAGTTCTTATCATTTAAATGTTCCTTAATAATATTTCTTGCTTTATAAAGGGCTTCATTAGTAATCTTAAATCCAGCTTTATTAACCATACCTTTAAATATTTCAAGTAATTCTTCTTCTGTATAGTCTTTAAAGTTTAATGTATAACCAATACGTGAAGCAATACCAGAATTTGAATTAATAAAGTCTTGCATTTCTTTAGTATAACCAGCAAATATAACAACAAGATTATCACGATTATCTTCCATTGCTTTAATTAAAGTAGCAATAGCTTCATCATTATATGAATTATTCTTACTAGAAAGTGAATAAGCTTCATCAATAAATAATACTCCACCAAGAGCTCTTTCTATTACACTATAAGTTTTAATAGCAGTTTGACCAACATATTCAGCAACTAAATCTTTACTAGATACTTCAAGTAATTTATTTTCTTTAATATAACCCAGATTATATAAAATATCAGAAAGGCATCTAGCTACAGTAGTTTTACCAGTACCAGGATTACCAAGGAATAACATATGTAAGTTAACATTACTAATTTTTAAATCACTTTTATCTTTTAAACTAATTAAGTTAACCAAATCTCTAAGTACTTTCTTAACATCATAAAGTCCTACCAAACTATCAAGCTCTTTAAATACTTCATCTATAGTTTTAACTTCTCTTATACTTGGTACTTCTTTATTAAATGCAAGATAACTAACTAACTTATCTCGATATGAAATATAATCAGTTATTTCTTTGTAAGAATCAGTTATATAATCAAGTAATTTAACTTTATTTTCATCACTTACTATAGTCTTATTCATTACTTCATTATATATATCTTGAATAGTAGGCATAATCTCTATTAATTTAAAATTAAAATTCTTAGTTCTTAAATCGTTATCATATGTAAGAAATAATTCTATATCATTTTCATTACCTGATAAAATAGTTATTTTCTTTTTATCTAAATTATTCTTTAAATTATAGAAAAACATTTTCTTATTATTCTCATCTTGCATTAAAATACTAGATAAATCTTTGATATTTAAAATACCATTCTTATTATATAATTCATTGATATCTACTTTATTATTCAAATCATATAAAGATAAATCATATGCATTATTACCATCAACATAATGATTTACGTTAACACTTTTCTTAAGAATACTAACAATACTATTGACAGTTTCAGTGTTATTACCACTAATAATAATATTAAAATTAATATAATTAGTTTCTTCTTTTTTAGAGAATTTATCCATATAATCTATTATTTGTTTTAATAGATTTTTTGATTCATTATCAAGATATAGTGAATCTATATCAATAGTTATATCTTCATTATTATCTTCTTTTACTACTAATTCTTTTTTTTCTACTCTAAAAAAATCATCATATATATCACTAAAATATTTATTATCCATACTCTCTCCTTATTCCAATTATATCATATTATAAAGTTTTTTTAAGTACTATTCCACCATATTCAGATAACTCTTCTTTACTCGAATCATCTATTCTATATTCTATTTCTGCATCTTGATATTCTTTTGGTATTTCTACCTTTTCTCGAGTTCCTACTCTACTTACTAATACATAAGCTTCTTTATTATCTAATTTACGAACAAATGAGAATGTCTTTGGATTAATATTAAGTATTTTTAATCCTGCTTTTTCTAAGAATTTATTATCATTTCTTAGTTTTCCCATTTTTTTAACATTATTAAGTATTCCATAATCTATATTATCCCATTCCATTGGACGACGATTAGATAAATTACCCAAGCCTTCCATACCTATTTCATCACCATAAAATATTGATAAAGTACCTGGAAGACAAGTTAAAGCTAGTAAGTATGATTTATATATTTTTTTAGCTTGTTCATATTCTTCTCTTGAAAGTATAACATCTTTTTGATACCAATGATTATCACCACTATTTGGATCCCAAGCCCAGTCACCATTATAATGCATTTCATTACTTCCAAGAATATTTAGTACACGAGAGATATCATGAGTAGAAGTAAAATTCATTAAACTATTAATGGTTTCTTCTGGATACTCTCGCATTACTTCTTTAATAATATGATTTAGAAAATCATTTTCACCATATTTATAATAACGAATTAGCGCATTCATTATTAAATAATCCATGATTGTATCCATTCCTTTACCAGACGATAAGTAACTTCTTCCACGATAAATACTCATTGGATTCTTCCATACTTCACCCATAATTAATCCATCTGGTTTATTTCTTCTAACTGCACGCCTTATTCCTTCAATAAATTCATCAGTTAAATTATCAGCTACATCAAGTCTTAGTCCATCAATACCAAGTTTAAACCACTGATCAATTATACCACCTTCACCATAAATATAATCTTGCCATGCTTTAGATTTTCCATCACATTCTGGTTTAGAATCTTGTCCCCACCAATGCCAAAAATGATTATCAGCATATTTATAGAATGGGAAATACTTCGAATCTTTACTTTGATAAGCACCTAATTCTGGGAAAGTATTAAATTGATTAAAATATTTACTATCATTACCAGTATGATTAAATACTGAATCTAAAACAATATGTATACCCATCGAATGAGCTTTATCACATAATTCTTTTAAATCTTCATTACACCCTACATATGGATCTACTACCTCATAATCAGATGCATCATAACGATGATTAGATTGTGCATAAACAATTGGACATAAATAGATAATACTAACTCCAAGAGACTTAATATAATCAAGTTTTTCAGTAACTCCCTTAAGATCCCCGCCATAGTAATCTGTACACCATAAATCATGATGCTCTGGTTGTGGCCCAACAATAATATCTTCATGCCAATCTTTATGAATATAACGATTAGGCATTTCTTTTAGTGGTTCTTTACTACCTCGATTAAATCTATCAACAAATATTTGATACATCATCTTTCCTTGTGCCCAATCAGGAACTTTGAAATTAACACTCATTTTCCACATTTCATCATTAGATACTGACTTATAATTATCTCTATTATTCTTTTTAAAATATACAAAATCATGATTAGCTTCAAAAGAAAAATAATAATTATACATAGCTTTAGTTTCTAAATAAACTTCTTGTTCAAAATAAACATATTCATCATCTTTTCTTACAAAATGCATTTGATTAGCATTACGTTTTATTTTACTCTCACCATTATCATAAACAACAATAGTTTCCGTAATTAATTTCATTCTTTCTATAAACCCAAGATCCATTGGTACCTTAATTTCAACATGATATTTTGCACCTTTTTCATCACTGCTTATTTCTTTGAAACCAAATTCAATTTTATCTAATAATTCTTTATTAATCATTCTATCATCTATCCTCTATTCTATATATAATTATAGCATGAAAAAGGTAATATAAGTATTCATTGACACATAAAAAAAAGAATATTTCTATTCTTTTCCTTTAACATTAATTTCAAGTAATTTATCTTTAAGTTCTTGTTCAAGACTCTCAAGTTCTTTTTCAGATTCAGCTCTTTTGATTCTACCATTTTTATGAATTTCAATAACTTTATCAATAGTTTCAATAATATCTGCATTAGTCTTACGTAGAGTTTCAATATCAACAATAGCTCTTTCTGATTCTTCAGCAATCTTAATAGAACCTTGTTTTAATGTTTCACTATTCTTCTTTAACATATCATTAGTTAATTTAGATACTGCTTGTTGATGTTTTAAAGCTTTTTGCGCATTGTTAATACCAAGTGCAAGAACCATTTGATTCTTCCATAGAGGAATAGTATTAGTAATTGAACTTTGAATCTTTTCAACTAACTCTGCATCATTATTTTGAAGTAATCTAATTTGTGGAGCCATTTGAATAGAAATTAATCTTGTAGTTTTAAGATCATATAATTTCTTTTCAAAACGATTTATGATATTTTCCATATCTTGTACTTTTTGTACATCTAAATGGTCTCCTGATTCTTCAGCTGCTTTCTTAAGATCTGGTAATACTACATCACGTAATTCATTTAGTTTTCTTTCACCTGCAATAATATATAATGAAATTTCTTTAAAATATTCTAGATTCTTTTCATACATATTATCATAAATATTAATATCTTTTAACATTTGTAGTTTATCTTTTTCAAGACCGCCTTCTATAGTATTAATATTCTTTTCAATCTTATTATATTTAGCTACTAATTTATCAAATTCACGTTTTGCAGTTGAGAATATCTTTTCAAAAATATTCATTCTCGAATTATCTGCTAATGCATTATCAAATGATTTGATTTCTGCAACTAAACTAGCTAATAATTCTCCTACTTCACCAGTATCTTTAGTACGAACATTTTCTAATACTGTATCAGAAAACTTTGATATCTTATCTTGTGCTGCAGAACCAAATTGAAGTATTTGTGTTTGATCATATACATCAATTTCACTATTAAACTTATCAATAGCTTTCTTTTCTTCATCAGTTAAAATATCATAATTAAGTGATTTTTCTATTTTAGCTTCACTAACATCTTTACCAGCTACTGCTAACCCTTCTAATTCTTTTGTACTTGTTTTTTTTAACTTTAATTCCATACTTACCTCCTATTTAAGTCCATCTATTAAAGCATTATATTCATTCATTTTAAGTCCTGATATTGTACTAGTAATCTCTTGTGGTACTGGTATACCTATTTTAGATACATCATATTTACCACCAGTAATACCAGTTCTAAATCCATATTTCTCCCAAGCAATTTGTTGAATTCTTTCATTTTCTTCAAAAGCTTTATTTAATATCTCACCATTTTCAGTAAAGTACATATAACAGTGATTATTCCATGATGTAGGTTTTGGATAAAGAATACGAATACGATCTTTAACTTGTTCAAAACCTTTTGGATTAGAATTAGAGAAATCTATAATACTTTTTTCATAATCAACTATTATTTTTTGTGTTCCCATACCTGCGCGTAAGTATTCTTGGAACAAATCAGCAGGAGTAAATCTCATATTACCTGATTTAACATATAAATCTTTTAACTTAGGCATATTATTTTTAACATTAGCTTCAGTTATTTCACCTTTAGATAGTATTCCAAGAAGGAGTCCATAATAAGTAGCTCCTGGGCTTGATTTAACAGGGTCTATTGATGAAATACTTACATTACCATAAATATCATCAGATACACCTAAATCTTTCCAACTCTTACCATTAAGAATATAACTAACTAGTTTTTCCATATCAGTTACATAATATATACCATCAACTTCTTCAACTAATTTATTTCTAATCATTGCATCAACTATTTTATCCCAACTATAGAATACTATTGGTGTATTAAGAGTTAATCCACCACCAAGTACTGTATATCTTTCTGCCTCTTCATTAACTGGTTTTTGTTTATAATAATCATAATATCTAATATCAGAGGTGAATAATGCATCATACTTAGTAACTCCATCAGAGTGAATAGTAAATTTTTCACCATTTTCCATTCTTGTAATTATATCTTGATTACCTAATCCAATAGTTTCACGAATAAGTGGTTTAGATACTGTCTTACTATTACTCCATGTATCGAACACTACATCTATTTTATATTCCTTACGTAGAATACTAAGAACTTCTTCATCTTTTAAGAAATCCTCTTTTCCACCACCAGTAGCTACATAAACAGTAGTTATTCCAACATTTGATATATTACTACCAAATTGTTTAAATAGAATAATACCAAGTATTAATATGATAAATATAACAACACCAATTATTTGTTTCTTATTCATCTACTTCACCATCCTCTATAAATGTTTCATCAAATCCATCTGCAGTTAACATTGTATTAAGTACTTTCATTTCTGCATCTGCATCAACTATATCACTTTGATATAAACTATTTAATATTCTTTTAAATCCCTTGTTTGTTGCCTTTAATATTTTTGCTGTATTACTCATAAATTCTTTACTATCTTTTGATGTTAAAGATTGATTTTCAATCTCGTCATATCTACCTACTATTTTAACACAAACTGGTAGATAATATTCCATAAATTTATTAGCTGTTTTATTCTCAAGATGATTCTCTTCAATACGATTAACAATCTTATCTGATGTTTTTACAATCTCTTCTAAATCTTTAGATACACCTTCATCATCTATTTTATCAATCATCTCTTTTAAATATTTAGTTTCTTTTTTTGCAAGAATAATTTTTTCTTTAAAAGATAAACCAACTTTTTCTTGTATTTTCTTATTTCCACTAATAACAAGTTCCGATGCTACAAAAGCAACTCCACCTACTGCTAATGCTGGTGCAATAGGAAGAGCAAGAGCTAAATAAGCTGCTCCAAAGAATCCAGCACCAACAATCCCTGATATAATATTTTTATTTTCCATTAGTTATACCCTCTTACTGTCTTGAAGGCTTTAACTAAATCACTTTTACCATCAAAAACCTTACCATTTGATAATTCAGCCATTTTAGTTAATTGTTCTAGGTCTGCAAAACCAAAAGTAATTGAATAAATTGGAATATCTTTATTATATTTTTTGTAAGTATCTTCTAACTCTTTAAAAGTACCAATATTACCTTCACCATCAGTCATTAAGATAACTGAAGTATTATACGCATTTGATTCCTTTGATAATAATTCAATAGCTTTACTTGCTGCTGGATATAAAGCAGTAGCTCCATCAAAATCAAAATCTTTTATTTTCTCTAATAGTTTATTAGTTTTATCACCTTTTTCACTACCAATTATATTAACATGAGATCCAAAAGCAATAACATCAATCTTATCTTCTCCACTAAATTGAATCATACTCTTTTTAGCTTCATCAGAGAAAATATATTCCATAGCTTTTTGTAAAGCTGCCATTCCTTCACCAAACATACTACCAGAATAATCTAAACAAAATACTACATGTACTGGTTTTCTTAATCTAGTTTGATATAATTCAAGAGCTTCTTTAATTACCTTTTCACTAGGATACTTAATTGGTGAAATATACTTAGTTGTATCAATACCCCATTCCTTATTAAAGATATCACTAGGCGCTTTATCAGTAACACCACCATACCAAGTACGTCTTCCTAAATTAAGTAATGTATTTTGACCATCATCAGAAAGAATATATGATTGAAATTCATTAAATATCTTTTTCTTTTTATCATTTCTATTATTTATATATACAAGAGGTGAATCACATATACTAACACCATCAACAGGATATATTAAATATAATGATTCTTTCCCGTTCTTAACTAATTCTTTATTTATATTAATGATTGATGATTCATAAGTAATAGCTGCATCATAATCACCATCAACAAATGATTTGTTTAAGAAATCCTCATCACCAGAAGTTCTAACAAGACCAGTAAAGAAAGTCTTTAAATCTTCTTGTAAACTCTTACTTTTTAGGTGATTACTTGTAAGTACATCAGGATTACCTGCTAAAGTACTTAAAATATTTAAATAACTAGCAGCTCCACTATTAGTAGTAATAGGATTAGCCATACTAAATTTTAGTTTACCAGACTTAATTAAAGATAATAAATCTTTCATTTTAACTTGTTTATTAATTAAACCTAATTCACTAGCTTTACTTTTTTTAATACCAATTACAATAGGTGTAACACTTGTAGACTTAGAATCAGTTGTACTTACTTTAGAAGAATCTAACATATCTAACCAAATAGAGTTACTTGCCCAAACCGCATCATATTTTTCACCGGAATTAAGTTTATCTACAATATCTAGATTATCTGCATATGTAATATTAAACTCATAAGCATTCTTTCTAGCAAACTTATTAATAGTTTCTTCAAGAACTTTATTTTCAGGTGTAGTAATTAAACTAAATACTTTATCGTTATATGTAACTACATCATCTTCTCTATCTCTTTCTACTTTAGTATTAAACATTGCAAAAACAATATAAATTATTATAAAAATAACAAATATTTTGCCAAAACTCATTTTATTCTTATTCATATACTTCAACCTTTCATATATCCATAAATATTATACAAAATTATTAGCAATTTAACAATATAATAGAAAAAAATCTCTAATGATTTAGAGATTTTTATTTAACAAGATCTTTGTGTACATGTACATCCACAGAATGCAGTAGATGGTCTATTATTACATGCGTTATTACACATATATTGAGTTTCATAATATGTAGTTTTACTTAAATCAGAATATGCACCACTACATGTTAAACTCATCTTCCATGGGAAGCAACTTGGAGCATTCTTTTGCCATCTTGCAAACAATGTATGATTTCCTGGAGTATTCATTGTTGAGGAAGATATAACTTGTGCTCCTCCATTTTCTTCAGTAAACCAACCTACAAACGTATATCCGCTTCTTGTTGGTGCTGGAAGATCTCCATATGTATTATTATATGTAACTTGTTTTGTTGAAGTTTTACTTAACATGATATTAGTAATTGTAATATCTGTTTCACCACTACCTTGAATATCATCAAAGAATCTTAATTTACATGAAGACATATTTGAATTTGATGAACTTGTTATCCAATCCATATGCCTTAATGTTGTTGTTGCTGTTGGATTAGTTTGTGGTAGTGTATCTGGGAAGAAGTCTACATCGAATTGATTAGATCCACTTGCACATTTGTAATCGAATGATACAACGTAATTCGTATTAGTTGCAAGAGATAATGTATTAGACTCGACTGCTGGTACAGCTACACTACCTGATAATGTAACTGTTTGACCATCATATGAAGTACTAATTGGATTAACACCTGCAAATGTTATTGTATATGTATTTATTTGCCATACAGCATATAATGTATAGTTACTTGCATTTGATCTACTCCATGCTTGTCCAGCTGAATATGAAGCACTTGTTGCAGTTGATGATGTTGACCATCCTTTGAATGTATATCCTGTTCTTGAAGGTATACTACTTGATAAGTTAGTATTACCACTTGCTGCATATGTATATGTTGTTGAACCAGGAGCACCACTACCACCATTTGCATTATAAGTTATTGTATATGTATTTGCTTGCCATACCGCATATAAAGTAGTTGTACCACTAGTACCACAGTTTGATTTATTATATGCAGCTCCAGCAGCATATGTTGCACTTGTTGCGACAGATGATGTTGACCATCCTTTAAATGTATAACCTGTTCTTGATGGTGCCGTACTTGATAAGTTAATTGTTCCACTTGATGCATAAGTATATGATGTATTACCTGGAGCACCACTACCACCATTTGCATTATAAGCAATAGTACATGTATTAGCTACCCATTTTGCATATAAAGTTTGATTTTGTGCTGGGGCACTAATTGAATTATAAGTACTTGATGATGTTATTGCATCAGTATTTTTTATTACAAGGTTACCAACATAACCATTAAAGTATGGAGTTGTTGGAGTTGTTGCTGTTCCTGCAGCTTCACCACCTACAAATATTGAATTGGATGAATGATATCCAATCTTACCACTTGAGTAATTAGCTGATGTTCCTCTTAAAGTACCATCTACATATAATTTTGCATTAGTTCCATTAAATATTAAGTCAAAGTCATGCCATCCGGCAGCTAATGTTGAGAATGCCACACCCCATCCAGCACTCTTATATCCTACACCAGAATCATAACATGCAAAGTTAATAACATTTGTTCCTGGTTCTAGGTTCCATCCACCACCTTCAGTACATGATATTGCTCGACCATAATTAGCCCAGTTAGACATGTATGCTGAGAAGTGAACACTTAATTTATTAGTGTACATATAAGCACGTCCATAATTTACTACCTTTGCAGCAGTTCCATCATATGAACCATACCAACCTCTAAATGAATAACCCGTTCTTGTTGGTGTAGGTAAATCATTATATGTTTGTCCATATGTTACAGATTTTGTTGTTGGACTTACACTACCACCATTAGCATCAAATGTTAATTTATAGCTAGCCCCTGATGCCCAGTTAACATTTACTTGTGCTGTACATGTACTTGTTGTTGCTAAATTACATCCAGCATCACTCGCCATTCCTTGAGCAGTTAATGATCCATCATTATGGTTGTATTTTTTACTACTATTATTACTTAATACCCATTCATTACCACTTGCTGCTTTATAACCTGTTTTAGAGAAACAGAACCATGATGCATTATCATAATTATTTAATCCATCAGCTTGACTCATATATTGTCCATATGCCCTAGTATGATAATACCTACTATTATCAGATACATAATATGGATATTTACTTGAATCCATTCCTAATGATGCATGAGTAGAACACCATGAAACATCACTACCATTACCATTATATGCTAATTTAAATTTATGTGACGTCCAGTGTGCATATAATGTTTGACTACCAGCAGCAGTAAATGTTGTTGTATCAGTTATCTTTGTTCCACCAGTAGGTGCAGTATACCAACCATTAAAGTCATATCCTGTTCTTGTTGGTGTTGGTAGAGTTCCATAAGTTTGATTTTGTGTAACACTCTTTGAAGAAACCTTGGTTATTAAAATTTGTACTTTGTAATTTGTGAATGTTGAATTACTTGCTGTTTGTTGCCACATCCAGAATTCTAGTCCATCACCGGTAGCTCTACCCTCTGATATAGTAAATGTTTTCTCTTCTGTACCAGAAGTTGGGAAATTAACATCTATAAATGATATTGGAGCTGTTCCTCTATCACTATATGTATTTTCATTTTTTGCCAAATCAAACACAAAGTGAGGTCTTCCTTTAGATCCAGTACAATTACTTGAATCAGAACATGATAATGTACCAGAAACATATTTAAGAGTTATTCTATATTGATCATTTACTGATAAAGCTCTTTTTTCAAGATTCCATAATATAAGCATATTTGTTGTTGTTGCAGTACCATTTAATGTTAAATAATTACCATCCTCAGTAAATGTTGCTGTTAGTCCATTATTTGTTTGGGTTGTTGCTGAGAATACATTCTCATTAAAATTCAATGTATAAGTACCAGGGACCCATTTTGCATATAATTTTATATCATTTGTATAACTACTATTAATTTGTCTTGGTAAATTTTGATAAATATTATTTACAAATACACCTGCTCCTGTTACAAAGCTATTTCCTCCACCATTAGTTGCTGTAAAATATCCACTAAATGCATAACCTGTTTTTGTTGGAGTAGTAATTGTATATCCACTAGTTGATATACATGTATTTAATGTCGAATCTGAATAATAGAAACATTTAACTCCATTTATATCAGCTGTTGTTTTATATTGATAATATACTTTTGTTGTTCCAGCAGTATTTGCACCTTGACTATCTAAAGTAATTGAATATGTATTAGCTTTCCAAACTGCATCATATGATAAATTACCTTCTGTTCCAGCTGAAACAGATACAGATGTTGGCGATACAACTACGTGAATATTACATACATCCCAAGATGTAGTTGCAGTATCAACTTGTTGTTCTAATTGAACGTAAGCTTTTGCCTTAGATTTACCATCTGGTACAGTTACATCTTTATAATATCTTGCATATCCATCTTCTAATAATTCTAAGACTTTAAATTCACCAGAATAACCTTCATATGCCGTACCACTAGTCTTTTCTGTATACCATAGTCCACCTTGTAATGCTATAGTTCCAGTTTTTCTTTTAGCTGTTAAAATTACACGATAAGTTACACCAGGTGTTACATCAAACTCATCACCAAGTATATGATCACGTCCACCAGCTGCATATGGTGTTGTTGGTGTATATTGACCAAGATTTTTACTTACGTCGTTACTACCAACCCATCCAAAGAATGTATAACCTTCTCTAGTTGGATTATTTAAAGTAAATGTTTCATTATTAGAATAATATCTATCAGGATTATCATTATCAAGAATACCATTATTTAAATAATAAATTATTGAATACTCAGTTGCAGTTCTTCCTTCTAGATTAAATGAACAAGCATCAGTTATTATATCTGTTGGGAATACTTCATCTCCATTTTTAAACCATCTTATTTGATCAAATTCACCTCTAGATTCCGGTAAACTTTCAACGAAATTATAATTATGTCCTTTAACTACTGGATGATTATCTGTTTCTCCATCTCCCCATACAATAGTTACCATATATGTTACATCAAACTCAATAGTTCTAGCAGATACTTCACCTGCATAATTAGTTAATGTAACATTAAGCATATAATGTCCACTACCTAAGTTTAAATTAATTTTTAATCCACTATTAGATATTGGTTCTCCTTCATTTAATTGATATTCTATTGATTTAAAATCTTCTAATACTGTGGGTACTATTTCAATAGTAACATCACGAGTTATATTACCTGAACTACAAGCAGTTTTATTAATTAAATAACTAGATTCAGCTTTAAGTGAGAAATCAGAACCACCTCTCGCTATTTTAACATTAACATATCTACTTGATATTTCATTATCTTCATCATCATAAGCAACTACTCTATATGATCCTGTTTCATCTAATTCAATCTCACAAGTATTCTCTGAAGAAACCATACAGCTTTGTTGAATACTATTATCACTAACATTAATAGCAACATAACGTTCAATATCATATTCACTTGCCATTGATAAACTAACTATTACATTTTCATCATTTGTATAAACCTGTGAATTATAACTTCTTAAAACATCATAGTCATAACTTTCACTACTTTCTCTTCTTGCATGTACTTCTATTACTCTTGCAGCTACGGTATTACAAAATCTACCTGAACTTTCATAACCACCACAAGTTAAACATGCTTCATATTTATATTTATTATTTTCACGATAAGCAAATACTGAACCTGTAGTACAAGTATTACCTTCAGTATCTTTAACTTCTTCCATATATTTAGAATTAACTAATGTTGTTAAAGTAACTTCTTTAAACTCACTACCTATTGGTAATTCATTACGATGATCTTCAAAATAATCGTTACCAGCTAACATCATATTACTTTCAATAGCATTATAATATCTTTCCTCAGAAGTCTTAAAAATAGTACGATAACTAACTATTCCAATTCCTCCTAATAAAGCTATTAAAATTATTGCAGCTAATAATTCTATTAAAGTAAATCCTTTTTTATTCATATACTCACCTATTATATATTAAATATATCACAAATTATTGTAAAAAAAAACTAGAATTATTAAATTCTAGATATTTTTTATTTTGTATAAGGTAATAAAGCAATTGCTCTAGCCATTTTAATTTGTTCTGCAATATGTCTTTGATGTTTAGCACAAGCACCTGTTACACGTCTTGGTAATATTTTACCTTTATCATTAATATATTTCTTTAATACTTCAACATCTTTATAATCAATGTCTTTTCCAGCACACATATAGCATACTTTCTTTTTCTTTCTATAAAACTCTGCCATTATATCCTCCTTTTTTAGAATGGTAATTCACTATCACTAACTTCAATCTTAGCACCAAAGTCAGCAAATGGATCACTACTATCAGTAGTATCATCATTAGGAATATCATTATCTGTAGGAATATCTACATTTTCCATATTACGACTACCTTTTGTATCTAAAAATTGGAAATTTTCAACAACAACATCAGTTGTATATACTTTCTTACCATCAGCTCCATCATAACTACCTGTTTGAATTCTACCATCAACAGCTATTTGACTTCCTTTAGTAAGATATTTACTCATAGTTTCTGCACGATTTCCGAAAGCCACAATATTAATAAAGTCAGCTCCACGTTCTTCGCCTTCTCTTGCAAATTGACGATCTACTGCTATAGCACATCTCATTGTAGCTAAATTACTACTTGTATAACGTAATTCTGGATCTCTTGTTAATCTTCCTACTAAAAATACTTTATTCATAAATTCTCCTAATCTTCTCTTTTAACAATAATATGTCTAATAACATCTTCATTGATATTTGCAACACGATCAAATTCTTTAACTGCCTCTTTATCAGCTGTAATTTTGAATAAAAAGTAACTACCGTTATTGAATTTCTTAACTTCGTATGCAAGTTCACGTCTACCCATATTAACAACTTCGTTAATAGTAGCTTTCTTTCCCTCTAAAACCTTTTTCATGTTTTCAGCAACTACATTAGTAGCTTCATCTTCTAAATTAGGTCTTACAACGAACATAACTTCATAATTTCTCATTTTCACACCTCCTTTTGGACTAAACGGGCTCTTCGCCAAGGAGTAATTTCTTACTCGCATAATAATATAACATATAAAAGTAATTAATTCAATCGTTTTTTAACAAAAAAATCCTTATTCAGGATTATTTTTATTATCATCATTATGAGTATTTAAACTACTAAGTGATGTATGATTATATTGATAATTATCTTTAATCATTTCTTCTATTGGTTCAACTGGTTTTTCTATCACAATTTCTTCTTTTTTATCAAAATCCTTATTAATAAATGTATGAGATGAATCTTTACTAGTACCTTCTCTAATTATTTTATTTAGTTTGAATTTAGCAGCTATAAAGAATAGAAATATAAGTACTCCATAACCAATTTGATATGGTAGGACATATTCATTTGGTAATAAATCATGAATACTTTCTAAACCACTTATATTAAAGGTAATACATATACCAAATAATAAACCAATAACAAGTAATATACCAATTATCCAATGAATAACTAATTTACCTAATAAATATATATTTAATGGAAATATCCAAGAAATAATAGTTGATTTACCATATTTAGCATTATTAAGTTTATTAAGTAAAACTGAATACATTGAATAAACAAATATTCCTAATAATACACCAATTATAATAAATATTATTGAATGATCTTTAACATAATTTAATATATCTTCCATAAACACCTCTATGATAATTTAATGTTATCACTTATCATAAAAAAATACAACAGACTATCATAAAATTGACTTTTAAGCCATTTTATGGTATAATATAGCAAGTTTTTTGGAATTAAGGGGGATTTATGGAAGATAAATTAAAAGTTGAAAAGATAGCATCTTTAGAAAAATCAGCTGATACAGAAAACTTTAAATCAAAAATGTTTGCACTTATAGGAGGATTCTCTGGAATGAATGCAATAGAAGATATAGTTGACGGAGTAATGACTGGTGATCAAACTAAAAAGATTTTTGCATTCATTTTTGGTATAATAACTGTATTTAGTATTAGAGAAATGAATTTATCTAATTTAAGAAAAACAAATTACGAAACTGATATTAGACATTTAAAAGGTTAAAAGGAGACAATTATGGAAGAAGAAAGATTAGATATTATTGATGTTGAAGAATTAAATAAAGAAAGAAAAAATTGTAATATTCGTGCAGTAATACAAGGTGTTGGTGTAGGAATAGAACTACTATGTGCTGCAGTAAGACTATATGAGTTGTTTTTTGAAGGAAAAATAGGAAGTGGAATATTTGGTTTCTTATTTGCTTATTGGACAGTAGATTTTACCAAAGATATGAACAAAACACTTACAAAAGTAAATGAATATGAAGAAACACTAAGACATCATGAACAAGAATCATATAAAGTTGTTAATACTGGAGTTTTAGAAGACAATGCCAAAAAAGAAAGAGGAAAAGCAATTTTATTTGGAGCTATAAGTGGTTTAATAACTCTTGGTTCTATATATGGTTTACATGCTGCTAATGAAAATAGTAATTTACTAGCATCACTTGGACCAATTGCAACCGGTGGTTTTGCAGGTTACTTATATAAGAAAATGTGTCATTCAATAAAAACAGCTGAAAGTCTAGAAAATGATGTTAGATTAATAAAAGGTTAAAAGAATCTCTATTTAGAGATTTTTTTTATTTTAACTAGACTTTTTTATTTAACTATATTATAATAACTACCCGTTGGGGGATATTATGGATGATGAAACTTTAAAAATTAAAAAAATTGATAGTTTAAAACAAAGAATTAAAGAAAGTGAAAGTCAGAAAAAGACTTTTTCTATACTTAGTGTACTAGAAGCACTTTGCGCTGGATCAGAATTAACAGTAGCTATCAATGAAGCTAAACCATTAAGATTATTAGCTGGTGGAGCATTTGCAATACTTGCAGGAATATTTGCTCATATTGCAGTTAAAGAAGCAAGATGCTTAGGTGAAAGTGAAAATGAACTAAATCATCTAAAAGGTTAAAAGAATCTCTATTATAGAGTTTTTTTTACTAGACTTTTTTATTTAACTATATTATAATAACTACCCGTTGGGGGATATTATGGAAAAAGATAACTTATTAGATCCAGAAAAGATATATATTGGTCTTATTAATTCTGAAAAATATCAAGAGTGGGAAAACCAAGAAAGATATAAAATAAATAAA
>JAEEGK010006380.1_pt1 | contig 28402 bp, 22 predicted proteins | sample 8958771 | NCBI WGS metagenome assembly JAEEGK01 (sample SAMN16246547, study PRJNA631951) | gut metagenome | biome: gut microbiome; feature: rumen; material: SC-attached | host: Bos | place: Iran: Karaj | collected 2018-10 | reverse complement strand
CCAATAATGCAAACGAGGGCTACGCCTCTTTTACGGATTTTTCCTAATGCTGCCATAAATATTTAAATTTTTAATTATTATTCATAAAACGCGTGCAAAATTAATAAATTTGTTTGAAACAACGAAATTTTTTCGTAGAAATTTGGCTAATCAGTGATGTTTAAGCGCACCAACTCTATTTTTGTTGCCGTATTCTTGACGATTTTAAACTCGTAATGGTCAATTTTTACCACCTCGTTAAGTTTGGGGAACGACTGATATTCGTGCAGAATCAGACCGCCCAATGTCATATATTCATCACTCTCGGGCAAGTCGAGGTCGAACATCTCGTTGATCTTAGCAATCTCTAGTCGGGCCGACAAGATATACTCATGATCAGACAGCTGTTTTGCCACATGGTTAGTATTGTCGTGTTCATCCTCAATCTCACCGGTAATCTCCTCCATTATATCCTCGAGAGACACCAGTCCGCTGGTACCTCCGAACTCATCGACAACGACAGCCAAAGAGCGTTTCTGCTGCATGAGCTGGGCCATAAGTTTAGAAGCCAGCATAGTCTCGGGCACAAACGTAATCTCACGGATTAGTTTAGTATCAATAATTGCGGTCTGCGAGGCACTCTTATCCAGACGGAACATATCAGACGAATGGATGTATCCGATGATATGATCGACGTCTTCGTGATAAACCACAATCTTACTATGTCCACTCTCTATAAACACCTGCATGAGTTGCTCAATGGTTGAGGTGTCTTCTACCGCATCAATCTCGGTACGAGGCACCATACAGTCGCGTATTTTTGTCTCAGAGAAGTCAAGTGCATTCTGGAATATCTTTACCTCTTCCTCGATGTCGTCTTCATTATCGGCGCTGTCGATACTTGTCTGCACCAGATAGTCAAGGTCAACCTTGGTAAACTCCTTCTCCTCACCACCCTTCTTCATCCTGATACCCAACAGTCGGAGCAGTCCTTTTGACAGCAACGTAGCAAATCGTGAAATAGGATAAAGTACAACGTAGCATATCCACGCAGGAACTGCAAATACTACGAGCAACGTATTTGGATTATTCTTGAATATCGACTTTGGCAAGAATTCGCCCGTAAACAGAACTACAAGCGTAGACAACAGAGTGTCGCACGTCACTCTGACACCATCGCTAAAAGACGCAAACAACGTATCGTCAAAGAGTTTTGCAAAAAGGATACCGTAGATTACAAGCGAGATATTATTCCCTACCAACATAGTTGAAACAAAGTTGTTGGGATGCTGATAGAATATCTTGATGATACGCTGCGAGAAACGATTCTTCTCGCGGTCCATCTCGGCCCTCAGTCGGTTTGATGACACAAAAGCGATCTCCATACCAGAGAAAAAGGCGGAGAACAGCATCGATACGAGTAGCCAGATAATCAGTTCAGTCATTGTCCGGTCCTCCTGTGCTTCTGTAATTGCTGGCGCTGTGGCTGTGGTGGAGTCTGCACTGTATCCTTCTTTTCGCCAGGCTTATCCTGACCTTCATCAGTCTTCTCGCCAGTCATATCCTCGCGAGTAAACGACCCCTTAGAGTTGCTTACGATATAGTGAGTCATACGTTCGTCTGAAAGGAAATAAGATCCTTCCATACTGCGCTCAGGTGTTGTAACCTTAGAGAATACATTAGAATAAAGTTCGTGCTTTATACCGTCCCAGAACAACTCTTCGCTCTCGTATACTAGTCCGTTGATGTTGCGGATACGCACACGACCACGCAGATGCCATAGTTTCTTCTGGTCGAAATACCAGGCTGTATCTGCCTGAATATAAGCCTCTACATGGAACTTTTCATCGAACTGTTCGAAGAAGACTCCCTTCTCGAATGTCCAGCATGACGGATTCTTAACCACGTTAACATCCCATCGCTCGGTAACAATCTTATACTTGATAACTCCGCTATCACTAATGAGCGTGTTAACACCATATGATGTCATCACCGAGACCGAATCGCGATCGTGAATGGCAGGCGCAATATGCTCTTGCACCTCAGTACAAGAGCCAAGTATCATTGCCACTACTGTGGCAATGGCGATTACTCTACCTTCCACTTTGCGAACCATCTCTCGTTGAAAGTAAATCCAATGTTAAGGCGGAACATGTTCTCCTTAATCATATTATCAGCCGAACGATGTACAAACTGACCACTGATGCTAAGTATAGAACGAGCATTATATCCATTCATGACGGGAATACCAAATCCGAGGCTGGCCGATATCTCCTTTGGACCTTCCTTACCATTTATATAATAATAAGGTGTAGCCATACCAACACCGGCACGATAACGAACGCGCTGAAGGAACTTACGACCAAGAGGACGTGGAGTCCACTCTGCACCAAGGTTAAAGCGATAGCTATCCTTTAGCAATCCAGACTTGAGTGCATAAGTACCATTGGTGTATTCAGGATAGTCAATACTACCCCACTTCTGAATCTGCAAATCAGCACCCACACGGAGGTTTTGAGCATGATTATATGCAAGACCGAATCCGAATGCTGTAGGAATACTCAGACCATTGGAGATCTTAAATGTGTCAGCATCAGCTTTACTAATGCTTGAATTCGTGTTAGTGATAATCATTTCTGGATCTGCCTTCAGCGAATGGCCAGGTGTCCAAGTAGCAGCAAGAGTAAAAATATCGTTCTTACTGACAGGCAACTCAAGCTGAGCACCAAAATCAAGCTTATAACTGCTAATATCGGCAGAATGCTGCTTGGTAAGTGTGTTAATAGACGAAGAACTACTAGATGCCACGCTACGATTATATTCACCCCACAAATACGAAAGGTTTACACCTATTGACAATGGTTTGATGGGGCGTATACCTGTTCCGATAAACAACTGATGAAGTCCGCCATTGCCTTCGTTGGTAGTAGAAACGGCAGTCTGAACATCGTTTAGCGTCTCTGTACTATAATACTTATATCCAATATTAGAATAAGGTAAAACACCAAATGAAACACCCACATTCTTGAATGCACGGAACAAACCCACTACATAATCGAAGCCACCACTCTTGCCATTAAGCTTAGTGCCATTCTCGTTGTAGTTGGTTATCTGACCTGACAGACCTGCATCGAACAGCATTGTAAGCGAATCGATTGCAGAGTATGAGGCAGGGTTCATTGGGTTGACTTCATTACCGCGGCGCATAGCAAGGCCTACGCCATTCATACCTTTATTAAAACTTACACTCTGGTCGGTAAGGTCGCCTAAGCCAAACTGGCTGTAGGGAGAGTTAGTGTTGCTTTGCGCAAAAGCCGATGTCGTCAGGGTTGCCATGACGAAACTGGCGAGAATCTTATTCATATTTTGTAATTTAATTCTATTGAAAAACATTTCAGCGTGCAAAATTATCAAAAAAAAACCGAAGTAATGGCTTTTTCTTCGAAAATATAAGTTATTTTTGCATCGTGAAACATTTAGAAATGAATATTAAGAGGTTACTGACCATAGCTATCGTGCTGAGTGTCAGCCACATAACGCCAATTTTTGCGCAATCTGATGCAAAACCCCAAATTGTCGCATTTGAGCACATCGGACCAAATTTCGATCCGATGGACTCGGTCGAGGTGAGTTTATTGACTTGTTCGCCACATGAGGAGATATACAGTTTGTATGGTCATGCTGCACTGAGATGGCATGAGGGCGATACAGACATGGTATTCAATTGGGGCATGTTTAGCTTCAGCAAACCATACTTTGCACTGAGGTTCGTTTTCGGACTGACCGACTACGAGTTGGCAGCCTACCCATTTGACAGATTCTGGCCATATTACCAGCAATGGGGAAGCAGCATAACCGAGCAGGTACTGAACCTGACAAACGATGAGAAGCGAAAGCTAAAGAAACTACTCGCCGAGAACCTGGAACCAGAGAATCGTGTGTATCGCTACAACTTCTTCTACAACAACTGCTCGACAAAACCACGCGACGTAGTTGAGAATAGTATCAACGGACAGGTGATATACAACGAACGCGAGGATTACGAGCCATCGTTCCGCGATATGGTGCGCGAATGCAACCGAAATCACCTGTGGTCGAAATGCGGTAACGATATGCTGCTTGGCCTGAAGGCTGATATGAAGACAAACCGTAGCGAACAGGAGTTCTTGCCAATGAACCTGATGCAGGATTTTGCACATGCACAGATATATAAAGATGGTGAATACCGTCCGCTGGTAAAGGAACAGCGCATGCTGGTAATGCCTGGTGTACAGCAGATAGAACCCGACTTTATACTTACTCCTACAGAGTTGGCACTGATACTGCTTGTGATATCGCTGGCAATAGCTCTGTATGAATGGAAACGAAAGAAGATTGCGAAATGGTATGATGTGCTATTGATGACAGTTCAGGGACTTGCAGGTATAGTGCTAACGGTGATGATATTCTCGCAGCACCCTACTACATCACTCAACCTGAACCTGTTGCTGTTTAACCCACTGCCATTACTGTTCATTCCTGCCATTATTAAAGGTAAACGTGGATTATGGCGCAAGGTGCAATTTTCTATGTTGATACTATTTGCAATTGGCGGCATATTCCAAAGCTACGCCGAGGGAATATGGATTGTGGCATTATGTTTGCTGAGTAGACTAAAGAAATGAAGAATAGATATCTATACGTAACCCTGCTGGCGATGCTGGCACTCAGCTCGCAGGCACAGACAGAAAAGGGATCAGGGCCCAGGTTGGTAGTGAATATCACTATCGACCAGCTAAGGAATGACTACCCCGCCCTGTTCGATGATGGTTGCGTATATGAACAAGGTTATTACCCGTACAGCCAGATTGACCTGTCGTCTGCCATTTCGTCAGTAGTGACAGGCACATCGCCATTTTATCACACCATTACTGCCGACAAATGGCTTGACAGGCACTCGTTACAGACCGTAACAGCCACCCCCAACGAAATCGCAGTATCAACCTTAGCCGACGAACTGAAGATTGGTACTAAAGGTGCAGGAAAAGTATGTGCCGTAGCCACAAAAAAAGAAACAGCCGCATTGTTTTCTGGTCATAATGTCGACCGCATAATTTGGAACGATGACAAACGTAACAACTGGGATGCTATCAGCTTAACCGTCAAGGCATTGCAACTAGTAGTTGAAGAAAGACTTGGAAAAGACTCGATTCCTGATTTGCTATTCTTACAGTACGAGAAAGAAAATTACAAATCTGCTCTACAAAAGCTAGTTACTGAGATTGAAAGTCTGATAGGCAAAGAGCATGCGCTGTTTGTGCTAACCTCGACTGGCTACAGCGAAGAGAATATCGATGAGTACGCGAAATATCACGTACCCACAGGGGTATACTATATTAACCGCACGGCCAACCTGCTGAACATGTACTTGGGCGCGCTCTGGGGGCAAGGCAAGTATGTAGAGGGTACTTATCACAATCAGCTGTACCTGAATCATCAGCTGTTGGAACAGAAACGCATCACTTTATCCGACGCCACTCTGAAAGCAAAGGAGTTCTTGCTGCAGATGACAGGTGTAAAACGCGTACAAACCCATCTATATGAGTCGCATATAGGCGATTTAGTAGTTGAGTTGGCACCTGGTTGGCAGATGCAGAACGACGACACTCACGAGCAGATACAGATAAAACAGCAACTTGCATATTTCCCAATCATATTTTATGGTGCAAATATCCCAGCCGAAAGGGTAAAGACACCTGTTAGCATCGAGCGTATTGCCCCTACAATTTCGAAGGCAATCCGTATTCGTGCGCCTAATGCATGTATGGCTACACCTCTTTTTTAATAAAAGGCTTGGTTGTTACAAATATTTTTTGTATTTTTGCCGCCGTTTTAGAATCAGTCATACATAGACAATAAGTAAAAAAGTAAAATTAGATATGAATTTCAACAAATTTTTAAAGTCGCTGTTCGGTGACAAATCCAGCCGCGACATGAAACTTATCCAGCCACTAGTAGAGCAGGTAAAGGCTGTTTACCCCGAGGTACAGAAGCTGGACAACGATGCTTTGCGTAATCGCACAAAGACATTGCAGAAGCAGGTACAGGACTCAGCAAAAGAGCAGAAAGCCCGTATCGAAGAGTTAAAGGCAACTATCGAGAATACACCTATCGACGAGCGTGCCGATATCTTCGCTCAGATCGACAAAATCGAGAAGGAAGTATTGGATATCTACGAGAAGGCACTCGACGAGGTAATGCCAGAGGTTTTTGCCATTGTAAAGGAAACAGCACGCCGTTTTGCTGAAAACGAGGAGACCGTAGTTACAGCTACTGACTTCGACCGTGAATTGGCCGGCGACCCAAAGAAGGACTTCATCACCATCGATGGTGATAAAGCCATCTATCATAATCACTGGACTGCAGGAGGCAACGACCTCAAGTGGGAAATGGTACACTACGACGTACAGCTGTTTGGTGGTGTTGTTCTGCATCAGGGTAAGATTGCCGAGATGGCAACTGGTGAAGGTAAGACGCTTGTGGCTACCCTGCCAGTATTCCTGAACGCACTGACCGGTAATGGTGTTCACGTAGTAACAGTGAACGACTATCTGGCCAAGCGTGACTCTGAGTGGATGGGGCCTCTCTATATGTTCCATGGCTTGAGCGTGGATTGTATCGATAAGCATCAGCCAAACTCAGAGGCTCGCCGCAAGGCATATCAGGCAGATATCACATTCGGTACTAACAATGAGTTCGGTTTCGACTATCTGCGTGACAACATGGCAATATCTCCAGCCGACCTGGTGCAGCGCGCACATAACTATGCCATCGTCGACGAGGTCGACTCGGTATTGATCGACGATGCCCGTACACCTCTTATTATATCAGGTCCTATCCCCAAGGGCGACGACCAGATGTTTGAGGAGTATCAGCCTTTGGTTGAGAAGCTGGTAGGTGTTCAGCGCCAATTGGCAACTCAGTATCTGGCTGATGCCAAGACACTGATTAGCGAAGGTAACAAGCTGATGGAGGCAGGCAACAAGAAAGAAGGTCAGGAGAAGCTGGATGCAGGATTCCTGTCGCTGTACCGTTCGCACAAAGCCATGCCAAAGAACAAACCTCTGATCAAGTTCCTCTCAGAGGAAGGTATCAAGGCTGGTATGCAGAATACTGAGAACATCTACATGGAGAACAACAACCGTCGTATGCCAGAGTGTGTAGAGCCTCTGTATTTCGTGGTTGAAGAGAAGATGAACTCTTGCGACCTTACTGATAAGGGTACCGCATGGCTGGCTAAGCAGGTGAACGATAACGAACTATTTGTATTGCCCGATATCACAACCGAGCTCTCTGCACTGGAGGCTCAGGAAGGTTTGACCGATCAGGAGCGTCTGGACAAGAAAGACGAGCTGATGAGCCACTACGCCGTACAGAGCGAGCGTGTGCACACACTGCAGCAGCTACTTAAAGCTTACTGTATGTTCAACAAGGATGATGAGTATGTTGTTATCGACGGCGAGGTTAAGATCGTTGACGAGCAGACTGGACGTATTATGGAGGGTCGCCGCTGGAGCGACGGTCTGCACCAGGCTGTTGAGGCCAAGGAGCACGTAAAGGTTGAGGCTGCCACACAGACATTCGCTACCATTACCCTGCAGAACTACTTCCGTATGTATCACAAACTGTCGGGTATGACCGGTACAGCATCAACAGAGGCTGGTGAGTTCTGGGATATCTACAAGCTGGATGTGGTTGAGATTCCAACCAACCGTCCAGTGATCCGTAACGACCAGGACGACCGTGTTTACAAGACCGCTCGCGAGAAGTACAAGGCCGTTATCGAGGAGGTTGTAAAGATGAGAAATCAGGGCCGTCCAACACTGATTGGTACCACATCGGTAGAGATATCAGAGTTGCTGAGCCGTATGCTTGATATGTATGTTAATCCGGAGACCGGTAAGCGCGAGGGTATCCCCCACCAGGTGCTGAATGCTAAGCTGCACCAGAAGGAGGCCGACATCGTAGCACTGGCCGGACAGAGCACCAACGGTAAGGGTGCCGTAACCATCGCCACCAACATGGCAGGTCGTGGTACCGATATTAAGCTGTCGCCCGAGGTTAAGGCCGCAGGTGGTCTGGCCATCATCGGTACAGAGCGTCACGAGAGCCGACGTGTAGACCGCCAGTTGCGTGGTCGTGCCGGACGTCAGGGTGACCCAGGTTCATCAGTATTCTATGTATCACTCGAGGATAAGCTGATGCGTCTGTTCGCTTCTGAGCGTATCGCTTCGGTAATGGACCGTCTGGGATTCAAGGATGGCGAGATGATCGAGAGCCCAATGATTTCTAAGAGTATCGAGCGCGCACAGAAGAAGGTTGAGGAGAATAACTTCGGTATACGTAAGCGCTTGATCGAGTACGATGATGTGATGAACAAGCAGCGTACCGTAATCTACGAGAAACGTCGCCACGCCCTGATGGGTGAGCGTATCGGCATGGATATCGCCAACATCATCTGGGACCGCGTAGTAAACATCATAGAGAACTCTGGCGACTATCAGGGTGTGAAGGAGGAGTTCCTGCACATACTCTCTATGGAGGTTCCATTCAGCAGCGACGAGTATCTGAACCAGCCACGTGAGGTGCTTACCGAGAACGCCTTCCAGGCTGCTATCGGTAACTTCAACCGCAAAACTGAGCGCATCCAGACCGTTGCCCAGCCTATCATCAAGCAGGTATACGAGACTCAGGGACAGATTTACGAGCGTATCATGGTGCCTCTGACCGACGGTCGTAAGATGTTCAACATCCCTTGTAACCTGAAGGAGGCTTACGAGAGCGACTGCAAGAGTATCGTGAAGGAGTTTGAGAAGAGCATCCTGCTGCATATCATCGACGATAGCTGGAAGGAGAACCTCCGTCAGCTTGACGAACTGAAGCACTCTGTACAGAATGCCAGCTACGAGCAGAAGGACCCACTGCTGATTTTCAAACTCGAGAGTGCAAAGGTTTGGGACGAGATGATCAACGAAATGTACAACCGCATCTGCTCTATCCTGACACGTAGCGGTATCCCCGAGATGCAGCAGCAAGTACAGGAGGCAGCTCCTGAGCAGCACACTCAGCGTCAGCAGTACACCGAGAGCAAGCAGAACATCAGCGAGGAGCAGTTGGTCGACCGCAATCAGCAGGCAGCAGCTCAGCACGACACACGTGCCCAGCAGAACCACGAGCCAATCGTAAAGGATAAGCTGCCCGGACGTAATGATCCATGTCCTTGCGGCTCAGGTAAGAAGTTTAAGAACTGTCACGGAAAAGGAATCGTGTGACATTAAATATTAAAATATTAAACATTAAAGATTATGATAACCATAACCAATTTGAAGAAAGCGTTTGGCAAGACAGTTGCCTGTGACATCGAACAGTTCCAGGTAAATGATGGCGACATCCTTGGTCTTGTAGGTAATAACGGAGCCGGTAAGACTACACTCTTCCGCATGCTTTTAGACCTGCTGAAACCCGAAGAGGGTGAAGTTGCGCTCGACGGCATCAACCCTGCACAGAGCGAAGAATGGAAGGCTAGCACCGGTTCGTACATTGATGAGGGATTTCTGATCGACTTCCTTACACCTGAGGAATACTTCGCCTTTATCGGCAAGATTACAAATATGACTCAGGCACAAGTAGACGAGAGACTGAAAGACTTTGAGAAGTTGGCCGCTGGCGAGATTTTCGGACAGAAGAAACTGATACGTAACCTCTCGGCCGGTAACAAGCAGAAGGTAGGAATCATTTCCGCCCTGTTCAATCACCCCAAGCTGGTGATTCTTGATGAGCCATTCAACTTCCTCGACCCATCGAGCCAGAACACGCTTAAGCACGTGCTGACTGACTACAACAAGCAGACAGGCGCTACCATTCTGGTTTCGAGTCATAACCTGGCACACACCATCGACATCTCTACACGCATAGCGCTGCTGGAGAAAGGTCATATTGTTCGCGATTTGCCAAATGCCGACGGAAGTGCCAAAGCTGAGCTCGAGAACTACTTTGAGACAGAATAACCTATCATCATTTTTAGGTATTTTATAAAACTTGCGACTCTTTGCAATCGAGTTGCAAGTTTTTTTTATTACCTTTGCACTCAAAATCAAAGAGTTATGAAACTTTCGGAACTGAAAACAGGAGAAAAAGGCATAATAGTTAAGGTGCTGGGACACGGTGGATTCCGTAAACGCATCATCGAAATGGGATTTATCCGCGGACAAGAAGTCGAGGTATTATTAAATGCTCCACTACAAGATCCCGTGAAGTATAAACTGATGGGATATGAGGTCAGTCTGCGACATCAGGAGGCCGACAATATCGAGGTTGTATCAGCCGATACCCCATTCGAGGCAACTTCATTTAATAATCTTGCAACTGACAATAATCGTCACGAAGACGACTATATACGCCACGAGGCAATGAAAGAGCGTCGTACCATCAATGTGGCACTGGTTGGTAATCCCAACTGCGGTAAGACTTCACTGTTTAATTATGCATCAGGTGCACACGGTCATGTGGGCAACTATTCGGGTGTAACTGTTGATGCCACCGAAGCACATGCATCGATGTTCGGATATGAGTTCAACCTTACCGACCTCCCAGGCACATATTCGCTTTCATGCTATTCGCCCGAAGAACTGTATGTTCGTGAGCATCTGACAGAAAAAATGCCCGATGTAGTAATTAACGTCATCGACTCGTCGAACCTGGAGCGTAACTTGTATCTAACCACTCAGCTGGTTGATATGAACATACGCATGGTGTGTGCACTCAATATGTATGACGAGTTTGAGCGTCGTGGCGACCATGTGAATATTGACACACTGAGTACTCTGTTTGGTACACCAATGATACCAACTTCTTTTAAAAATGGTATGGGCGTAAAGGAATTGTTCCGTGCAGTGATTCAGGTTTATGAGGGCACCAGTAAGTTCTCGCGCCATCTGCACATCAACTACGGCCATGAGATTGAGGATGGCATTTCACATATTCAGAAGTATCTGAAGGCCGACGAGCACATCACCCAGCACTACTCTACCCGATATCTGTCACTGAAACTATTGGAGCACGATAGTCAGGTTTTGGATTATCTTGGCACACATATGGCTGGCGAACAACGTATACAAGACTTCCATCACCTGGCCACTGAGCGCGATAAAGCCTCAGCACGTGTAAAAGAGGAAACAGGTAGCGACTCTGAGACAGCAATTATGGACGCCAAGTATGGTTTCATCAATGGAGCACTAAAGGAGGCAGAATACAAGACCGGTCATAAGAAGGATACATATAAGATGACCCATAGAATAGACCGGTTATTGTCGCACAAGTATTTGGGGTTCCCTATCTTCTTCTTTCTTCTTTATATTATGTTCCAAACTACTTTTTCACTCGGCCAATATCCTATGGACTGGATAGAGGAAGGTGTAGCATGGCTTGGTGAGAAGATTAGCGATGGTATGAACGACGGCCCACTGAAGGCGATGCTGGTTGATGGCGTTATCGGCGGTGTAGGCAGTGTGATTGTTTTCCTGCCGCAGATATTGATACTATACTTCTTTATCTCACTGATGGAAGATTCAGGATATATGGCACGTGCTGCATTTATCATGGACAAACTGATGCACAAGATGGGACTGCACGGAAAGTCATTTATCCCACTTATCATGGGATTTGGATGCAATGTTCCTGCCGTGATGGCAACACGTACTATCGAAAGTCGCAGGTCGCGTATCATCACTATGATGATTCTACCATTCATGTCGTGCTCTGCCCGTCTACCTATCTATATTATGATAGCCGGAACATTTTTCTCGCTGCAATATCGCTCATGGGTATTGCTTTCGCTATATGCTATAGGTATCGTGGTATCAGTAATCGTAAGCAAGATATTCTCATCATTAGTTATCAAAGGTGAAGACACTCCATTCGTAATGGAACTGCCACCATATCGATGGCCAACACCTAAGGCTATCTGGCGACACACCTGGGAGAAAGGCAAGGAGTATCTTAAGAAGATGGGAGGAATAATCCTCGTGGCCAGCATAATAGTATGGGCACTCGGTTATTTCCCACATAACGATAGTCTTCCACAAGAACAACAACAGGAACAGAGTTATATTGGACGTATGGGTAAAGCCATCGAACCAATATTCGCTCCTCAGGGATTCAACTGGAAACTTGATGTATCATTGCTTGCAGGTGTTGGAGCAAAAGAAATTGTTGCATCTACTATCGGCGTACTATACAGCGGTGACGACTCATTTGGCGACGATGAAGAATTTAGCGATGATGCTGAAAAATATACCCGCTTGCGCCAGATTATGCTACAGGAAGGAATAACACCGCTGGCAGCTTATGCCTATCTGATATTTATATTGTTATACTTCCCATGTATTGCCACTATTGCAGCCATCAAAAACGAGACCGGTTCGTGGCGCTGGGCATGCTTTGCTGCTGTCTACACTACAGTTGTGGCGTGGGTAGTAAGTATGCTAGTATTCCAGATTGGAAGCATGCTAATTTAATAAGATTTGCAAAGTACCTAGAGAACATTTTTTCTTTAGGTACTTTGCATTTGAAAACTAGTTAAAGAAAAAACTATCCGAATACAAAACGTAATGATGCATAGAATTGGATAGCAAAAATGTAAATTATTACAAGTGAAGCGCCTTGCCGTATTCCATAGGAGAGGATGTCAATGATGTCCTCTCCTGTTTTTTTATGTCCCGACATCATAGCGAAGACAATCGAAAACAAGGTAACACCAAAGCATATAATGGGTAAAATGCTACGACTAAAGGCCGAAGGAAAAAGACTACCCTTGACAGAGAGAAGAATGGCATGGGGCATAATGGTGAGCATGCATATAACAATAGCGTAGAGTAAAACAAACACGCTAGCTACACGTAATGCCAGACGATCACGAAAGGATATCTTGCCTTTACTACCCAAAAGTGGTATCACCCCACTCTGCTGTATGCTCCCACATGCTATAAGCATAAGCAATAGCCAAGCTAACAGAGGACTGGCAACAATATCGGAAAAACCACCAACAAACCAGCGAATACCCTCTGACGACAACATGGAGCGCACGCCTTCGAGTCGCAATGCAGAAAGCAACCACGACACGATGACCAACACGCCCTCGGCCACCAAAAGCACCATGCACAATCGGCTACTCTTCATCAGCTTCCAGGTTATCAATATCGAGTATACGTAACTCTAGTGCACGTACTACAAGACGTGTGGCATTAATACCACCAGTACCCTCTGGGAAGAGTTTTTGGATGAGTTCATTTTGACGTTTCTCAAGACTCTTAACACCAAATGGCATACCACGTAGGTTAGTAATCTGCTCCTTAGTATAGCCAAGTGCCAGATGACGCAGGAATCGCTCATCGTACTCATCAATCTCATAGTTAACCAGCGCCTCTTGTTTCACAAGTTCGCCACTAACGGCACGCTTGAAGCGCTCAACTATCTTCTCGAGTATAGGTTCATTGAACACTAACTGTTTACCGTCCATAACAGCAGAAACATCACGACGTGTAAGGAGCTCGCCAGTCTTAAGAATAATACCATCAGCACCAGCATCAAGCACATCCACCCAAAGTTTCTCGTTCAAGATTTCGCCTGTGAAGATAAGCACTTTTACATCAGGATATGTCTCCTTAGTGTGACGACATATCTCTACACCAACAGTAGTAGAACCTCCTAGACCTAAATCTAGCAACACAAGGTCTGGCACCTGCTGCTTAATCAGTCGCCAGAAGGCTTGCTCGTTCTCAGCTGTCCCAATAACTTCGGCCTCAGGGATATCACTTCTTACAATTCCGAGTGTGCCCTTTAGTTCCAGGGGTACATCCTCTACTATTATTACTTTGAATTTTTCCATACGCTTGGTAATGTTATAATCATATATGTTGTATTTTCTTGAATAGTGGCGTATATACCGCAACCACGACGGTTAGTTGCCTCACCTAAGTCACGCACAATCTGACGACATAGCAGATATGGCAGATGATCTTTAGACGGAGTAAACAGGTCGGCAGCCTCAGCCTCATTCAGTTTGAGCTCCGGCATGGGGACACGTACCTCAACATATCCGCGCTCGCGTTTTGTATATTCTGGTTGCAACTTACTTCCAGCTAACTTACGAAGTATATCAAAGAGGTAGCGCACGAGCGTCTCATCGCCAAGGATATCGTCGTGCAAAGGTTTCAGATGCAGTCGGGTACGTTCGGTCTGGCGCAAAGCCTGCTGACTGAGCACTCCATATAGTTCTCGATAATATGTAGTAACCTCGCTAAGTGACTCCATATCACCGTTGTCTAGCAGTTGCTGAATGCGTGAAGGATAATACATCGTTTCGTGCTTAAGTGCCGACAGACAATTGTCTAGTACAGCATTAGATACGTGCAGGTTACTATCTTCCAACTCTGCGCGATGTAGTTCATCATCTAGCATTTCCAGATCATTTATACGTTGCTGTTCTCGCACAAATCTATCATAAAGACGATGGCGGTAGTACAACAGATAATATGCTGGTATAATAGATATCATAAGCAATACCAGCATGATAATAGCAATTGTCTTATTGGTTTGCGATTGTTGCATGGTACTACAATACTCACCAAGTGTAACGTCAGCCGACATTTCCTTAAACAACTGTGTATAGATTCGGTTGTTGTAGCTATACAACTGCCACTCATGCAGTGCCAAAGCAGCAACTGCACTCTCGTTACGGATATCAAGAATAATATGATAGTTGGTCTTGATACTATCGTGATACCACTTAATCTCAGGTGCCATCAGTGACAGATTTCCCATCGGTCGCATCAGATATCGGCCACGGGGTACCTGATTTAGATAATGCTTGTTAAGGTAATATCTACACGAATCAGCAAAAACAAGCGTGCGCTCGTATTCTCCATTAATGTTACAGAAATAGGCAGAATCTGAATAGATACTTGCCATACCCAGATTGTCTATCTCGTCAGGTTGAGCCTGCATTTGTATAGGCACAAGACACAACAGAGCTATAACAATGCGGGCAATACCTTTAGGCAGGCGGAAGTACAGACGCGAGCCTTTGCCAAGTGTACTTGTGGCGCCGATTTTACAAACAGAGAATATCTGGCTGATTTTGCGATATTTCTCAATTATCCCCTTACAATTAAGCAAGCCAAAACCATGACCTTCAACTATCTTATGATCAAAAAGATGTTCTAGCTGTTCTTCGGTCATTCCACTTCCTGTATCTTCAACAGAGATTTCAACATAATCAGCAGTCTGTGTGGCAGAAACGTCAACCCTCCCCTCACAATCGGTAAACTTACGTGCATTGTCGGCAAGAGTGTTCAACATAAATAACGTAAGCACACGGTCGGCTTTTACTACAGCATCGGTGGTTTCCACATTTAGTTCTACACCCTTCATCTGGAAAGATGTTCGTCCCTTATGCAGCACATCAAACAATGGCTGTAATGGGAAACTCTCAATATGCAGACTAAGTTCTCCCTGACGCAATTGAATCCAATAAGTAAGCACATCGTTATACGAATTTATCTGATTGATAAGTTCGCGTATATATGCAAGACGCTCTTCACGATCAGGTACATCATTCTGTAGTCGAGCAACTTCATGTATCATTCTATCGATGAAAGGAGTAATGTTGCATACCAACGATACTTTCGCACGTTGCTCAAGATTGTGTCGTTCATTATTCTCAACCTGCAAAATCTGCGCAGCAAGCTGTTCACTCTTTTGCTCGAATGTATTATCAGGCTCATCATTCTTAGTCTGCTTCTTGTTCAGATAGTTAAACAGCCACAACGAGAATAGTAACAGTACTATAGCCACAACTACAGCTATAAGCATAATGTTAAGTTGCGACAATTGTCGCTCATACTGATATGCACGTGCCTCAAGTTGACGATCCTGGCGTGTTGTTTCCTGCAAATCCAGATACAAATTTCGATTCTCGTCGCTCTGTTGTTTGTCATCTATAGCAGCATAAGCCACACTAAGCTGCTCGCGAATTGATGCAACCAGATCAGGAGCCTGATTGATAATACTGTCCGATAATGCTTGCTCCAGGTTATAAAGAGCCGACCGATAGTCGCCTATTTGGCGATAGCACGAGGCCAGCGTACGATATGCTCCGGCTATCTGATACACATCACCATAACGTTCAAATATACTCAAAGCATTTTCTGCCAGGAATACAGGCAACATCTCATCATCAACACCTACTGGATTTATAAACTTCATTGCCGGGAGATTGTCTTCTGTAAGTTGTTGACGATAATCTGGGTCCATCAGATGTTCAGACAGGGCCTCTAGAGCATTTGCTGCAAAATAAGGGTAATCGCCCTTACGCGCCGTAAGGAAACAGCGCATCAGTTTATCAAACTCCTGCTGGTTTATCTCTTGTTGCGTACCTTGGGTAATAATACCTCCTGCACCAATATTATAGAGGTAATTAAGATACTGCGCAGTATCACGTTGAACCTCTTCTGGATTGATAGCTTCGAGTGCTTCTATCGACTGCTGTTCCAAACCTACATAATAATAGTAAGTAGAATTTACGATAGCGTACTCCGTTTCAGCATACAGCAATTGCTTCAAGTCGCGCTCATTTAGCTGGTCACGTTCCTCATAAATACGGCGCAAAGTACGGTTGGCCATTTCGCGAAACTCATGAAACTCGCGATTACGCGAACGGCGCTGACATAGTCGCATCTGCTGTACGTAGGCTATCAGTTGCTGCAGCTGATTATCGGTAGTCTCAACGGCTTCGTTAAGTTGTCGTTCTGCATCATCGTAACGCATACGTACGATGTTAACAAATGCCATATTATTAAGAGCCTCTGCACGACCAGCAGGATAATTAACAGCCAATTCAAACGAACGACGTGCAAGGGCTTCGGTAGAATCTATATTACGATAATGATAGGCATAAGATTGAGAATTCAACTTGTCCACCGCTTGCCTATCAGGGCGCGAACAGGCTGATAAAAGTATGGTTGATAATATGAATAGCCAAAGTTTCATGTTAATAAGAAAGAGTCCCCCTCGCCCATTATTAGACGGGAGGGACTGAGTATTTGAATGTTATGCACGTGCCTTAGCTACGTAACCAAGTGCTTCGCGACACTTATCGGTAACGTACTGCCAGTCACCTGCCTTAACCTTGTCGCTGGGGAAAAGCTTAGAGCCCATACCAACACAGAACACACCGGCCTTGAACCACTTAGTAAGATTCTCCTCCTCGGGAGCAACTCCACCAGTAACCATAATTTTAGACCAAGGCATTGGAGCCTTCAGACCTTTCACCATGTTTGGACCTACTACATCTCCAGGGAACACCTTTGTAAGGTCGCATCCCAACTCCTGAGCCTTACCAATCTCACTGACTGTCATACAGCCAGGGCAGTAAGGAACCAGACGACGATTGCAAACAGGTGCAATCTCTGGGTTGAACAGAGGACCTACCACGAAGCAGGCACCCAACTGAAGATACATAGCTGCAGTGGGAGCATCCACTACAGAGCCGATACCCAGAGCTAGTTCAGGACACTCTTTATCAGCCCACTTTACCAACTCGCCGAAAACCTCCTGTGCGAAGTCGCCACGATTAGTAAACTCGAAAGCACGAACACCGCCTTCGTAGCAAGCCTTCACAACGTTCTTACATGTCTCAAAATCCCTATTATAGAATACAGGAACCATACCGGTATCACCGATCTTCTTCAATACTGCAATCTTATCAAACTTTGCCATAATTGTCAATGTTAATACTTCGTATTGAGTCTGCTCACGCTCGACATAGCTCAAGCAAGCTTGGCTCTGTTCTCGCTTAATCGCAGCCTTCAATATTCAATGTTCAATTATCTCTGTACTCGTCCGTTAGCATTACCGCCAGCAAGCGACTCTACTTCGTCAACAGATACAAGGTTGAAATCACCATTAATGGTGTGCTTAAGAGCTGATGCTGCAACAGCAAACTCGAGAGCCTCGCCCTGAGTAGCCTTAGTGAGCAGACCGTGGATTAGACCACCCGAGAATGAATCGCCACCACCTACACGGTCAATGATAGGATTAATCTCATAGCGCTTAGACTGATAGAACTCCTTTCCATCATAAATAAGAGCCTTCCACCCATTATATGTTGCGCTGTAGCTTTCACGAAGAGTTGAAACAACATACTTGAATCCAAACTCCTTCATCATCTGCTTGAAGATACCCTCGTATCCGGCAGCATCTGTCTGGCCACCCTCAACATCTGCATCGGGCTTGAATCCAAGACAGAGCTCTGCATCTTCCTCATTGCCAATACATACATCCACATACTTCATAAGAGGGCGCATGATTGAGATAGCCTTCTCGCTGGTCCACAGCTTCTTACGGAAGTTCAGGTCAACCGATACGGTTACACCATGACGCTTTGCAGCCTCACATGCAAGTTTTGTCAGTTCGGCAGCCTTATCAGAGATAGCTGGTGTAATACCACTCCAGTGGAACCAAGCTGCACCTTCCATAACCTTATCAAAATCGAAGTCAGATGGATCAGCCTCAGCGATAGATGAATGAGCGCGGTCATAAATAACCTTTGAAGGACGCATTGATGCGCCAGTTTCGGCATAATACAAGCCTACGCGATCGCCACCACGAGCCACAAACTCAGTGTTAACACCATAACGACGAAGTGCATTAACAGCAATCTGTCCGATTTCATGCTTGGGAAGCTTTGAAACAAAGTATGCCTCGTGACCATAATTAGCTACAGAAATAGCTACATTAGCCTCACCACCACCAGGGATGATGCGGAAAGACTCACTCTGAATGAAACGGTCGTTGCCCTGAGGCGAAAGGCGGAGCATAATCTCGCCCAAAGTTACAATTTTTGCCATTGCTTTGTTTGATTTTTTTGATATATTTCCTACTTATTTTTTCGTTTGCGAGGCAAAGATATGAAGATTTTTTGACCCACGCAAATTTTTGAGAGTATTTCAGCCAAAAATATTACGGAAACGATTTCGCGGCAATTATTTGCCCAAGATGTTTGGTGAATCGGAAAAAATATGTACCTTTGCAAAAAATATCTCAGATTATGGCAAAAGAAAATATTACCATTAAGGATATTGCTGCAAGAGCAGGCGTATCAACAGGAACAGTAGATCGTGTACTACACAATCGTCCGAATGTGTCGAAAAGTGCCTTAGAAAAAGTAAATAAGGCACTGGAAGAGATGGATTACCGTCCCAACATGTACGCCTCGGCATTAGCATATAATAAGGAATATACATTCTATTGCGTGCTGCCTAAGCATGAGCAGGAAGCCTATTGGGATGAGATTGAGGAAGGTGCTCTTGCATGTACCGAATTCAGACGCGATTTTGGCATAAAGCTCAAGTTTATCTATTACGAGCGTTTCAATCCGCCTGCATTCACCAAAATGGTCCGCGAATTATTTACCGCAAAGATTGACGGAGTAATTATTGTGCCGGCCACTTTAGAACAGACATCCAGATTTACAGAGAAACTAACAGAGCGTAACATTCCATATGTATTGCTCGACTCATATATGCCCGACCTCAAGCCGCTATCATTCTTTGGCCAGGATTCTTTTGCCAGTGGATATTTTGCAGCAAAAATGCTGATGCTTATTGCTAACAAGGAAAAAGAGATTGCCCTGATGAAGCAGACACGCGACGGAAAGGTAGGTTCGAAACAGCAGGCAAACCGTGAGACAGGCTTCCGTCATTATATGGTTGACCATTTCCCACAAATTAAGATTACCGAGGTAGACCTGCCATTGGATGAAGATCACAAGGACTACGACGGAATCCTGGAGAAGTTCTTCTCTACGCACCCGCACGTACATCATTGTATAACTTTCAATTCTAAAGCACATATCGTTGGCGAATTCCTGCAGAGAAGTAATCGAAGAAACGTACAGATTATGGGATATGATATGGTGGCAAAGAATGAGGAGTGTGTGCGCAAGGGAAGCATTTCATTCCTGATAGCCCAGCATGCATACCAGCAAGGATATGCTAGTGTTGATGCTCTGTTCAACGCTATCGTAATGAAGCGCGCCGTAAATCCTGTCAACTACATGCCAATTGAAATCCTTACAAAAGAAAATGTGGATTTCTATCGTAGAACAGCAATTTAAATTTAAACTAAAACATAATAATAAAGGAAAAATGGAACAAGCTACATTTCTAAAGATTAATCCGGCTGACTCGGTTGTAGTGTGCCTTCAGCCAAAAAAGAAGGGGGAAGTTATCGAGGTTGACGGAATGCAGATTACTGTCAATCAAGACACCCCAGCGGGTCACAAGGTACTGATTAAGGATACAAAAGAGGGTACTGATATCATAAAATACGGCTACCCTATCGGCCACGCCAAACAAGACCTCAAGGCTGGCGACTGGGTAAACGAGAACAATCTCAAGACAAACCTATCGGGCACCCTAGAATATACATATCAGCCTGTAAACAAGGAACTTAATATAAAAAACGACAACAGATCCTTTAAGGGGTATATTCGCAAGAATGGTGATGTAGGAATACGCAATGAGATATGGATAGTACCTACTGTAGGTTGCGTAAACGGCATAGCTGAAAGACTTGTAAAAGAACTGAAGAAGGAGACTGGCGAACAGGGAGTAGATGCAATATACGCATGGCATCACAACTATGGCTGTTCACAGCTGTCAGAGGATCACGAGAATACACGTAAGGTGCTTAGAGATATTTGCCTGCACCCAAATGCTGGCGCAGTATTGGTACTTAGTCTGGGATGCGAGAACAACCAGCCAGAGGACTTTATGAAGATGCTGGGTGATTACGACAAAGACAGAATTAAGCTGCTCGTAACACAACGAGTAGATGATGAAATGGAGGCTGGTATGGAGATTCTGCGCGGCTTATATCAGCTGGCCAGCAAAGATAAGCGCACCGAGGTACCAGTAAGCAAGTTGCGTGTTGGACTTAAATGTGGCGGTTCAGATGGATTCTCTGGCATCACAGCCAATCCTTTGGTAGGTGAATTCTCAGATTGGTTAGTTGCTCAAGGCGGTACATCGGTATTAACTGAGGTTCCTGAAATGTTTGGTGCAGAAACAATCCTAATGAACCGTTGTCGAACTGAAGAGTTGTTCAATCAAACGGTCTCTATGATCAACAACTTCAAGAATTACTTTCTGTCGCATGGTGAGCCCGTAGGCGAGAATCCGAGTCCGGGAAATAAGGCCGGCGGTATTTCTACCCTCGAAGACAAGGCACTGGGTTGTACACAGAAATGTGGCAAAGCCCCTGTAAGCGGAGTTATGGAATATGGCGACAGATTACAGAATACTGGTTTGAATTTGCTTTCTGCTCCTGGCAACGATCTTGTCGCATCTACTGCCCTAGCCTCTTGTGGCTGTCATTTAGTATTATTCACTACAGGAAGAGGTACGCCATTCGGTACATTTGTACCGACAATGAAGATTGCTACAAATCCCGATTTGGCTAGTCGGAAAAAGAGTTGGATAGACTTTTCTGCAGGCCAACTAATTGAGGGAAAGACCATGCAAGAATTAGTTCCTGAGTTTATCGATAAAGTTTTGTCGGTTGCTAGTGGAGAAAAAGCCAAGAACGAAGAGAACGATTATCGTGAAATATCAATATTTAAAAATGGAGTAACCCTGTGAAGAAAGGTATCATAGCATTATCACCAATAATGGTGTTTATCCTGTTTTATTTAGTCACCAGCATCATAGCTGGTGACTTTTACAAGATCCCCATAACTGTAGCGTTTATGGTTTCCAGCATCTATGCCATCAGTATTTTTAAGGGCATGCCATTAATGCAACGCATAAACAGCTATAGTCGCGGTGCCGCCACAGAACAGATGATGCTTATGATATGGATATTTGTTTTAGCCGGTGCATTTGCCCATTCTGCCAAAAACATGGGCAGTATTGATGCCACGGTTAATCTGGCTCTAAGTTTCCTTCCCCCGCAAATGATCTTTGCCGGTATGTTTCTGGCAGCTTGTTTTATTTCGCTTTCAATAGGAACTAGTGTTGGAACAATTGCCGCTCTCACTCCTATTGCCGTTGGACTGGCACAAGAAACAGGAGTAGACGTTGCCATGATGACCGCTATCATTGTAGGCGGTTCGTTCTTTGGCGACAATCTTTCGTTCATATCCGACACCACGATAATGGCCACCCAGACACAGGGATGCAGATTGAGCGATAAGTTCAGAGTAAACGCCTTTATAGTTGTACCAGCAGCTCTGGTCATACTGGTTGTCTACTTTTTTCTTGGTCAGGACACTGCTGCCCCTCAACAGATTCCCGATGTAGAATGGATAAAAGTTATACCATATCTCACGGTGCTAATAACAGCCATATGTGGAATGAACGTTATGGCCGTACTTACACTCGGAATTGTTTTATGTGGAATAATCGGTATCATTACAGGGTCTATGGACATCTACGGTTGGTTTGGTGCTATGGGCGAAGGTATACTTTCGATGGGTGAGCTTATTATTGTTACAATGATGGCCGGAGGAATGCTCGAATTAATAAAACAACAAGGCGGTATAGACTTCATAATTAAACTACTTACACGACGTGTAAATGGCAAGCGCGGTGCAGAGTTCAGCATCGCCACTCTTGTATCCCTTGTTGATGTTTGTACAGCAAATAACACCGTAGCAATCCTTACTGTAGGCAGCATTGCCAAACAGATAGGTGACAGATATGGAGTAGATAATAAGAAGTGCGCATCAATACTCGACACTTTCTCATGCACCGTTCAAGGTCTTATCCCCTATGGTGCACAAATACTAATTGCGGCAGGACTGGCATCGGTCAATCCCGTATCCATCCTACCCTATCTTTACTATCCGTTTACACTAGGATTGGTAGCCATATTGTCAATTCTACTACGTTATCCAAAAAGATTCTCATGAACACGATACAACGAAACTTTTTCAGATTATTAAGATGTGGTGTTTTCCATACTACTGAGACACTCGAACCTATGTCTGTTCACAAATGGGAAAAACTGCATCAATTGTCCATCCTTCACGATGTACAACCATATGCATATAAGGGTTTGGAAAAGTGCAAGGACCAATTCTTTGTCAATCTTACTGAAGCACAGTGGAAACAATGGGCACAAGTGACAGAAAACAACACGAACGATGATGAAGAAGAATTGTTGAGGCCGTACAAACTTACCAATCCCATTCTAAATCATCAATTACAAGACATTTTGGATGATGAACAGTCGGATATCAATACCCGCAAGATGCTTATCCAGATAATAAGGATAGCGCGTCACATCCTCAATGAAGGTCTACCACTAAGGCTACTTATCGACTTAGGATTGATGATAAAAGACAAGGACAGCAAAGTCGACTACTCTACTCTGGCAGAATGGCTTAGGAAACTAAGATTTCAGCAGATGGCACAGTTGGAAGGAGCTCTATTAATTGAATTGTATGGTTTTGAAACAATAGATATTCCCTTTGCCCAAGGAGATGTCGATAAGAAAACTGCGATTGTAGCAAAAGAACTTGCCGAATATACGAATGTACACAAGGATTTCTACTTTTCACAATCCCCCGACAGCATCTTTGTACATACAAGCAATAGCGGAGCCTTAATTAGTCATATTAAGCGCTCAGCAAGATATATGCGATTTATACCTTCAGAGGCACTTACCAACTTCTTCGCGTCATTTGCCCACTCCCTTACGCACATTGAAGAATGATACTTGTTTTTCGAGTCGCCGCACATGATTGAATTTTATTTCACGCAATCCATGATCGCCCATAAAGCGACTCTTGTCAACATTGCCTCTGATTCCTATAATCCTGCCATGACTGGTGTATTGCCACATGGTGATATCACGACCGTCGGCTAATACAGGCTCCTCGTCGGTATACATAGCAATCATCAGCTTGTAATTATCAATCATACCTATAAGATGACGATTATAGAAGTTTCTGAAAGTGTATATCAAAGGCTGATGATGATAAGCCCGTTCAACCATATCCAAGAAAGTCAAAAGCGAATCACAGAATTCATCTGTAGACAATCCACCAGTTGTCTCCACGTCTATCATTGGTATCAAGTCCTGTTCACCAGGACGGCACTGAGTGATAAAGTTCTGTAACTGGGTCAATAATGGTGTCTTGGGGCGAAAGAAATGGTACGACCCAACCTTCAGCCCATGACGATGGGCAAGCTCGATATTACGCTCGTATTGTGCATCTATATGATCACCGCCCTCGGTAGCTTTCAGATATACATAAGCCATCTTGGTATTTTCGCCTACAGTCTCCCAAAACACTTCACCCTGATAATGTGACAAATCTATACCATGTACATGACTACATGTATCTTCACATTGCAAGAACGGATCATAATAAGGATCAGTCAGTAGTCGAGGGTCTGGTCGGAAGGCGGCAACCGTCCTTTTCTTCGACTTCTTATTCTTTTTATGTTTACTCACCACCCTTTGAGTGCGATGTTTAGAGTGGTTTTTGTTGTATTTTGAGCGTTGTGCAAATCCGTTATTAGCGCCGAACATCAACATACATAATGTCAGCAGAATATATAGTTTTCTCATTATTTCCTTTATTTTGAGGTGCAAAGATAGCAAAAAACAATAAAAAAAATGCCATTATATCTTATTTATTCGTACCTTTGCCGCAAAAATTGATTTATGAACAGAATAATAATTGCGATTATAGGTATTTTGGTATGTTGTTCATGCTCTAAGAAAGATGACCCAGAGCCAACTCCAGAGCCTATTGTACAGCATACAGTATTAGTATATATGTCGGGCGAGAATAACCTGACTCAGGATTCTGCATATCCAAATGAATCATATCTTGCCGACGACTTGGAAGAAATGTTAGAGGGTTCTTATCTACTCTCTAATGGTCAACATCTTATAGCCTTTATTGATTCTGTGGGCAAAAACAACAAGCCTCACATTGTAGAGATAGCTAATGGCAAAGCCACTGAAGTTTACAGCTTTGACAGCGAGTTCCATGCTAGTGATCCCGTAAAATTCCGTGAGATTGTAAAATGGACGATAGATAATTACCCATCTAATGACTACAGTTTAGTATTATGGGGCCATGCCACAGGTTGGGCGATTAGCAATGACACCATAGCTTCTTCACGCAAATTAACCCGCGCCTATGGCCAAGACAAAGGTTGGGATAACAACAGTTCTGAAAAGTGGATGAACATTACCCAAATGGCCAAAGCGCTTGAAGGACTGCCAAAGTTTAAGTACATCTTCGCAGACTGTTGTTGTTTTATGTGTGTCGAAAGTGCATACGAGCTCCGAAATGTTGCTGATTACCTAATAGGATCACCTGCAGAAATACCTGGCGAAGGTGCTCCATATCATATACTATTACCAAAATTATTCTCACAATCATCCACATTCTATAAGGAAATCTGCGACACCTACTATGATTTCTTTATGGAGGCATATCAAACGCCTCCATACTCAGACAATTCTTCCAATTCATACCTAATTGGTTACAGTGTGCCACTATCTGCGATAGATCTATCAAAAATGGACAATCTGGCTCAAGCCACCAATCAGGTACTTAAGTCGTTTGCCACCAACAATCCTGAAGTATTAAATCTCGCCAACGTTCCATTCTATTTCGGATATGACTATCCAGTAATGTACGATATGAAAACGGTCATACAGAAATATGCTCCATCAGCAGATTACTCTCAATGGCTATCCGCATATAACCAAGCCGTACCATATTCACTGGTTTCCAAAAGATGGATGACCATCTATTCTATGATTAAAAACAATTACGATCTATTTCCAAGCGACGATACTGTATACGGATGCGTTAGTATGTTCTTCCCTCAGTATAACTACGACAATTCTAAATTCAAATACAATACACGCATAAGAAACTACCAATGGTATAATGCTGTAGATTGGAGTAATTATGGTTGGTAATTACTTTTCTGCATCATGAATTATCACTTTGATTTTCGAGATGCGATGTCCATCAAGTTCTGTTACCTCGAAGGTAAAGTTTTTATAATCCAAGCGTTCGTGCAGTTCTGGGAAGTCTCCCTTAATCTCAAGCAATAGACCTGCCAACGAATCGGCGTCACCTTCTACATCCTCGAATGTCTCATCATCGAGATCCAGGATTTTGTACAAGTCGCTCAGCAGCGTCTTACCTTCAAATATATAGGTATTAGCATTTATACGGGTATACGATTTCTCCTCCTCGTCATATTCGTCGTTTATCTCGCCTACTATCTCCTCAAGAATGTCCTCAAGCGTAATTATACCACTGGTTCCACCAAACTCGTCAACCACGATGGCTATGTGGACCTTGTTCTCCTGGAACTCGCGTAGCAGATCATCAATCTTCTTTGTCTCTGGTACGAAATATGGCGGCCGTATAAGCGACTGCCAACGGAATGAGGCAGGTTTTGACAGATAAGGAAGTAAGTCCTTGATATAAAGGATTCCGCGAATATTATCTATAGTGTCCTGATATACCGGTATACGAGAATAGTTGTTTTCTACGATGCACTTCAACACTTCTGGGAAAGGCAGACTAAAATCCAGATCAACCACATCCTGTCTACTAGTCATTACCTCCTTGGCAGTCTCGTCTCCAAAGCGCACGATGCCTTCAAGCATATCTTTCTCGTCCTTCAGTTCCTCTTCGTCCGTAAGTTCAAGAGCCTGCTCCAAATCATCTACACTCAGCACATGATTCTCTTTCTGAACCACTTTCTCAGCAATGATACCCGAACGTATCAGTATCGATGATAATGGATAGAACACCTTACGCAGGATCATTATACTACCGGCTACTTTACGACAAAACGACAATGCTTTCTGCCCTGCATACACTTTAGGCATAATCTCGCCAAACAGCAACAGAAGGAATGTAAGCAATACAGTAATTACAATAAACTGCAACCAATAAGCATTTCCAAAATCAACAACATGAGCAAAGAAATAATTGCATAACATAATAATGGTTACGTTTACCAGATTATTAGTAATCAGTATCGTAGCCAATGTACGCTCTGAATCCTCACGCAGCTGACGAATTTTACGATCCGAGTCATTCTTCTCATCATCAAGTTCACTAAGATCTGTAGGAGAAAGCGAAAAAAACGCTATCTCAGACCCCGAAGCGAAGCCTGAGAAGATAAGTAGTATTCCTGCTATCAAGATTGCAATCAGTGCTCCCAGCGAGGGAGTCATGATTGTTACTTCATTCAGGATTTGTTGAAGATAATCCATTGTCTGATTTTGGTGAAAGCATTTCCATATTATCAGCCCAGATCTCTGTAGCATAACGACGCTGGCCCTGCTTGTCATCATAAGTAGTATAGCGGATACGTCCCTCTATATATAGCTTATCGCCTTTATGTACATATTTCTCTACGATCTCGGCCAGTCTACGCCATAGTATTACATTATGCCAATCTGTATGATCTGGAACCTGAGTTCCATTCTGAAGTGTATAACCACGTTCGGTTGTTGCAAGTCTTACACGAGCCACAGCCACACCCTGTTCTACATATCTCACTTCTGGATCCTGGCCAACATTGCCTATGAGCATTACTTTATTCATAATTGACGTTTTTTGAAGGGTTTTTATTTTGCTCTGCCTAAATAGCGGAACTTAAAGTTCTTTCCCTTGGGCGATGGAAACTGACTACGAGTATCAACCCTGTCTCTCAGATAGTCAATCATGCGGTCATAGCATTCCATACCTGATACAGCCTTAAGACGGGCTACAAACTGAGTATCACGATATTGGAATTTACCTGTACCAGGAACAAGTAACACACGCTTGAAATCTACTACACCCTCATACCATCCATCATTAATTTCATTCAGACGCATAAGGATTGGAGTATTTTTAGATGACGGTTCAATATTCTCTGGTTCATGAACAGCCTTTTTCTCTTTAAAATCTTGCATTGTCTGTGCTTCTGTCTTTATAATAATGAAATATACTCTAGGATGAACCTTATATCTCTTAGGATAGTATACATCACTCGAAGCATATTCACGTATATCAGCCTCAAGGAGTGGATTCATCTCAATTTCCTCGATTGAACTCAAAAAATCAATAGCCTCGTCAACAGTAGTCACGAGAGTTTCCCGGTCAAAATATCTTAAGTATAAATTCATTGTTTTTGAAAAAGATGTGGTTTCCTAAATAATAAGAGCGGAAAACGGGACTCGGACCCGCGACCCCAACCTTGGCAAGGTTGTGCTCTACCAACTGAGCTATTTCCGCAAATATTTCAAATAAAAATGGTGAAGAGGAGGAGACTCGAACTCCCAC
>JAEEGK010006379.1_pt1 | contig 28410 bp, 14 predicted proteins | sample 8958771 | NCBI WGS metagenome assembly JAEEGK01 (sample SAMN16246547, study PRJNA631951) | gut metagenome | biome: gut microbiome; feature: rumen; material: SC-attached | host: Bos | place: Iran: Karaj | collected 2018-10 | reverse complement strand
GATTAACTTTAATTGAAGGTAAATGTTTAAATTCTACTTATTTTGCAAATACAATTGACGGTTGTGCTTTATATGATTCTAAAGGAAATTGTTTAACTTGTGAAGAAAAATGTACTTTACAAGATAATGAATGTTATTGTCAAAGTGTTACAGTTACTATTATTATTATTTTATTTTGTGTTATTGTTGTTATTTTAATTATATTCTTTGTTGTTTTTTTAAGGAAAAAAAATCAAATTAGAGAATTTCATGAAAGACAAGAAGCAAATTTTAAAAGAGAAGGAATTGAATTGCAATTATTAGAAAATGCTAAATTAAAAGATGATATTATTGATGATATTTTACAAAAAGATTCTCAATTGAGAAAATGTAGTAAATGTAAAAGTGAATTAGCAATTATTCAATTAGATTGTGGTTGTTTATTATGTAAAGATGATTCAAAAAATTTAAATATTCCTCCTTTAAAAGATAATATTTCAATAAATAATAATTATAATCATTTTGAAACATATGATTTTGAAAAAGTTGCTATTCCAGAAATTAAATTTGGAGAAAATGATTTAATAAATGAAAATAAAGGAAAATCAATGGAAACTAGTATTTCATCTAAACAAATTTTATCATCTGATATAAATAATAAAAATAAAAGTAAAATTTGTCCTGTTTGTTATAAACATTTTAATAGTAGTCAACAAATTGCTTTTCAATGTGAAATTTGTTTTGATATTACTTCTAAGTTATTTAATTTTAATTGTGGTTGTGCTTTGGCAGTATGTAAAACTTGTTTTAATAAAATTATTAAAACTAAAAAATGTCCTGGTTGTAGAAAAGATATTATAAGTCATTAATTTTTATTTTAGTTTTTTATTGTTTAGTTTGTTTTATATTTTTTAATATATTATCTATAAATTGAATTTTTATAATATGAGTTCACGTGAAATAAATTTATTTAAAATAAGATTAAAGAAAAACATAAAAAAAGATTCTTCAAAATCTTTAAGTAAATATTCAATTAATAAAATACTTCCTCCTATTTCTCAAAAAATAAAAAAAGAAATTGAAGAACAACCTTCTTCATTAATATCAAAATTAATAAATGATATTTCATATGAATTTAAAAATAAAACTAATGAAAATATAAAAATATCTCAAATTTACAAAAGAACTAATAAAACTGCTCAAAATATAGAAAATGAAAATACTTTAGAAAATTCATATTCTAAAAATATTTTTATAACGACATCAAAAAATAATAAAACTATAACAGAAAATAAAAAGATAAATTTATTAAAATCAACTAAGATAATTTATCCAATTTCAATAAATGAAAAAATAACAACAAAGAGAAATTTATATCTGTCAAAATTTTATAGAAGAATAAGAAAATATCAACCACATATTGATGATAATTGGAAAAATAAATTAGGATTAAATAATGAAAATTCAAATAAATATTTCAAATATACTTCAAATAAAAAAGATATTGATTCACAAGTTAATATTATTCAAGATGAAGTTAAAATTTTATTAAGTAATATTTCATTTTTTAAATTGAATATTCTTCCTAAAAAAAATTTTAAAGAGTCTTTTAAATCACTTTCTTTAAAAATGCAAATTGAAATAAATAAATGTTTAGAAGAGTTAATTGGAATATTAATTTTATTACCTCAAATTTTATTAAATGATTTTTATCATTATATTGAAAAATTAAAAAATATAAATACTATAGATAATGAAAAATTAAAAGAAAAATACATTTTTGATGAATTAGAATGTTTTAATTATAATAATAATTTATTAACTGAATCATTAGATTTTTTTAAAAATTGCTTTGAATCTTTTATTACTCTTTCAAATGAAGTAAATGATATGTATATTAAATCAAAAAAATTTGAAAATATAATTACGATTATTGAAAAAGCAAGATATAATATTAATAATATAATTTCTTCAAGTGAAAATGCAATTTCAAATTATGAAAAAGATATTACTTTTGTTAATAAAGTTTTAAAAAATATAGATAAGAAAAAAAAAGAAAATAATCCTATTAAATTAATTAATAAAATTAATAATCAATTTAACTTTAATACAAATTCTGAAAGACAACAAAAATTAAGAATTATTTATGCTTTGAAAAAAGATAATGATGTTAAAAATTTAAATAAAACAAATAGTTTTAAATCAATTATTCATTCTAAATTAATTGATAATCTTTTAAATTATTCTCCTCAAGACATTAAAAAGAAAATTCATTTAAGAAGATTATTGGATGAAATGAAATCATATAAAGAAAAAAAAGAAAAAATTGAATCTCCCAAAATAATAAAAATAAATTATTAAATGAATAAATAAATTTTAAACAAAATTAAAAAAATAATTAAAATATTTTATTAATAAATGGCAAGTAAACAAGGATATAGTGCAGATTTAAAAAATTATTTAGATAAAAGATTAAGAATTAAATTAAATGCAAATAGAATTGTAACAGGAAAATTAAGAGGATATGATCAATTTATGAATTTAGTTCTTGAAGAAGCTGTACAAATTAATTCTAATACTGATAATAATAATGAAAATGAAGACTTAGGTACTATAATGATAAGAGGAAATTCTGTTATTTTATGGGAATGCCTTGATTTAATTCCAAATAAATAAATTATTTTATATTTTTTTATTTAATTTTTGTTTTTGAATACTTTTTTTTTCTTATTTATTAAAATTTAAAAATGTCAGAAAATGATTTAAATTTTTTTTTGAATTATTTATTTGATATTGGCTTGATTGATAATAATAATTTTCAAAATTTGTATAATTTATATTTAAATCTTTGTAAACATACAATGAATAATAATTTTATTAATACTATGTGTGCAACTTTAATGTATTTTTTCAATAATATGTCAGAAGAACAGCAAAAATATTCTAGTTTAAATCTAATATTAAAATATTTACAAAATAATAAAGAAAAAGCTTTAAATAAATTAAATAACATAATTGAAAAAATTTTACAAAACATTAAATTAAAAACATTAGAAAAATTAAATAAATGGAATTTAGAAAATCAAAAATTAAAAATTGAAAATTATAATAATAGTTATAATGAAAATAATAATAAACACTTTAATAGACCAAATTATTCAAAAAGAAAACAACAAAATTCAATAAAAGAAAATTCCAAATTTACAATAGACCAAAATTATAATAATTCAAGTAATTTAAATCAAACTAAAACAATTTTATTAGAAACATCATGGGATAAAAAAGAAAGAGAAGAATATGAACAATGTACATTTGAACCAACAATAAATAAAAGAGTATATTCACAACCAAATTTAAGAAAAAAAATTCCAGTATATCAAAGATTATATAATTATAATAATAAATATGAAAATAAAAAACAAATGAAAATAAATGAAATTGAAAAAATAGAAAATGAAAAATTATCTTTTAGACCAATACTAAAATCAACACAGGGAAAATTTAAAAACCAAATAAATAAAAAATTTGAAGAAAGGCAAAAAATGTTTTTTGATAAAAAAGATAAACATAAAGAAGAATTAATAGGAAAATTAGATAAAGATTTTTATAAACAATATTCATTTAGTCCAAAAGTAAACTCAGGAAAAAATATTGAAAATTACTATTTAAATAATTTTCAATTATCATCTCCTGTATTTAAAAGATTATATGAAGATGATCAAAAAAGAAGGATTAAAAATTTAAAATATATAAATGATTTTAATAATAAAATTAATGAACAATGTAATTCTATAAATAAAGAAGCAACTTTAGTTGATTATGAAAAAATTGAAGAATTGTATAATCAATATAAAAATAAACCATTTATTATTCAGAAAGTTAAAGAAAAAGTAGAAAATGATGAAGGTTGTACTTTTCAACCTTATTTAAATAAAAATAATTTATATGCTGATAAAGTTAAAAGTAATTTTTATGAAAGAAATATGAATACTCTTTTCTCTAAACAGAAATTTATTGATGATTATAATTTAAGAGAAGAAGAAAAAATAAGAAATATGCAATATAGTAGTTTTAAAAGATTATATTCACAAAATGGTAAATAAAAAATAAAAAAAAGGTATTTTTATTTAATATTAAAATCAAATTTAAAAAAAATATAAACTTATAAAAAAATAAAATAAATTTCAAAAAAATATTTAAACATTTAAAAAAAACCAAAAAAAAAATTTCATAATAAATAAAAATGATTAATAGCATTACTAGGTCTTTCATAGAAATAATCTCCATCTTTTTTAGGAATTCTAAAGGGATCAGTAATTAAAAATTTCTTTTTTCTTTCAACTTCAAAAGAATGTATTTTATCAGCTGGACTTCTAGAAAATTCTTCTTTAACATGTAAATTAGATTTCCAAGGATTTATTTCAAGAGGTGGTTTTGAATGACGATATTCCCAAATTAATTCTTCTTTATTTCTCAAATTTTTTTCCATTCTTTCATTTTGTTTTTTAAAAGTATTCATTAATTTTTTACCATAATTTCCTAAAGAAGTAATAAATTTATTTTCTTTTAAATGATCATCAAAATAATCACCTGGTTTTCTTTGAGGAAACATATCTTTTCTTTGAGGTAATTCTCTACTTTTAACATATCCTCTTGGAACCATATGATTTATTCTTAACTATATTTTTTTTTATTTTAAAAAATTTTTTTTTTTTGAATTATAAAAAATAATTTTACTATTTCCCAATTATTCATTTCATGTTCTTCATGTAATTTTTTATATTTTTCAAAATATCTTGCATGAAAATAATTTGGTATCCAATGATTTTGTTTTTGATTTAATGGATTTTCAATTTCTTTTTTTTTTTTTTTTGGTTTTGTTGTTATAAATGTATCTGGGTCAGTTTGACTTAAAGCTCTTTTTCTTTCTATTTCTAATTTTTTTTTTGCCTATAAGTTATTTTTTTTTATTTTTACATTTTCATTAAATGTTACATATGCTTGTTTTAATTTATCATTAAATTCATCTCTAAATTTCTCTATTTCTAATGCACGACCTGTTCTTTCTTTTGATAATCCTAATGATTCATTAAATGTTGATATGAATTTTTTTATTTCTTCTCCTCTTTCTGTTGTTGTCATTTTTTAATTTTTTATTTTTTTTATATTTTTATTTTTTGTGTGTATTGTGTTTTTTTAAATATTTTTTTTAATATTTTATCTTCAAAAGAAAAGTTATATGAAATATTAAAAATTTGTGAGAAAAAAATGTCGAATTTTGAAAATGATGAAAAAATAAAAAACTTATTTTATGACGAAAATTCAAAAAAAATTTCAGTAATTGAAGATAAAAGTTCTTCAGATGAATTTAAAAATAATAATAATAATGAATTAATAAGTGAAAATTATAATACAAACACAAATCAAAATGAATATATATCAAATAAAAGTGTAAATTTATATTCAAAATTTGATGATAAAATAAAAGAATTTAATGACAATTTAATAAATTCCCAAAATGATAATTCAATATCTTCAGAAGAAGAAGAAAATGAAGAAAAAGAAAAGAGTTTTTCTTCAATCGAAGAAAGTAAAAAAAATAAAGAAGAAAAAAAAGAAAATAACGAAGACTTAATAGTAAAAAGTTTTTTACAAATAGAAGATTGTCCAATATTAAAATATGGTATAAAACCATCATTAGAACCAATAAAATATGGATATTGTAGTACATGTGATATAAATTTAATACATCCAATTTGTATAAATTGTATAGAAAAATGTCATAAAAAATATAATCATCAAGTAAGAATAAAAACAGAACCAGAAAAAATAATTTGTGGTTGTGGTGAAAGATTACATAAATTTCCTTTAAAAGTAAAAAAAACAGATTTTAAAACAAATAAAGATTGTCCTTATACTGATTGGTGTGATAAAACAGGATTAAATCATTTATATGTTGTTGATGATATTTGTGTTTGTGAATTTTGTTATATTTTATGTGGTTTAGAAAGAATGGGAAGACCTTTAGAAATTGAAAAAGAAATGTTACAGATTTGTGAATGTGAAGAATTAAATAATGGTTATTCTCATATTGATTTAAAACAAATTTATAGAAAATTAGAAGGATTAATTAAATCTAGTGATAAATTAATTATGGATAAAATTGAACCTTTGATTTTTTTTAATATTATGTTTTTAGGGAAACATTCTTATCAATTTTTATTTTTTAATTTTGAAGAAGTTATTAATGAATTTAATTCACTTAATGATAATTCAATTTATGAAATTAAAGAAAATTTCCTAGTTACAAATTTTTTTTTGAGTTTAAAAAATTTTAATTTAATAGCTTCAAAAATTAAAAAAACTCCATTAAGATATTATTGCCCACAAGCTTCAAATAAAATTACTTTTAAAACTATTTATAATGTTTTCAAATTTATTAAATTTAAGGATAATTCTTTAGTTTGGATATTTTATGAGCAAATTTTATTTTTTTATAGAAAAGTTTATTTAGGAGGAAAAACAAATAAAATGGATAAATATAAATTATATGATATTGAAAATTTTAATCCAATTCAAAGAAAATGTATTTTTGATTTAAATAAATCTTTATATCCTGATTCAAAAGAACATATTAATTTTTTAATAGAATGTTGTTCTAATTTTTTAAATTCAGAAATTACTTGTATTGATGCTTATGGTGCAATTACTGAAATGTGTGGTATATTTAAAAGAATGGCAGTTTTTTCTTTATTTAATATTGCACAAATGACACGTCTTTGTTTTACTTTAGAAAAAGGATTTGAATTTTTTAAAAAAGCAAAGACATATAATCAAAAAATTAGACTTTATTTAATTATTATGAAAATGATTCATTATTTTATTTATTCATTTAATGATGAACTTATATTTCAATTTCTTTTATCAGATAAAAATAATAAAGACCCTAATGTTTCTTTTTTATTTGAAAAAAATGAATTAGGAAGATTAATTTGTCGAATTGTTATTAGTATTTCTTATACTATTTTATTAATTCAAACTGTTAATGAAAAAAACCAACGTTTTAATAAAAAAAAATGTATTAAAATTATTAATCATGGAATGAAAATTTTAACATTTTTAGTTAGTCCAAAAGATAATTTTAATATATCTTTAATAAAATATAGGAATAATTGTAATAACTATTTAAATATTTTAAAAATTTCATATGAAAAAGATAATTTATTTAAACAAGTCATGGAACATTCAAATTTTTTAGAAAATAATTATGAAAAGTATTATTCAATTGAAATAGAAAGTTCAGAATTAATGAATGAAATCTCAAAATCACTTGAAGGAATTTTAACAATGGCAAAAAATTCTGAAATAAAACCTTATTTATTAAAATCACATTATTATTATTCAATAACAAAATTCTTTTATATATTTCAATTTGATGATAATAATCAAGAACATAAAGACTTTATTTCTAATTATTTTATTTTTATTAGATATTTTATAGAAAATAATAGTGATAATTGTTATATATTATTTAGTCATTTTATTCTAAATGCAATTTTTAGAATTCCAAATAGTTTTTGTTTAGAAATTTTAAGAATAATAGAATATGCTGCTGATATTGTTTCAAAAAGTGATGAAATAATATGTAATTCAAAACATATTTTAAAAACTTTATATAATTATTTTACTTTATTTAAAGATAAATTGAAAAATAATGATAAAGAGATTAAAATAGATAAAAATCAAAATAATGAAATTGATAATTTTAATGATGATTTCATTTATTTAATTTTAATGATAACAAGTAAATTAGTTTTACAAACAAAACAAAGTAATCCAAAATTAATAAAAAAAGTAAGTAGAGAATATCTTTCATTATTAATAAATTCAATTAACTTTAAATTATTATCAAGTGATAATTTATGTTTAATTTTAGTATTTATAAATAAAATATTTGATTCATCAGATGCATTAGACAGAAAACATATAATAGAATTACTTAATGTAAATATATTTCTCAAAGATTTAAATGATTTAGCAATAGATTTAGACTATAGAACAGAAATATTAAGATTTTTAAAAAAATATAAATTTACAATTTATTTTAAAGAATCAGCATCAATTAAAAATAATACACAAGGAACAAATTTTTTAATTGATGATTCACCAAGAAAAAAAAGAACAAAAACAATTAAAAGAAAAAGTGTAAGAATTCCAGGAGGAGGAATTACAAGTGATTTAAACTTAATTAAAATATTTATTAATGGAGAAGAACAAGAACATACAAATTATGAATATATAAATGCTTTTGGAGAAAATGAAGATAAATATATTCATATTAAAAATAATCCTTTAGTTTTTAATTATAAATTTCCAACAAGAACTTTAACTTTTTATTATTATTTAAATAAAAAAGATTATATTGATGATGAAGAAAATTTAATGGATTTAGAAGAAGGAATTCATATTTGGGAAAAAGAAATTGGATATATTAAAGATTTATATGAAAAAAATAGTAATAATTTATATAAATTTTTTAGATATTGTATTAAAGGTATTTTTATTCCTTTAAGTTCAATTTTAAAAAATATTTTTACTTATTGTCATGATTGTGGAGGAAATAGAATTTTGCTTATTTATCAAGTTATTATGAAATTATTATATATTAAAAATTATTTAATAGAATTAAAACCTTATTTAAATAATGATGGTGAAGTTAAATTTATAAATTTCAATTTAAATGATTTTATTTCAAATGAAAGTCAAAAAGATACTTTAAAAGATTTTTTTGATTTAAAAGATGGTAATAAATATTCTCCTTTTGATTATACAGAATTATATGATATTTTTCAAAGACATTTTTTGAATTATATAGTTTATCCAAATTCTTTAAATATGATTGATAATTTTGGTTATAATGATCTTGAAAATTTTTGTTTTTATAAAATACAAAAGGAAATTGAATTATTATCAGTTCCATGTCAAATAAATAGAAAAAAAAGAGTTAATTTATTTTCAAATTTAAAAAAAAAAAATTTTAATATCTTTACTTCAAATATTATAAATCATACACATCAATCAACAGAAAATAATTTATTACCAAATGAATCATCAACACAACAACAATTTATTTATGATAATTCACAAAATGATAAAATAGAAAATATATTTAATGAATATGATCAAGGAAAAATAAAAATAAGTAAAAATTCTTCATTTTTTTTATCTTTAAATGAAATTTGTCGTGAATATGAAGTAAGTTTTAGGAGAATGTTTTTATGTATTATAATTTTTTTATCAAGTGAAGAAGAAGAATATCAAACTGAATGTTATTTTCTATTATATAAATTATTAAAAATTGAAACTCTTGAAACTCAAAAAGCAATAATGGAAAATTTAGGAGGAAAACAATCGAAAGAATTAGGTTTTTTATTAAATTTAAATAATCAATTTTATATTACTGTTATTAAATTATTTATTAGTGATTTTAATATTGATTTTGAAAATTATAAAGCACATCAAATATTAATTTATAATATTATAAAAATATTTAAAACACTTTGTCAAAATCATAATAATTTTTTTCAAAATATTTTTTATAGACATCTTGAATTTCCATTTTTACAAAATATAAATATTAAAATGAATCAAACTATGAGAATACAATTTTTAAGTAAAGAAGAGAATAAAAATGATAACAATAAAAATGACTCTATGCCATTTGGAAATTTTTTAATAAGTATTCTTCATAAAATATTAATAATAACAAACAGATTAAAAAAAGAAGAACATATTGAATATTATTTTGATATAGAATCTTGTATAATTCATTTACTTATTGAATTGATTCAAGAAAATAAAGAAGAAATATTAATTTTAGATAAAGATAAAACAAAAAAAGATGAGTTTATAAATAGTAATACAGCTTTTATTTTTCATAATTTTGTTCATGTTGTAAATGATATTTTATTTGATGATACAATTATATTGAAATATGCATTTAAAACTCGTTTATTATTAATGTCTTTTTTTATATCAATACTTGAACAAAAAAAAAATGAAGAAATTCAAAAAATAATAATGAAGTTTTTAACAGTTAATAAAGTTTTATCATCTATTATTTTTACATTAAAAAAATACTTTTATCAAAATACAAAAAACGATCCAAAATATGCAGAATATTATTCTAATTTTTCAAATAAACAAATAGAACAAAATTTATTTACTTTTGATTATACAATTTATGAATTTTACAAATATGAATATTATCATAATGAATCACTTGAACAAAGTGATGAATTTAATTTAGCAAATAATTATTATAGATATATTAAATTATTAAGTATTAAAAGAAAATCTCCTGAAGCAGAAGAAATGATAAAACAAGTAGAAAAAATAAGTGAAGTTGAATCAAAAAGAAAATTTGGTATTTTTAGTAAAAATGTGAAAAAAAATAATGAAGTAGCTCCTATTAATTTAATAAATGAAAAAGAAAAATCAATAAATATTGAATTTATAGAACATTATTTTTGTATAAAATTTTTTGAAATAATTACAAAAGTAGTTGAAGTAAGATTACCTTTAGAAAGAAGAAATCAAAAAGTTATTTTTACAGTACCAAGTGAAATAATTTACTTATCAGATATGACAAAAAATGAATTTGAACTTTTAGTAGATAGAACTAATGAAACAACAAAAAAATCAGAATTAGTAAAAAATATAATAGTATTTAAAGAAGAAATTAAATATTTTAAAAATTCAAATGTATCATGTTTCACTAAATTTCTTTTAAATTTAGATTATATATATGTTCAAACAATTGTTTATTTATATGCAGTTGTTTTTTTAATATTTATGTTATTTACTCTTAAAGGTTATACAAATATTCTACCTGATAAATCAGATAGATTAAGAAATTTAATAACAATTAAACAAGAATTTTTAGATGCAATTGATGAGTCAATTAATAATTGGGGTATAGTTTATGATTATTTAAGCTATATATATACTGCTTTAAATGGTATTTTAATTATATCTTGGATTGTTGCAAAACTTCCTCTTTATTATAATTTAGATAAAGTAAAATATTGTGAACAGTATAAAATTAAAAAAGATAAATTAACTTTAGTAAATAAATTATATATTACATTTGTAAAATCAATTTATGAAAGAGATTATATAAATTCATTAATATATGTTTTTATATTAAGTTTCATTGGTTCAGTTATGAGTAGAGGTGAAATAGTTTATGCATTTTTCCTTCTTGCAATAGTAAATTTAACTCCAACATTAAAAGGAATAGCAATATCAATAAGAGTACAAAAAGCAGAATTAGGTTCAACATTTTTATTATTAATATGTCTAGTATACTTTTATTCAAATATAGGTTTTTTTTTCTTTAATTCGAATTTTTCAAGAGAAATAGAAAATGGAATTGATGATAATTTTTGTTCATCATTAGTATTTTGTTTCCTAACAAACATTGATGCAGGAATTCGTGCACGTGGTGGTGCAGCTGATCAAATGGTTCGTATATCATTTGAAAGAAATTTAACAAATTATATTACAAGAGTAATTTATGATGTTACTTATTTTTTAATTTGTATTATAATTATGATTGATTTAGTTTTTGGTATTATTTTAGGAACTTTTTCAGAAATGAGAGAAAAAGAAAGAATTCAAGTTATGGATAAATATAATCATTGTTTTATTTGTCATGATACAAAAGCAGGTGTTGAAAAAAAAGATGAAGATTTTAATAAACATAGAGAATCAAAACATAATTTATGGAATTATGTTCATTATATGTTATTTTTAAAATTAACTCCATTTGAAAAATTAAATCCAATTAATTCTTATGCTAGACAAAGTCTTGATGAAAATAATATTATTTTTTTACCTTCTTGTAAAGATGATTTTAATAATGAAAAATGTAATGAAAATGAAGAAGAAAAGAAAGAAGATGAAGAAGAAGAAGATGAAGAAGAAAGTGATGAAATTGATGAAAATGATGATGAATATGATGATGAGAATGAAATGTCTAATCATGAAAAAAAAGATGATTTTGATAATTTATTAGAAGAAGATGAGAAGAAAGAAGATAAGAAAGAAGAAAAGAAAGATGAGAAAAAAGAAGAGAAAAAAGATAGGAAAGATGAAAAGAAAGATGAGAAAAAAGAAGAGAAAAAAGATAAAAAAGAAGAAAAGAAAGAACAAAAAAAATAAGATTTTTAATATATTAAAAATTGTAATTATTTTATTTTTTTATAATAATTTATTTACTATATTTTATTTTGTATTCTTGTTTCCAGTATTTTTATATTTTTTTATATTTCAAAGAATTATAATAAAATTTGATAATTTAATTTTTAAATAAAAATTTTTTGATGGAAAATTCAAAAGTAAGAAATAATAATAAATAAATTAGGAAATAAATGAAAAAAGCAATACAATAAATGAAAAATATCATTTTAAATCTAGAAATAAATTAGAAATAATAAATATGCCATATACAGGAAGTCCATTGACTCCTGATCCAAATAAAAAATATTCTTTTTCCTTTCATAATGACATAAAAAATGAAAAAAATAATGTTAGAAAAAGTGCAAATCCTCAAAATTTAAAAGATGAAATAATGAATAATAAAGAAATAAAAGATTTATTAAATAAATATGAAATGAAAAGAAAAACAATAAATACAAGTGTTAAACCAAAAAATACTTCTAATTTACTATTGGAAGAAAAAATTAAAAAAGAAAAAAAAAAAGAAAATATAAAAAAAGAAAAAGAAGAAAAAAACAAAGAGAAAGATAATGCATCAACAAATTCTATTTTTTGGAAAAAAGAAACAATAAATAAAGTATGGAACACATTAAGAGAAGTAAAAATAAGAGTGCAAGAAAAAAAAGAATTTGACTACAATTTAATAATAGAAGGAATAGCAAATGGTGATTTAGATGAAGTATATGAAACATTAATAAGTGAAGAATTTAAAAAATTTTATCGTAATAGAGACAATTTATTTCCCCAAGATGTATTTATGGATTTTTTAGTAGAAAATGGTTATTTTGATTTATTAATAAAAATGTTAGAAGATCCAGTTTATGTTTTTGACAAAGATTATATATTTAAATGTATTCAACATATAATAGAACCAGAAAATAAAGATCAAATAATGGATAAATTAATGTTTGACCAGAATATATTATTAAATAGTAATAATAATAATAATATGAATAATGAAACAAGTAGTAGAAGTAGAGGTTCTTCATATAGAACATATTCTAAAAGAGGAAGTATTTTAAGTAGAAAAAAAACTTCTTTAGCTGGATTAAGTGATGCTAAAATTGGTGAAATTATGCATAACATTATTACTTATAAATTATATGATCAAAAAAATGAAGATAAATTAAAAATTATTGCTTGGGCATTTGCACAATATGGTTTTTATGAACAATTTATTGATTTAATTACTGATAATAATTCTTGTTTTACTGATGAATTAAATCAATTTAATAATTTTAATTCTAATGAAGATATTGCTAATTTTGCTGCTGATAAAATTCAATATCAAAATACTTTAGAATATTGTTTGAGATGTGGCTATGAAGATTTAGCTATTTTTATTAGTGAAGTTAATACTGGAGTTTTTAAAGAAAGTGTTGATTTACCTTTAATTGCTGCTGAAACTGAAAATATGAAATTTTTAAAATATTTATGGGAAAAAGATACAAGAAAAAAAAGTTCTTTTTTTGAAAAGAGAGAAATATCAAGACATAGTAGATTTTTATCTATTTTTGATATTAGAAATGTTTTTCATCCTAATTTTTCTATTAATTCTATTATTAAGATTTTAATTGAAAATGATAATAATTTAAATCATAAAAATAAAAGTAATATTAATATTAATCAAATTTTAACTTGGAAAGATATTGAGAAAGATAAAAGTTTTCTTCAAACTTTATTTCAATATGAATGTTATGAACAAATATGTATTTTAATTGGAAAATGGCCTCCAAATCTTTTTTCTAATGTTGATTTTTTTAAAGAATGTATATTAAAAAAACAAAAAGAATTAATATTATTTTATGTAACAAGAAATGAATGTAGAACAATATTAAATGATCATACAATACAAGAATTTATAGTAAGAGAATATTTATCATATGGAGAATATTTTTTTTATGGAGCTGAAATGATATCTTATATTTTTAGAAATAATTGGGATATAGAATTAACAAAAGATTTATGTAAAAATATAACAAAAGTTTTAAAAACAAAAGATATATTAAATTGTCATTCACCAATTTTATCCTGTTTACTTTTTATAGAATTTATAAATGAAATAAAAGGAATTTCTTTAAGTGAAGTAACAAAATGTGAAAAAGTAGTAGATGAATTAATTGAATTTTGTAAAAATGTGCAAGAATCAAATCATAATGAAAGTTATATTTCATTTTTAATGAAACAAAAAGATACAAAAGATAGAACAGCATTTCAAATAGTTTCAGAATTAGAATTATATACATTATTAGAAACTCCAGAAATAGGAACAATAGTAAAAAAAATGTGGAATGGAACTTTAAGTACAAATAGTTTATTTTCAGCATCTTCAATAGGTAGATTTTTATTAGAAAGTGCTCAAACAATTTCTCCTTTTAATTCTTTTGATAAAATTGATTCTTCGAAAGTATATTTTTTCCAATTAAATGCTTGGTTAGATTCCTGTTCTTTAAGATTTCATCCAAATAGTCTTTTTTCTATTTTCTTAGTTATTGATTACAATTTCTTTATTTTTTTAATGAATGATTATGGAGAATTATTAAATAATTATGATCAATTAAGTAGTCTCCCAAAATTATTATTAACTGTTTATTTAGTTATGGTTCATTTATTAGTTTATGATGTAATCAATCAAATATTATTTATTATAAAAACAAAAAGACCATTTAATTTAGATATTTGGGCATATTTAGATATATTTTTATTTATTTTTGCTTGGCTTATACTTTTAGACACAAAAAAAGTAACAGGAGAATATAAAGCAATAGAATTATCACAAGTATCAAAAGATTTATTATGGGGAATTCAATTACCATTTTTAAAACTTTTAGAAGATGAAGACCCAACATTTTCAACACATGTTTCTTTTTGGGCAAGAGTATTCATTTTAGCAATAAATGATATTTTAGTATGGTGTCGTGTAGCAGGAATTTTATTAACTTTTAAACAAATGGGTCCAATTATTAGAATGATATTTGCAATGGGAAAATTATTATTAAAATATATTGTTTTAATTGTTTTATTTTTAGCATGTTGTGCAGGACTTTTTACTTTACTTTTTAATCGACATAGTTCTAATTTTAAAGATTTTTCTACAAGTGTTGTTACATTATTTGGTGCTTTTGTTAATGATTTTGATTGGTATAATTTTGATGATAAATATTTTGGTTTTGGTTCAATGCTTTATTTAGTTTATGTTTGTATTTCTGCTGTTTTATTTATTAATTTACTTATTGCTGTTTTATCTAATGTTTTTGAAGAATTAAATAAAGTTGTTGATGCTTCTAATAGAGCTGTTTTAATACAGTTTTATAAAAGTTATAGATGGGATCCTTATTATGGTTATTTAATTTTTTTATCTCCTCCTTTTAATTTTATCAATATTCCTATTTTTATTATTAATTGTTTTTATAGTGGATCACAGGAAAAATTTAATAAATATGTTACTAGAGTTTATTATTTAATTTTTTATTTTCCTTTTATTGCTTTTTCTTTTTATATTTATTCATTTTTCATTATTATTTTTGCTTATTTTAAAGGTTATATTAATGTAATTAAACTTCATAGTATTACTAGAGTATCAATTGGTGTTAAAATATTTGATTTTTTTAACTGGGTTTTTTTAGGTATATTTTTTTTATTATATATTCATTTAAGGGATTTCTGTAATTTATTTGCCTATATATTTATTGAATCAGAAGAAAAAGGTGATCAATTTGAAAGAATAAGGAAAAATATGACTGATCAAGATATTGTAATTTTTCTAAAATTTATACATTCACCACAAGCACTTCAATATAATGAAGATGTTCATTCTTTATTTATGGCTTATCTTGATTTTGAATCAAATCAAAAAATAGAAATGAATCAAGAATTACAAGATAAGAAAAAATATTTGAATAAAATATCAAAAAGTGGAGGAAAAAATAATGATCAAACTAAAATAATGATGTATAATAATTTAGAATCAAATGGAGAAAATGTATCAACAATTTATACTGCATATATAAGAAAGAATTTAATGATAATTGAAATTTTAGAAAATTTTGTTCTTGATGGAGAAGAAATGGAAAATTCATTTGTAAATGTAGAAAAAATGAGAAAATTACTACCATTAACTTTAAATATTAAAAATCATCATTTAAGAAGATTAATTCATTCTGATGTAAGATCACTTATTACAGCAATGTCTAAAGTTAACACAACAAAATTATCTTTTACTCAATATCAATTAATAAATAAAGTTATGGCTATTTCAAGGAGATTAGATAAAGATGTTGATTTAGAAATTTTAAAATGTAAAAGATTTATTGCAAATTCAGAAAAGTTAAAAAATAATATAAGAAAATCAATATTTAAAGATGAAAATGAGTATCCTTTTATAAATAATACTGTTAAAAATGAAAAATTTTCTGAATTTGAAAGATTAAAACAATATAATGAAATAATTAATAAAATATTAAATGATATTAGTCTAATAAATCAAAATATGAGAATGAATAATCAATCAAAAATAGAATCTCCAGAAGAAGAAATTTCATCAGATAGTAGTAGTTCTTTATCTTTTACCAAATCTCAATTATCCTCAACAATCAAATCATCAAATCAACAAACATCATCAAAAAATAGTTCAAATAAAAAAAAACCAGGTTATAAATAAAATAAAAAAAATCTAATATATAAATAATTCTTACTATAAATATAAATAAAAAAAAATTTAAAAAAAAAATTAAAAAATTAAAAAAAAAAAATATGAACAACGTAACCTCAGACACTTCATATAAAACAGCATTAGAAATAATGATGTTTTACATTAATAATGCAAATATTGAGAGTGCTCAAGCATTATTAAAAGATCAAGAAATATCAATAGACATGGCAAATGACATAGGAATGACTCCTCTTCATCAAGCAGTAAAAGTAAATAATTTATCATTTGTAAATCTTCTTCTTGATTATGGTGCAAATCCAAATGTAAAAACTGAATGGAGAGTAGGAGGTGAAACACCATTAATGATAGCATGTATAAATGATTATTATGAAATAGCAAAATTACTTCTTGATTATGGTGCAGATCCTACAGAAAAAAATACACAAGGTTTACCTTGTTTACATTTAGCTTGTATGAATGGAGCTGCTGAAGTTGCTTTACTTTTAATTAATAGAGGATGTGATGTTACTATGAGAGATGGTTTTGGTAATAATGCTGCTCATTGGGCTAAAAGAAATGGTTTTAATGATTTAGTTACTTTACTTAATGTTAAACCTGTTGGATTAACTCCTGAAGATAATAAGTTTTATAGAGATTGTGTTGAAGAAAAATTCTTGTTAATTACTCCTGAAGAAAAAAAGAAAATGATGAAAGGGAAAGGAAAAGGAAAAAAGAAAAAGAAATAAGATTTTTTTCTTTTTTTTTTTAGTTTCTTAATATTTTTATTATTATTTTTTTTTTTTGTTTTTTGAAAATAAAAATTAAATTTAAATATTGGTTTTTAGTTTTATATGAAAAAAAAATGAATAATGTTTTTTAATTTTAATATTTAATGTCTTTTTATGGTTCTCCAGTTAAAAGGCCTCATGGAATTAATATTATTAAGAATGAAAATTATATTGAATTAGAAAATGAATTAAAAATGAAAACATTATATTTAGCAAAAAGTGCACATGAATTAAAAAATGTATTTTTAACTATATCATCTTTTATTGAAAATAATGGTAATTCATTAAATGTAGATTCACCAAATGCAAAAAAAACATCATTAATAGATGATGATTTATCAAATAAAAATTTTTTAAAAGCATTATGTGATTATGGTATGAGTTTAATTTATGAAATAACTCAAATGAGTAAAAATAATGGTCAATTTATTTCAATTAAAAGTAAAACAATTGAACCTTATAATTTATATGATTGTTTATATTTTTGTGTTCATATTTTTGAATCTAGAGCAAAATTTGAGAGAAAAACTATTCAAATAAAATATAATTTTAAATTATCAAAAGAGACTACTATTAAATCAATATCTGAATTAAGATTAAAACAAGTCGTAATTAATTTATTATCGAATTCTTTTAAATTTACTATTAAAGGTCAAATAACAGTGTCTGTAGAGAAAATAAAAGGAAAAATTAGAATAACAATTTCAGATACTGGAATTGGATTTAATTTAAATGAAAATAAAAATTTATTTAATCCATTTCAAATGATTGAAAAAAATCATCATTTAAATAAAAATGGATCTGGATTAGGTTTACATATTTGTAAAGAAATTTTAGAAACTCACAAATGTAAAATTAATGTTTTATCAAAAAAAGGGAAAGGAAGTCAATTTTGGTTTGATATAAATGAAGAAGAAGAAGAAATAATAAATCCATCATTGATAATAAATGATGGTTTAAAATCAATAATATTTTCAATTAATCAAGGTGAAAAAGATATAAATCAAGAATTTAAAGTAGAAGAATTAAAAGCAAATAAAAATGAAGAAGAAGAAATAAAATATGAAAATAAATCAAATGTAGATGATTTATCATCATATAATCAACATTATGGTCAATTTAGAAAAGTGCAAACTTTAAATGGTTTTCCTATTATTAAAAATCATTTAAAACAAGCAACTTTTGAATATAAATTAAATAATACAATTATGAAATCTAGAAATTGTAAAAATATAAAAAAATTAAATATTGCAAAAAATTTAATTAATAATGGGACAAATGGAAATTTTAGTAGAAGTTATTCTCATATTGAATTAGAATCTTCTAAAAAAGTATTATTTAAAAATAAATCAAATATTAAATGTTTAATATGTGATGATGATAGTTTTGCCGCTTTATCAATTAGAAAATTAATATTAAAATATTTTGAAAAAGATGAAAAAAATATTCCAGATATATTTTATGTTTCAAATGGAATTGAATGTTTACATATGGTTTATACTAATTTATTACATAATAATCCAATTAATATTATTATTATGGATCAAAATATGCCTTTTTTAAATGGTTTTTTTACTTGTAAAATTATAAAAAGTATTAAAGAAATGAATGATATAAAAATTTATTTACAAAGTTCAGAATTAATTAATATTAATGATTGTCGTGCTAATGGTTTTTATGATAAACCATTATCAATGAAATCTATTAAAGATATATTTAAGAAAAAATAATTTTTCTAAAAATTGTTCTATTAATAATTTTTTTGTATGTTATATGTGTAACTTTAATAATTAGTTTAATAATAAAGGTATAAGCTGAAAATAGGATTATAATATATAAATTTAATTATTAGATTCATTTAAATTTTTCTATACTACATATTATTTTTAATAAAATAAATGGATAAAAAATGGCAATATCTTTTAAGACATAATAAAGCATTACAATTCCTTTCAAAATACTTAATAATATTAATAAGAGAAATAAATGAAAAAGAAATTTTAGGAGATATATTAAAAGCAAATTTAGGTTATGATGAAATATTAATAGAAGAATCATCAAAAGATATAATTGATATAAATGCAATAAAAAAAAATAAAAATCAAAAAAAAAGTTCAAAAAATACAAAATTAAAAAGAGGACAATCATTATTTGGATCAAGTAATGAAATAAGAAAAGTAGAATTAATATATTTTTGTTTATTAAAATTTAAAGGTTTAATTCGTTATATGAATTTTCAAGGATTAAAACATAATGATATAAAAAAAATAGCATATTTTATAAAACATATTTCATTTAAAAGAGGAGAATATATTTTTAGACAAGGTGATAAATCAGATGCTTTATATGGAGTAATTACAGGAAAAGTTATAATTAGATTTATTAAAACAATTGATGTTTATAAAAAATTATCTTATGAAAATATTTTTGATGAAAATTTAGAACCTGTTAATAATGTTACTATTGATTATTTTATGAGTGATTGTGAAGAAGAAGATTCTGAAAGTGAAGAAAATGAAAATGATGATTATGTTATTATTGAAAATAAAAAAAAATTAACTTATAAAGGAAAAAAAAAAACTATTTCTATTTTAGATGAACCTGATGAAAGTGAAAGTGAAAGGAAATTAAGAGAAAAAATTAATGAATTAAGATTTAAAAAAGTTGCAAATGAAACTGAAGATCAAATTGATAGAGATATTGATAAAAAAGTAATTTGGGAAAGAAAAAGAAAAATTGATTTTTCAATTCAATTTAAAAAAAATACAAATAATAATACAATTCAATATAAAAAAAAAAAAATTAAAAAATAAAAAAAAAGAAAAAAAATATGTTAAATCATTTAAACAAAGTCAAACACCAAAAGATAAAATTGAAGGAGAAGTTTTATTTAATTTTATAAAAGATTTTGAAAATGATAATTTTCAATTAACAAATGGAATGTGTTTTGGTGAATGGGGATTAGTATATTCAATTCCAAGAACAACATCAATTTATTGTATAGAAGATTGTGATTTATTTTATTTAGAAAAAGATTATTTTAATAGAATTTTAGCATCAAAATTTGCACAAAGTGATTCAAATAAAATTAATTTTTTAATAAAAACATTTCCAATATTTAAAACTGATATTAAAGTTGGTCATATTTTAACAAAAATTGTTCCTTTATTTTTTGAAAATGAAACTATAGTTTATACTCCTTTTGATAAAGCTGAAAATTTATATGTTGTTTATCAAGGAGAATGTACTTTAGTTTTAATTGAAAATGCAATTTCTAAAGATGATTATTTTATAAAGAAAACTAATTATAAAATAATTTCTAGATTAAGTGAAGGTGGAATTGCAGGATTTGAAAGTTGTAGTGAAAAATTAACTAATTATAATAATGCTTTATTAATTTCTAAAGAATATACAACTTTACTTAAAGTTAATATTAAAGTAATTAGTGAAATGTATAAAGATTTTAAAAAATCTGTTTATCCTTTATATGAAAAACAAAAAAAAATATATGAAAAAATTAAAAAAGAAGGAGAGAAAGTTAAATATATTTTTAATTCTAAAAGATTTGAAGATAATAAGAAAAATATTGAAAAAATTGTTCTTAACGCTATTAATATAAAAAAAGAAAGACATTTTTCTAATGACGTTAAAGTTAAAAGTTTTATTTTAGATAAAAATGAAATTGTTAAATTGAAAAATAAAGATGATTTTTGGGAGAATAATAATGTTAATTTTATTAAAAATGGTAAAAGTAAAAAAATTAAATGTAAATTTGATAAATTTCAAAATTGTTCAAATATAAAAATACCTAAAATTCCAAAAATAAATTTAGAAATGGTTCAAAATAATATTAAATATAAATTAAGAAATGTATTGTCACCAAAACAATATTTAACAGATAGAAATAAATCAAATGAAAAAAGTAAAAGACCAATTTCTTCTTTACGTGAAAATTTATCAACTGAATTTAATACAATTATTTTTAGTAAAATAAAAAAAAATAAAGAAGAAAATGAATTTTTTAATCTTACTAATATTAAAAAATCTCATCATAGAAATATTAATTCTGATTTATCAAATTATTTTACACCTAAAATTAATAATATTGGGATTGAAAAAGGAAAAAATATTTCACCAATTTTGAGTGAAAAAAAACTAGAGTTTTATAATTCAGGAAAATTTAATTTACCATTTTTAAGTGAAGTAATTTAAGTATTAATAAACATTTTTGTATATAATAAAAATAATCAATTACTATAACTTAAATTGTAGATAAATAATAAATTATATTTTTTATCTTGATTTTTGAAAATAAATTTAATTTATTATTAGAATTAAATCTTAAAATTAGTAAAATTATTCTTTTTTTTCTTAATATATATTTTAATTATTGTTTAATTATTAAATTTATAATTATATTTTTTAATTATATAAAATAAGTTTTTAAGCTTTTTAAAAATATATTTATATTTTATTATATATTTAACATATTATTATAAATAAAATTAAATTTATTTCTTCCAAAAAAAATAAGGTATTAAATAAATAATTTTAATACAATAAAACAATTTTTCAATTTAACTTTTATTACTAACCCAAACTTTAATACTTTTATCATAAGAACTTGAAATAAATAAATCATCATTAATTCCAATTAAACCAGAAATACTAGAATTATGTTCTTCTATAGTAAAAGAACAAATATATCCTTTTCTAGATAATAACCAAACTTTAATAGTAGTATCTGCACTACCAGAAATAATTCTTTTATCTTTTAAATAAGTTAAACATTTAATTGAATTTGTATGACCTTCTAAAATACAATAATTTTCATATTTAGAAGATGAATTTTTTTTCCATATAATAATATTATTATCAGAACTTCCAGAACAAAAATTTTCATTTTCAATTTCAATTATTACATTTATTGAATCTTTATGACTTTTTAATATACTTTGTCTTTTTTTTTCATTCCATATTGTAATTGTTTTATCATCTGAACCTGAAACTATTAAATTATTTTTTAATTGAATTAAACAATTAATTGTTCCTTCATGAGAACCAATAATTTTATCTTGATAATAATCATTATTTTCATTTTCTTTAAATATATAAATTTTATTATCATTTAAAGAAATTAATAAAGAATTATTATCATTTAATTTATTTAATACTAAACATATTTTATTTGTTAAATCAATTTTTTGTATAATACGATAAATATTATTTTCATTATTTTCTTTCCATAATAAAATAAAAGTTTCAGATCCAGAACAACTTGCAAATCTTTTATCATTTAATCCTATAATTGATTGAACTTGATTTTCATGTGCTTTTTCAGATTGAATATTAAAAATTCCTTTACCTGAAATTTTCCATATTTTAATATATCCTTCTGAGTCACCTGATACTATTTTATTACCTGATATTTTAATTAAAATATTTATATCTTTATTATGTGAATTTTCTAAATTTTGAAAATTTTTAAAATTACAAAATTTATTATTAAATTTTACAATTACTCTTTTATCTAAATGTAAATTATATACTGATTTTATTAAATTATCAATATCATTTTTTGTTTTATATTTTTGATAATTAATTTCTGGAAATGTTATTTTTGTATTTAATAAAAATAGAAGTTGATGAATATCATTTGATGATTGTTGTACTTCATAATTATAATATTTATATAATAAAAGACAAATTTTCATTGGTAATATTTTAGAATCAATTTTATTTTTTATTAAATTTAATGAATTTTTTTTATAATTTTGAATTTCGTTTATTAAATTATCAATTTTTGAATTTATATCATTTAAATATTCCTCATAATAATTATTTAATGATTCCTCATATTCATTTAAATAATTTGTAAGTTCTGGTAATTTATTTATTTTATCTTTAATATTTTTAATATAATCATTTATATTTTGAATATTATGTTCATAATGAAAATTATTTTCCTTACATTTTTCACAAATATATTCTCTACAATCTAAGCAAAAATCAGTTATATTATTAATAGGATGAGTTTCACATTTTTCTTCATATTTACTATTTATCTCATTATTATTTTTTGTATTATTTTTAAATAATTCATTTAAATCATTATAAATAGAATTTAAATCCATTGTTAAATTTCCTTTATTACATACACATATTATTTTAATTTCGTTATTTATTGAAATATCTTTTATATATGATCTAATTAATATTTTATAAAAACATTTTAAACATATTTTATGTTTGCATGTAAATGTTACATAATTATTATGAAATTGAAGACACATATTACAAGGTTCATTATTTAAATTTATATTTTTACTTGTTGAAATTTCTTCCATTTTTATAATTTTTCTATTGAAATAAACAAAAAAAAATAATATTCTAAATAAAATAAAAAAATTCTAATTTTATTTTTATTATAAATAACTTTTATAAAAAAATATAAAATTTAAAATTACAAAAAAAAAACAAATAAATATTTTAAAAAATGGAAAATATTTCAAACCTAACTTTAATGTCAGAAATAAAGAATGAAAAAGGAGAAAACAGTCCAACTTCAGATTCTGGTTCTCAAGAAGAAAACCAAAACAATCTCCAAGAGCAAAAAGAAATAACAGAAGTAAGTCGTTTTGGTCACACATTAACATTAAGTAAAAATAATAAATATAAAAAAATATTTTTTAATAGTAAATGCAAATGAAGTAATATTATTTGGAGGAGCAACAACAATAAATGAATTATACAATGATTCTTTAATATATGATATATTAGGAAAAACATGGAGAAAATTAAATAGTAATTTAATAATTTATAAAATAGTATTAAGCTTCTGGTTTAATTCCAAGTCCTCGAGCAGCACATTCAGCTTTATGTATTTCTAGAAGTAATTTAATAGTTTTTGGAGGTGCTAAAAAAAATTCAGGTTTTACTTCTAGTGAATTATACTTATTAGAATTGAGAGATATGAAAAATCCAAAATGGTCAATTTTAACATGTGAGAAAAATACTATTAAACCTCCTCAAAGATATGGTCATACTATGATATATTATAAACCATATTTATTATTATTTGGTGGTGTTTTAAGAGAAAAAAATCATTTATCAAATAGAATTTGGTTATGTAAAATTGAATATTCTTATTTGTTTTCTAATCCAATGATTAAATGGGAACAAGTATCTTATAATCAACCTGAAGAAATGATACCTGAACCAAGATTATATCATTCAATGGGAATTATTAAAGCTGGTAAAGCTAAAGGAATGATTATATTATTTGGTGGAAGAAATATTAATAAAAAAGCTTTAAATGATTGTTGGGGATTGAGAAAACATAGAAATGGAAATTGGGAATGGATTATTGCTCCTAAGAAAGGAAGTGGTGGTGCTATTAAGAGATTTCAACATTCTGTTGTTTTTTATAAACAATTTATGATTGTTATTGGAGGTAGAAGTGATAATAATGAATTTTATTTAAAAGGTTTACCTCTTAATGTTTATGATTCAATTACTCATGAATGGTATAATATTTTTTCTTTTGGAAAATTTAGAAATGCTGCTTTTACTCTTGATAAATTAGCCTTTTTACATGGAGGTTGTGATATGAAAAAATATAATGAAAAAGCTTGTTCTGATTTAGTTTCTTTTGATATGCAAATATTATGTGAACAGGAATTACTTAGTCAAAAAGATAAGAAATATTCTGAACAAGGTGAATTAAATTTAAGTACAGTCAAAAAGACTTTGGAAGAAATAAATAATGAAGATGATAATAATAATAATAATACAGGACAAAATTATGTAAAAGTTTCAAATAAAGAATTGGCTTCTAGTTCTACTTTATTTGATGGTAATTGTAATTTTACAAAAATTAAAATAAAACCAATTATATTAAATAAAGCAGATTTAAGTTGTATTTCAATAAGTGATGATTCAAGTATTGATAATAGTGAAAATCCAACACCAAATATTTCAACAGATGATATAAAAACAGATGAACCAAAAACAAAAGAAGCATTATCATTAAGTTATCTTTCATATCATAATATCCATGTTCAAAATGAAGTAAAAAAAGTATCATTAGATGAAAAAAGTAAATTTCAAATAATAAATACATCAGCAAAAGAAAATTTTGAATTATATGAAAATTTCATAGAAAGTTTACTAAAACCAAATGCTTGGAAAAATATACAAAAAACTGAAACAGGAATATCAAAATTTAAATTTAGAAGAGAGCATATAATAGCATTAACAAAAGCATGTCAAGAAGTAGTAGCATCTCAACCAATAGTATTAAGATTAAATACTCCAATAAAAGTATTTGGTGATATTCATGGTCAATATGATGATTTAATGAGATTTTTTGAATTATGGGGTGAACCTTCAGAAAATCCATCAAGAGGTGATATTAATTCAATTGATTATTTATTCCTTGGTGATTATGTTGATAGAGGAATTTATTCTTTAGAAACAATATGTTTATTAATGGCTTTAAAAATAAAATATCCTGATAAAATTCATTTATTAAGAGGAAATCATGAAGATCATTTAATTAATTCAACTTTTGGTTTTTTTGAAGAATGTGAATATCGTTTAAGTGATGATGGATTATGTGATGAATTAAATGTATTTAAAATAATAAATGAATTTTTTGAATATTTACCATTAGTAGCAATAGTAGAAAATGAGATAGTATGTGTACATGGTGGAATAGGAAGTTGTTTTACAGATATTTCAGATGTTGAAAAAATGCAAAGACCACTTCCAGTAATTCATGAAGCATTAACAAAAGAAGATCAAATAATAATGGATATTTTATGGAGTGATCCTACTGATAATGATAATGAAAAAGGTATTCAACCTAATGTTATTAGAGATAGTAAATCTTATGGAAATATAGTTAAATTTGGTCCTGATATTGTTGAAAATTTTTTAAATAAAAATAAAGTTCATATGATTATTAGAGCTCATGAATGTGTTCCTGATGGTTTTGAAAGATTTTCTGCTGGGAAATTAATTACTGTTTTTTCAGCTACTGATTATTGTAAAAGACATAAAAATGCAGGAGGAATGCTTTTAATTACTAATAATTTTGAAATTATTCCTCATTTAATTTATCCTATTTCTACTTTGAAAGTTAAGTGGATTGAAAAAGAAGATTATATTAAAAAAAGACCACCTACTCCTATTAGAAAAAGAAGAAAAATTAGTAAATAAAATATTTTTATGTTATTTATTTATTTATTTTATATAATTTGTTTGTTATAATAATAAATTATTATTCAGTATGAAATATTATTTACATATATTTATTATTAAAATATATTATAATTTATATTTTTCAATTTTACTTTAAACAAAAATAACAAATAAAATTTCAAATTTTTATCTATAATATTATTTATTATTTAAAAAATTAACAAAAATAAAAAAATAAAAAATACATCTAATATTATTATTTTTTTTCATCCTTTTCTTTTTTTTTCCCAAACAAAATAAATTTTTGTTGCATTTGTTGAATTTCATTATCAATATCTTCTTTTTTCTCATTTTCATCAATAGCAAATTTATAAACATTACCAACTTTAACACCTTTTGGTAATAAAAAAGTAGGTAAAGTAAAAATACAATCATCATTAGAAACAAGTAAAGCAACACCTTTTTCAATAGTAGCAACAGTAAAACAATCAACAACATTATTAAAAGATCTATAAAAAACATCACCAAAAATATTTTTAGAATTATCTAAATTAATATTTTTATTAATATTTTCATTTTTTTCTTTAATATTTTCTTCATCATGTCTCATTTTCGAAAAAACATTTTCATGAGGAGAATTATTTTGTGAATTATTAGAATTACTTGAACTAGCATCATTATTCATATTTAAAATACCTTCAGTTGTCATAAAAGCACCAGGAGGAATTATACTATTTATATTATTATTATTATCATTATTTTCAAATGAATTATTATTAGATTTTTTATCAATTGATGAACTATGAGATGAATTATTTGACATATTTAATTGATTTTTTTCTGTTTGTGGTTGTTCTGCTCCATTTTGAGAATTTTGAGGTGAATTATCATTTGATTTATTATTTAATAAATTACCATTTCCAAATGATAATATATCTATCATTATGTTTTTATTACGATTTATGTTGTTTATGTCTTTTTTTGGAAGTGAACTTAGAAAAAATTGATTTTTTGGATTTTCTATTTTTGATGTTTCTTTTTCTTTGTTTTCTGTTTTATTTTCTTCTTCATTTATTTTATCTTTATTTTCTTCATTTTCTTTTTTTATATTATTATTTTTTTGGTTTAATTTTGTTACAAATTCATCATTTCCTATAAAACCATTAAAAACTTTTAAATTTGTATTTATTGATATATCACTTCTATTTGATTGTTCATTATTATTATTTAATGAATCTTGGGATTTTTTAGTTTTTGGGTCTTTCATTATATTTTATTACAATATTTTTTTTAATTTTTAAAAATGAATTTAATTTGTTTTAAAAATTATTAAATCTAAAAATATAATTTTGTTTTATAAAAATTTTTTTTATAAAAATTAAATGTTTTTTTTCATTCTTTTAAAATATTATTTTTTATAATTTTTTTTTTATTTCATTTTTTTACATAATGATTATTCACATAAAGTAACTTTTGAAATATTTATTTCATTTTAATTATTAAACT